>ENA-ORXT01001526-ORXT01001526.1-marine-metagenome-genome-assembly--contig:-NODE-1526-length-30776-cov-4.641650_pt1 | contig 30776 bp, 18 predicted proteins | sample MGYA00237868_ERZ511482 | MGnify/ENA metagenome assembly ERZ511482 | reverse complement strand
GCTGGAGGGGATGGTTTCCTTTTGCAGCATCAGGTCGCTTTTCGAGGTGGCCTTGAATTTCTTGACCGCATCGGCCATCTTTTCCTTGAAGGACCTGCTGGCGAGGGAGTCCTTGATGGTATCGGCCGAGGTAAGATCCACGCCAAAGGTTGCAGCCGCGTCCACGTTGTCGCGCCAATCGCGGTCATTCCACTCCATCAGGTATTTGCGTTCGCTCCCGCTCTTGCTGCGTTCGACGACCTTGTAGCCCTGCGGCGCGTCGTTTTCCTGAAGTATCGCTTGGACCATTTCGGAGTTTTTCATATCGACTCCGCGGAATTTGAGCTCCGCTTGACGGATAAGCAGAGCTTCAAGATCATCGACATCGCCCTGGCGGACCTTTACAAGCGCCTCGACGGCCTGGAGTTCAACATGACGCTGAGCGAGGACGCGAAGAAGTTTGTCGCCGAGAAAGGCTTCGACCCGCAGTTCGGCGCCCGCCCGCTGCACCGCGCGATCCAGAAGTACATCGAAGATCCGCTGGCCGACTTCATCCTCAACAACAACCCCGAAGGCGGCGCCCAGCTGCTCGCCGTGATGAACGACGAGGAGGACGGGCTGAAGATCACGCAGGGGGAAGCGGTGAGCACGGAGGCGGAATAGCATCGGTCCGTCGTGCAAAAGTCGTCGGACGAACTTTTGGTGTTTGAAAGCTTGCTACGCGCTTTCAAACACCAAAAGAATTCGTCAGACGACGATCACCCCGAATCAATGCTGATGCGTGTTCCAAGATGAAATAAGCCGCGTCCGGCGTCGAATCATAGCCTTGCCCCCAAGTGTGGCTCAAAGTTTTTCGACCGGTGGTGGAAAATGACATGGGTGAATCGGGTTATTATTGCCCGATTCACCCTATTTTTGTTAAGACGGGGGAACTTATCGTCGATAATTTCCTTTTCAATAAACAGCTAAAGTGGAGGACGGCTGACCAAGAGACCTCCGGCAATCCTCCCTTTCTTTCATTAAATTCAACTAATTTTTGGGTAGACGTAAAGGCGGCGGCCGCAAACGCACCTTCCGCAGGGAAGACAACACACCGAAACACAAGATCAACGACATGATCCGTGACCCCGAGATTCGTCTCGTTGGGGATAACGTAACGGACGTTGCCAAGGAACTCGATATCAACATCGGCCCCGGTGACGTGCACGAGACCCGCCGCGCCAAGCAGTGGGCACGCGACATCGGTCTCGACCTGGTGATGATCAGCCCCAAGGCCGATCCGCCCGTCGTGAAAATCATCGACTACAAGAAGTTCCTGTACCAGCAGAAACAGCGGGAAAAGGAACTGAAAGCGAACACGGTGAAAACCGTCGTTAAAGAAGTCCGCTTCGGCCCGAATACGGACGATCATGATTTCGAGTTCAAGGTGCGCCACGCCCGTGGTTTCCTGGAAGACGGCGCGAAGGTTAAAGCCTACGTTCACTTCCGCGGCCGCTCCATCGTTTTCAAGGATCGCGGCGAGTTGCTGCTGCTCCGCTTCATGAAGGAACTCGAAGACCTCGGCCAGGCGGAAGCCATGCCGAAGATGGAGAAGCGCCGGATGAACGTGATGATCCAGCCGAAGAAATCCGCCAAGTCCGCTTCCGCCAAGAAGAAGATCGAGGCCAAGAAGCGCCAATCGGCGATCGAGCAGGCGGAGATCGACAAAAAAATGGTGGCCGTAGCCGGGGAGGAAGAATAGCCTTTATACCCGAACGACATCGACGAGATGAAAACCCGCTCTTTGGCTTTGGCCGGGGGCGGGTTTTTGTTTGGGCATGGGCTGTATATGTGGGGGGCGGGATGATGCGCGCCTTGCGCGCCCGTGTCCGGGGATTCCGCGCGCCGCTACGCGGCTTGCTCCATCCCCGGACAATTATTTACGGACAGCTACGCAGCCCTGACGTAAGATCGACGTTTGACGGGAGATATTTATTTTAACCAACAGACCAACAGACCAACAGACCAACAGACCAACAGACCAACAGACCACCCATGCCCGCTCGCCTCGCCCCAACTCCCTCCGGCTACCTCCATCGCGGCAACGCCGCCAATTTTCTCCTCAACGCGCGCTTGGCGGAGGCGGATGGTCGGTTGTTTTTGCGAATCGATGATTTGGACCGCGCCCGCTTTCGGGAAGAATACCTGGAGGATATTTTCCGGGTGATCGAGCGGCTCGGCATCGAGGTGACGGACGGGCCGAAGGACGCTGAAGATTTTCAGGCGAACTGGAGTCAGGAAATTCGGACACCCGCTTACCAGGCCGCGCTTGAGCAGTTGCGCGATCATCCATTGCTGTTCGCCTGCCCCTGCTCGCGGAAGGAATTGGCGACGGGGAAACACCACCACGGCTGTTTGCGGGGCGAGGTGACATTGGATATGCCCGGTGTCGCCTGGCGGGTCAACACCCGGTCGTTGGCGGCGGTAACGATTCCAGACGTCGTTCGGGCGGAGGATTTTACGATTACTCCGCACGACGCTATGCCCGATTTCGCGCTTCGCCGGAAAGACGAACGGCCCGCCTACCAACTCGCCTGCGTGGTAGACGATGAGCTGTTCGGCATTGACGTCGTCGGGCGGGGGCAGGACCTGCTGCCCAGCACGGCGGCTCAGTCGCTGGTGTCCGATATGCTGGGCTACGAATCACTGTTCGAGCGCATTCGATTTTTGCACCACCCGCTGATCACGGAAGCGGGTGGTGCAAAGCTTAGCAAGTCCGCCGGGGCGGCGGGCGTTTCCGGGCTCGCAAGTTTCGACGTGGAAGAACTGCACGGGCTGGTGGAAAGCTGGTTAACGAAGGGCTAATTACTCCTTTTTCAATTTTTCAAATTTTTCCGTTGTAAAGATGTCCACCTGATACTTGTGCCTTCCGTAGTTGTCGGCGTTTCGGTACAGCTTAGTGGACACGAAGTAGGCGAAATCGTTAGCCTTGTAGGCCTTCAGTTCGCTGTTTTTTATGCGGTGGCCGTCGATCCAGACACCATAGGTGGCTTCCGCTTGCCAGTCCAGCAACTGTTGAGCGGTTGGAACGAGGGGTTCTACTTCCGACCAATTCATAGGTGGTGGCGGTGGAAGTAATGCTTGTCCGGCCGGTGCCTCAGGCGCCGGTGGCGGAATGGGTGCCGTCGGTGGGGGTGGTGGCGGAACTGGAACTGTCGTCGGTGGCGGTGGCGGCGGCGGCGGTGGCGGTGTCTGCGCCTCCATTGCTTGCCCACCGGCGAAGAGCAGGGCCGCCCAGAGCAGGACGGAAAGGATGAGTTTGGCCGGCGCGAAGCGACTGGCGGAAGTAACGTACATCATGGCAAAACGTTTTTTGGTTAAAAGAAAATCCGCCCCGCTAACGATGGCGGGACCGGGACCCGGCCGCCGCAGCAGCCGGAGTAATTCTTGCTGATAAGTAGTGGCGGCAAAGCCCCGGCGTAACACCGCCCGGTCCGCCAGCAACTCGTGATTGTGCCGGATGGCCCGCTCGTAGAGCCACAGCAGTGGGTTGAACCAGCAAACGACGCGCAGGGCGCTCACCAGTAAACGGTCAATGCTGTGCCACTGGCGCACGTGAGCGAGTTCGTGGGCCAGTACATCCGGGCTCAGGTGCGCATCTTCGGTCAGGAAGACCCAGTGAAAGAAGGCGTGCGGGCCGGTGGGGTGGGGGAGTTCGACCAACCGGCTTCCCTCCGGCCCGTCGGTAATGCGAGCGGCCGAGCGGAGTTGGCGAACGATAGCACTCAAAGACCTGACGAAGTGCGTCAGGGAAAAGAGCAGTCCCACGGCATATACCAGCAGTAGTACCTTACCCATCAAAGCGGCGAAGGTTAATCCCGCCGCCACCGGGCCGGGCGACCGGGACGCTGATACGATGACTGGTTTTGCCCAGTACACCATGGTCAACATCGTTTCCTCCGTTGGCCACCACGTCGGCACAACGACCAGCGGCGCGACGAAGGACAGCAGCAGGCTACCGAGCAGATACGCCCGCTTCCAGTGCCCCAGCGGCTCGTTCTCCAGCAACAGCCGGTAGCCGAGATAGGCGGCCAGTTGAATGGCCATAGTCTTCAGCAAATAGGTGAGCAGCATCATTTCGGCGTGTCTTTGAGGCGTTCGTTAATCATCCGCTGCAGGCTTTCGAGCTGCTCGCGGGTCAGGTCCGCCTCGTCGGTAAGCAGCGAGGCGAAGGCCGTCGGGGAACCATTGAAGAAGCGGCTGATGGTGCCGCGTAGTTGCTTGCCGAAATAAGCCTGTTTCGAGACACGGGCAAAATAGCGACGCCGGTTTTGATGCAGTTGAAAACCGATCACTTCCTTATCGAGCATCCGTTTGAGCAACGTGGCGATGGTGGTTTTGGCGGGTTTGGGCTCGGGCAGGGCGGCGAGCAGGTCTTTCATGTAGCAGGGCTCGAGGTCCCACAGGTGCTTCATGAGTTGTTCTTCGGCTTTGGAGAGGGGCATGTGACGGCGATTATTGTTCTACAAATGTAGACCCGTGGCGGGTAATATCCAAATTTTAATAGTCGATGTTCACGAATTTGGCGTAAACGTTGACTTGTTGGGTCTACAGTTGTAGACGTCTAATCGGAAATATTCAAAAGCCCTATACGGCTATTCCGCACCCGTTTTTTCCCGACCTTCGCCGTCCGATGCCACAATTGATTTCCACATTATTCCATCCCCTTTCCGCCGCCGAGGCCCCGCCCGCCCGCTTCACTTTCCCCTTCCACTACACGCCACATCCGCTGGCGTTACGGGCGGCGGCGGATTTGCAGGATCACCTGCGGGAGCAGACCGACTGGACGCACGATTTCGGTCACGGCAAGGACGCCGGGGTAGGGGCCAAGGGTAAGATGTTCGGCGTTTTGGTGGTAGATAAGCCGACTGGTGAACGGGGTTATCTGGCGGCTTATTCCGGCAAACTCGCGGACTCCAACCACCTGCCCGGCTTCGTGCCGCCGGTCTACGACATCCTGTTGGCGGAAGGTTTTTTCAAAAAAGGAGAGAAGGAAATCTACGCCATCAACGTCCGGGTAGCGGAGCTGGAAGCGGCTCCTGAACTGACGGAAGCGGAGGAAGATCTGGCGCGCACGCGGGTGCAAAGGGAGGAGGGAATAGCCGTGGAAAAGGCGGCGTTGAAAGCAGCGAAACGCGATCGTGATCTCCAACGGGCCACCGCCCGGGAAACCATGACCGAGGCGGAGTTCGCCGACCTGGAAAGCACGCTCGCCCGGCAATCCGTCGGTCGCCATTTCGCGCTCAAGGACCTGACCAAAGTGTGGGATCTCCGCCTGGAAGCCGCCACCGCCCGCCTCGCCGCGCTGACCGACGAGATCCAGCGACTCAAGGACCTGCGTCGCCAAATGTCTAACGACCTCCAGCACCGCATCTTCGCCGAATACCGCTTCCTGGACAACGACGGCGCGACCCGCGATCTGACCGATATATTCAAGGATACCATCTTTAAAACCCCACCGGCCGGGGCGGGGGAATGCGCCGCGCCCAAGCTGCTGCAGTTCGCCTACCTCCACGGCTACCGGCCGCTGGCGCTTGCGGAATTCTGGTGGGGGCAATCCCCCAAATCGGAGATCCGGAAGCACGGCCATTTCTACCCCGCCTGCCGGGGGAAGTGCGAGCCCATCCTCGGCCATATGCTGCAAGGCCTCGACGTCGACCCCAACCCCATGCTCCAAAACCCGGCGGAGGGCAAGGAGCTGCCGGTGATCTGGGAAGACGACCATCTCCTGGTGGTCGATAAGCCGCACGAATTCCTCTCCGTGCCCGGCCGTACCATCGAAGACTCGGTCTGGCTGCGCATCAAACAGCGGTACCCGGACGCTACCGGCCCGCTGATCGTTCACCGGTTGGACATGAGCACCAGCGGCTTGCTGATGCTGAGCAAGACGAAGGAAACGCACAAGATTCTGCAGCACCAGTTCTTTAAACGATCGGTCAAGAAACGCTACGTCGCCCTGCTGGACGGAGACGTGACGGGCGAGGAAGGCACCATCGACCTGCCGCTGCGTGGGGACATCGAAGACCGGCCCCGGCAGATTGTCTGCCACGAACACGGAAAGACTTCCCGCACAAACTGGAAGGTGATGGAAAGAAAGGCCGGCAAAACGCTCGTTCACCTTTGGCCGGTGACGGGGCGTACGCATCAGCTGCGCGTGCATTGTGCCCATCCGCACGGCCTAAACGCGGCCATCGTGGGCGATGATTTGTACGGACAGCCGGCGGACCGGCTGCACCTGCACGCCCAACGGATCAGTTTCCTGCACCCGCAAACTAAGGAGGCGTTGACGTTCGAGACGCCAACCGGGTTCTCCATCTAGCAACGGGGCCTTTTGAAAAACCGGCTTTGCACCCGCGACCCCGCCCGAATTTCAATGGATAGAGGAAGTTCCTGTAATAGCTTATGAGGCGGTCGTCGCACCTTCCGGTTGAGGCGTCACCTCGTCGTCATCAACCTTTACCACTTCCCGCCGAATCTTTACGGCGTTTTCGGTAGGCACGATGGGGTTGCCGCGCCACTGGGCCCACACCTGCGTAAATTCCGCGCCCAGGAAGAGGATCTGGCTGTTCCAATAGGTCCAGACCAACAGGGTGATAAGGGCACCCGCCGCTCCGTAAGCACTGGAAAAATCACTGTTGCCGATGTAAAAACCGATCAGGAAACGGCCCACGCCGAAAAGAATGGCGGTAAACAGCGCGCCGGCCCATAGATCTTTCCAGCGGGCCCGCGCATCGGGCAGGTAACGGAACAGTGCCACGAAGATCAACATCGTTACGCCGGTGGTCACCAACCAGCTGGTGACCGCCAACATGACGGAACCGAGCGAGGGGACATACTGCGCGAGTTGATCCATGAAGCCGATGACAAGGGCGTTGACCACGAGCGTTATCATCAGCAGAAAACCGAGGCCCACCACGAAACCGAAGCTGAGCAACCGCGTGAAAACAAACGCGAGGATGCCGTTAGAGGGCTGCTCCTGTATGTTCCATATCTTGTTGAGGCTTAGTTTAAGATTGCTGAACACACCGGTAGCGGCAAAGATCAGCATACCAACGCCGATGGCGGTACCCCACCAGCCATCGTCGGAAACGTACGCGTTGCTGATGATCGTGGAAAGCGTATCGGCGGCGTCTTTACCGAGCAGGCCCGCCAACTCGTTGTCCAGCCGCCCGCTGATCGCGTCCTGACCGAAGAAGTAACCGGCAATGGTGGTGGCGACCACCAGCATGGGCGCGAAGCTGAAGACGGTATAATAAGACAGCGCGGCACCCAGGTTTAGCGCGTCATCATCAGTGTACTGCCGAAAGACGTCTTTGGAGAATGCGAAAACGCGCTTGAATATATTCTTCTCTTTCACGGTTGCTTTTTGTTTTTTCAACGGGAAGGGAAGACCGGGAGTTCGTAATGAGGGAGCGTAATGCGTAAACCGGCTCATAAGAACCGGAAGACCGAAGCGTCAATGGTTTACCGGGTGCGCTTCGTTAAGCCTTCCGCCGCAAAATTTACAGTATATCGCGTCGTTGGCGTGGCCTTCGCGCGTGCAGTAACGACACACCTGGGTGTTGGTGAACTTGGCACCCGTATTACCGATCATTTCGTTCGTTACGATGCCCGTCGGCACGGCGATGATGGCGTAACCCAAAATCATGACGACGGCGGAGAGAAACTGCCCGACCGACGTTTGTGGCGTGATGTCGCCATAGCCGACCGTTGTCAGCGTCACGATGGCCCAGTAAACCGCCCTGGGGATGGAACTGAACCCGGTATTCGACCCACCTTCGATCAGGTACATCACCGCACCGATCAGTACCACGAGCAGCGTTACGGCGAAAAGGAAGACCGTGATTTTGTTGCGGCTGGCGATCAGTGCCCGTCGCAACTGGTCGCCCTCGGTCAGGAATTTACCCAACTTGAAAATCCGGAACACCCGCAGCAAACGAAGGATGCGAATGATGACGAAATACTGGGTGCCCGCCAGAAAGAAGCTCAGATAGCTGGGTAGAATAGCAATCAGGTCAATGATGCCGTAAAAACTCAGCGCGTACTTCAACGGACGGATGGTAACCCATAACCGCAGCACGTACTCGATGGTGAAAACGATGGTGAACATCCATTCCAGTACGATGAAGACGGGACCGTAAGCCTGGTACCATTCGTCTGAACTTTCGAGCATCACCACGATAACGGAGCACACGATCAGCACCAGCAGGCCGATGTCGAACCACTTGCCGGTGGGCGTGTCCGCCTCGAAGACAATTTCGTGAATGCGGTCGCGATTTTGGCGGTTGGCCATACGGAAGGAAATAGATTGTGCCCGGCAAATGTAGCAAATAGGCAAAGGACGCGGGCCGCCGCGCGATTTTCCGCCATATAAATTTTGTACATTTGTTCCGCTTAGCGACTGCCTTTCCGGTGGTTTTTCCCTTCTTTATCTTTGCCCTCAGGGCACCCCGTACCGATAAAACACGAACGTATGCTATTGAATGCCGTAATCATCGAGGACGAACGCAACGGTCTCATCAACCTGAAGCACCTGCTCGCCGAGCACTGCAAGGACGTGGAAGTGATCGGTGACGCCGATGGGGTAGAGAGTGGCCTCCGCTTATTCGGCCGGGAAGACATTAAGCCCGACGTGGCCTTCCTGGACATCAATCTGCAAGACGGTAAAGTCTTCCAGTTGCTCAATCAATTGAACGGTATTGATTTCGACGTGATTTTCGTGACGGCTTACGATCAGTTCGCCATGAAGGCTTGCGAGTATTCCAGTATCGGCTACATCCTCAAACCCATCGACCCGGACAAACTGGTGGACGCCGTCAGCCGCGTCCGGCCCAACCGTTTAGGCCGTACGGAGGAGCGTTTACAGGTGATGCAGCAGTATACGGCCCACCCCAACAACTTTGAAAAAATGTCGATTGCGGCGCTTGACGGCATCCACTTCGTCAAAATCCGGGACATCGTCCGCTTCGAGGCTGAAGATAATTACACCCATATTTTTTTGAACGGTGGCGGACGCATCACGGCTTCTAAGACCATTAAGGCTTATGAGGATATGCTGACGCCGTTTAACTTCTATCGCGTACATAAACGGCACGTCATCAACATGAACTACATGAAAAAATTCGTTAAAGGTGATGGGGGTTACCTGATCATGGATGACGACGTGAAAATTGAGGTCAGCCGCCGCAGAAGGCCTGCTTTCATGACGCAACTTCGTGTTCTTCAAGACGTTCTTTAGGTAAATCCAATTGTATGTACTATTTTTGGAGCGGTATTAGAACTACCTGAATCGGTCTTCCCCGGTTGATGAACGGTAGAATTTCAAACGTGATTACAAGGATTCGACTATGTCTAAGAACGGGAAAAAAACAATTGAGGAGCTTAAGCGGGATCAGAAAGATAAGATTCTGGATCGCCAAAGCATGGATCAGGTGACCGGTGGTAAGCGCCGCGGCAGTTGGCTGCGCCGCGTCTGCGGTGGCATTATGCCACAATAAAGCACGATGCGGTTTCGTCCTGATGGCAATACTACTCAGGATTTCAGAACGCCCATGTCTACACACACCTTAGCCCCATCCTCCACTTCCGCGCTGGAAGAGAAACTCGCGACCACCACCGAGCCGTATCTGCGCGTCAGACTGCTCAACGAGCTCATCTCCGATTACGTCTATACCCGGCCCAGCCGCGCCCGGGAGTTGCTCGATGAGCAGGCAAGGCTCTACGCCGACGGCCACCCCGACGATACCGATTACTTTTACTATCTGCACCTGGGCAACCTGCACAATCAGGCTTACGATGATCGTAAAGCCCTGACCGCCCTCTCTCAAGCGGTGGTACGCGTAGACCAAAATGGAGATATTGCGGATAAGATAGAAGTCTATCTCGACTACCTCGGCATCCTGATCAACCTCGGCAAGACGGACCAGGCCCGCGAGTATTTTGACCGGGTATTACGCTTGCTGGAGTCTTATTCCTCCGATCGGCTGCGCGCGCGTTCGCTATGCCGTCAGGGATACTTTCACCTGACCGAGCATCGCAACGCCCGTGCTACGCCCAAATTCCTGGAAGCGGACCGGTTGCTCTCCGACGACACCTTTGAGCTCAACACCAAAGATCATTACTTCTACACCCTGGTGCACTCCGGCCTGGGGACGTTGTGGACGCGGCCCGACAGCGAAGACCGCGCCGTGATCGCTTTCCGCCTCGTCATTCAACGTTGTGAGGACAAGGGCCTCAATGCTCGCTTGCCATGGCACCAACTGAACCTCGGAAAGGCCCTGGTCGCTACGGGTAACTACCCGGAGGCGATTGTCAACTTCCAGAGCATCATCGACGGTAAAGCCAACGGCAGTACCACCGCCCTGGCCGCCGCCTACGTCAATTTGGGGATGTGTAACTACGATATAAATACGGACCCCGCTTTGGTCACCGACCTGCTGAACAGGGCGGAGGAATTGTTCCTCGGCACCGAGCACCCGAAGCGGCACGAGTTGGTATCCATTGAGGTGGCCCGCGCCCAGCTTTTCATCGACGACGGAGATTATACCGGCGCCATTCAGAAGCTGCAGGAAACGCTGGACCAAATCGAGGCCGAGGCCTACGCCGACAATCTCATGCTCACGGGGCAGGCGGCGGAGATTTGTCAGATCCTCGCCAGCTGCTTCGCCGAGTTGGAAGAATATAAATTTGCTTTCTTTCACCTGCGCAACGCGGATTTTTACCTCGATCGACACAACGAGCTGCAAGACGCCCAGCGGCAGGAGCGCTTCGAGGCGCAGTTCAAGGCCGAAGCGCGGGAAAAGGAGCGCGAAAGCCTCCAGCTCCGCGCCAGTCAGCTACAACTGCGGGCTTTACGCGCGCAGATGAATCCGCACTTTCTCTATAACGCGCTCAACAGCATTCAGTCATTCATCACGACGAAGGACGCGAGTACGGCCTCTAAATACCTGGCGAAATTCGCTATGTTGATGCGTCGCAGCCTCGAATACACCAATCGCGAGTACATTACGCTGGAAGACGAGATCGAATTCTTGCAGGATTACCTGGACATCAACTGCCACCTGCGTTTCGATGGTAAACTGACGTACGATGTAGTGGTACACGCCGAGTTGGAAGAGGACATTATGGGCGTACCGACAATGATCCTGCAGCCTTACGTCGAGAACGCCATCGAGCACGGCCTGCGCACGCGGCCCGAGGGGCACATCAAGGTAGTCTTCGAGCCCATCAGAGGCGACGATGGGAATATTATCGCGACGGTGACCGACGACGGCATCGGCCGGGAACGGGTCAAGGAGATGCAACGGCACGACGTCATCCGCCCCTTTCACCAGTCGCGCGGCACGGATATTACCCGGTCGCGGCTCGAACTGCTCTCCTCCGACCCTGAAAACCGGGTGCTCATCGAAGACCTTTATCACGAAGACGGTCGGGCGGCGGGCACGCGCGTAACGGTTCGCATTCCCGTTGCCGACGTTTTGCCGCGCAGGAATTAAGTGAACTGACATCTGAGCGCGATTCGGGCGGGAACGCGGGTGCGAAGCGGATGTTTTTAAATGGCGTTGTTCTGAACGGGCCGGAAGGTTGATGCCCGCACCTCCGATCGCTGGTTATGTTTTCTTCCGGGAGTAGTGCGGGGACGTTGCCGCATCCTCCCTTTGTACCCGCGCTCTCCGCCCAACTGCTCTCCGCCACAAAAAAAGCGCCGACCCTGGGGGCCGACGCTATGACAATATTTTCCGTGAGATTAACTTGGAGATCTAAATTCTTTACTTTACGCCTGCTACGCTGAGCGGTAAAACGGTTGAAGATTCAGGATGTTAACGGCAGTCCGTTAGCGGCGGGTAGCGGGGGAGAGGTTGCCTCCGCCCGCGCGGCGGGCCTGAGCGGTAACGGCGCGGGAAACACCCATGCCGGAAACGTCGTCGCCGAGGATGGAGTCATTGCCTTCGAAGATGCAGTTTTCAATGATGGGCTCGGCCTTGCCGTTATCGTCGGTGATATTGTAGATGGCCGCGCCGTTCATCAGGGAGACGTTGTCCACAAAATCGCTGTTCAGAATAAGTGGGTTGGAACTTCCGTTGCTGCCGTTATTGGTCATGCCCGCCCCGGAGTTGCTGCTGTTATTGAGAAAAGTACAATCGCGGAAAATCGGGCTGGCTTCGGAAGCGATACCTTTATTGTAAACCGCGCCGCCGTTAAAGTCGGCCTTGTTGTTTATGAAAGAGCAACCGATGAAGGAAGGGCGACCGGTGTCTACCAATACCGCGCCACCGTTATGGGCCGTGTTGTTTTCGAAGACGCAATTGACGATCAGGTGGTCAGTCATCGTTGCGCTGGCCATGATGTACATACCGCCGCCGGAACTGCCGTGGGTCAGACCTTCCTTAAAGTTGCGACCGGAACCACCTTCGATGGAAAAACCGTCAAAAGTTGTGTAGTCTTCCTCGGAGGCGAGGAGGGTGACGACGGTGTATGCGTTGTCAGAGGTCTTGGTAGGGTCACCCAACTCGCCGGAAAGTACGGAGCGTATACCGTGGTTGCGCTCTTCCATGTCTTCTTCGGTACCGGTAAAGCCGCCGAGCAGTTTCACGCCGGCGGGAATAGCAAAGGTAGCGGACCGACCGGCTTCTTCGTTCAGGAAGTAAGTGCCTTTCGCGGTCCAAATCTCATCGCCGGCAACGGCTTTGGTAAGTGCGGTATTGAAGTCGAGTGATTCTTCCCAGTTCGTACCGGAGGCACCGGCGGTGCCGTCAACGGTTACATAAATAGTTTCGGCCAGGCATACGGCGGAGAGGAAGAGGCTGCAGAGCAGGAGTAAAGTAGTTTTCACGTGTAATCCAAATTTCTTTGATCCCAGAATAATGTTTCGAGGCCACCGGGAGGAAGCCCCGAGCAGCGATAAAACGAAAGCGTTATGTCAGAAAAAACACAGAGATAAAGAACAAAGCGAATCGCGCTTTGTGAGACGAGCGACCTGTCAGGGATCGCACGTAAAACCGAAGGTGTTAATGTATATCGGGTGCTTATGTGCGTCAAACAAAAAATAAACCATTACTGGTTCAGAGGACAAAGTAGGTCATTTATCCTTGTCTGGCTAGTGTTTGTCACGGAATTGCATGATTTTTTAGGGAGCGGTAGGAAAAAATAAGGGAGCGGTAGTATGGCTATTTCTTTAATTCGTTGTAAATTGCAGCGTATTCGGACTGAATGGGAGGCGAGCATTTGCGCTCGTTAATATCGATATTACCTGACAAACTTATTTTGCACACCGGGCTGACGATCCTAGATCGGGCCCACTATTTCCACCCTCGTCTGATATGAATTTTACCTATAATCAACTTACTCAACTACTTATGCGACCGATGCGCTTCCCGCTGATGGCCCTGGCAATCTTATTGTTGTCAGGCGTGACTCAGGCTCAGGACTTCCACTACTCCCAGTTCTATAACGCCCCGTTGCACCTCAATCCCGCGCTGACGGGCATCTTCCGCGGTGATATTCGTGCGATGGGAAATTATAAATCGCAGTGGACGGACGTTCCCGTTGACTATAAAACGGTCACCCTGGCGGTTGACAAGAAATTTTTAAAGGTTTCCAGCGACGACGGTTTTTTCTCCGGTGGCGTGGCCTTTAACTATGACCGGGCCGGTGACAGCCGTCTTACCTGGGCGAATCTTGATCTCAATCTATCTTACACGAAGGTTTTTTCTCCGAAGGTGATTGTTTCCCTCGGTGGTAAAGCCGCCCTGATACAACGGTCTTTTTCCGAAGACAATCTCCGCTACGATAATCAATTCGACGAGTTACGCGGCGTGCCTGATCTTACCCGCCCAACCGGCGAAAACTTCGATACCGACGGGCAGATTTTTCCCGACTTCAGTGTCGGTGTCAACGTACGTCTTCAGGCTAAGCAGACGAGTGAACTCGTTTTCCGTAACGACAGGCGTACTAAACTTGACCTCGGTGTGGCGTTGCATCACCTCACCGCGCCGGATCAGGCCTTTTATGATAACGCGACCGTTCCGCTGGAGCGTCGCCTGAGCCCTTATGCCGTCGGTAACCTGCAAGTTCTGCCCATCGTAGACCTGGTCGCCGGCGTCACCTATCAGAACCAGGGTTCTTTCTACGACGAACTTGTCGCTATGGTAGGTGGCCGCATCTGGATCTCGAACACGCTAAGTAAGAAAGTGAGCCTGATGGCGGGCATGGGCCTGCGCCGGGACAAGATCCAGGATGCTTACTGGCCTACTTTCGAGCTTTCCTATAACGACCTTAACGTAGGCCTGAACTACGATTTCAACACCAGCCAGTTTGACATTGCGACGGAGAACCGCGGCGGTATGGAGCTGTCCGTCCGGTACATTATCCGGAAAGTCCGACCGTTACCCGAGTTCAAAGTATGCCCACTTCTTTAAAAAACCAGCAATTTTCCCATTACTGATGACTAGAATTTACTCCCTTTTTGTCCTGGTTTTCCTGTTTTGCGCGGGTATATCGGCACAAAATCAATCTTTCGCAGGATACATCGAAGCGGCCGACAAATCGTCCGCCCGCGATGACCATTATAACGCTTACCGCCTTTATTCGATTGCCGCTGAAGACGACTGGTCAGATGATAAGGCTTACGATGATCGCATCGGCGAAGTCTTCTACAAGGCCGGAACGGCCGCTTACCGCGCCACCGCTTACGGTGAGTCGGAAAAGTACCTGGTGAAGCTTCAAAGCAACCCCATGGTTACTAAATACCCGCTGGCCAAGTACTACCTCGGCCAGGCGGTTTTCCGACAGGGCCGCTATGACCAAGCCGTTGCACACTTCCAGCAATTCCTGGACGAGCAACCCCGCGCGCCCGAAACTTACCGCAGTACCGCACTGGCGCAGATCAACGATGCCGACTGGGCGATTGACGCCATGACCCGTTCCGAAGAGATCAAGTTGAACCACTTGCCGGAAGGCATCAACACCACGGACTCCGACATCATGTACACCAGGGGCCCTAAAGGCACGCGTTATTTCTCCTCGAACAGCTTCGAGTTCAAGAGAGACACGCTGACCCCTAAGCGGATGCTCAGCCGTATTATGAAGCAGACCGGAACGGCGGAGGCCGAACCGTTGCCCGCCAACATCAATCTGCCGGGCAAGAACGTTGCGCATACCGCCTTCAATAAGGAGATGACTCGCGTATACTATTCCGTTTGTGATTTCCGCAATTACGACGAGCTGATTTGCGACATCTACCGTGCCGATATCGCCGCCGACGGTAACTGGACCAACCCGACCAAACTTCAGATTAACCAAGCCAACTACAGCACTTCACAGCCCAGCATCGGTTATGACCCGGTTAGCGGTGAGGAGGTACTGTACTTTGCTTCCGACCGTCCCGGCGGCAAAGGCGGTCTGGACCTATACAGTGCTCCGGTTGCCCAGGACGGTAACCCCGGAACACCTAAGAACCTGGACAACATCAACACGGCGGGTAATGAGGCCTCACCATTTTGGTATACCCCCCGCAAAACGCTTTACTTCGCGACCGACGGCCGCTTCACCTTTGGTGGCATGGATGTCTATAAAGCCTTCCTTATCGACGGTCGTTTCCGCACGCCCGTCAATATGGGGGCACCGGTCAACTCCGCCGCCGATGAGGCCTACTATGCGCGCTTTGACGACCCGGATCAGGCGTACGTCAGCAGCCGCCGACCCAGCAGCGATGCCCTTTACTACTCCGAAGCCCGGGACGTATGCTGTTACGATATCTACGAGTTCACGCCGGATAACCGGATCGACCTGCAAGCTCTGACCTTCAATAAGCTTAACGGCAAGGAACTGGAAGGCGTTACGGTAAAAATGTACCGCATTACAGCTAACGGACCCCAGCTGGTGGATGAAATCACTAACCCGGATGCCAACGACTTCAACTTCAAAGTGGAGCCGATGGGTAAATACCAACTGGTTGCGGAAAAGGATGGCTTTACGACCGCGCTCGACGAGTTTGACCTGAGTCTGCCCGAATTCAAGGACGTACCCTTTATCGAGCGTCGACTGGAAATCAATCCTAAAATCGACCTTGACGTGTTCACCTTCAACAGTGCGGATGATTCTGAGCTGAACGGTACGACGATCAAGCTTTACGAGATGGCCGACGACGGCACGCTGACGCTGATCGAGGAAGTGTCCGACCCAAACGCCAATGACGGCCACTTCGAACTGGAAATCGGTAAGCGTTATAAGGTAGAAGGCATTAAGTCCGGCTTCGGTAAAGCGGATGACGTCATCGACCTGCGGGACTACACCGGTGACGAAGGCGGCACTCTGCGCCGCGATCTTTACCTCGGTCAGGAACTGGAAATCTATGTGATCGACGGCCGCACGGACGAACCACTCAGCAACGCTACCATCAATCTCGTGAAAATGGGTGGTAAGCTGGTAGGCAACGACACGAACACCGGGGGCAACGACTTTTACTATACGGTTAGCCTCGATCAGCCGTTCGTGCTGAGCACCACGCGCCCGGATTATTTCCCGCGGACCGATACGCTGCGCTTCACCCAGCAAGACCTGGTGGACGGTGGCGGCAAGCTGGTATATTACGTTCCGCTTTACAGCAATAATATATCGGACTTTTTGCCCTTCGAGGTCTACTTCGACAATGACCACCCCGATCCGGACTCTTACCTCTCCCGGACGAGCCTGACGTATGAGGAAACTTACCGCCCCTACATTTTCCGCCGCCCGGACTTCAAAACCGAAGCCGCCGAAGGCCTAAGTGACGAAGACGGTTTCCTGGTTAAGGGAGACATTGACCAGTTCTTTACCCAGGAAGTGGAAGCCGGCTGGAAACAACTCACGCGCTTCTCCGAGGCCCTGTTACTGCATATGCGCAGCGGCGCCAGCTTTACCGTAGAACTGCAGGGGTACGCCAGTCCTCGCGCGCCAACGGAGTACAACCGCCGCTTGAGTGCCCGGCGGAATATGTCGCTTAAGAATTTCTTCCGCACTTACCGCGGTGGAGCTCTGGCGAAATACATTGACAATAAGCAGTTAACCTTTACGGAAGCAGCTTTGGGCGAAACGACCGCCAACCTTGATAAAATCTACGAGCGCATCGATCGGGAACGGGAATCCATTTATAGTACCATCGCTTCTCTGGAGCGCCGGGTGGTGCTGAAGAGTGGTCTCTCCTCGAAGAAGAAAAAATAAACCATCACCAGCTTTATCTATTAAAGAATTGTAATCGTGAAAACTACATTAAACATTCGCGCCTTGCGCTTTGCCGGTGGTTGGTTAATCCTGCTACTGTGCCTTCTCCATCAAACGCCCCTCACCGCCGGCGGTATTAAGGACGTTGCTCCAACGGCCGCTGATGCACCGGTAATGCTGGAAACCGGCCGCTCCGGCTTTGGCAGTTTCGCTGACTTTGCCAGTGACCCTTCCGCCCGGCTATACGTTTCCATCGGCAGCGCCGATGAGACGTTATTCATCGGCCTCTCGCCGGAGTACACCAACAATGGCGTGCCTTTCACCTCAGCGACGGCCAGTCGCTACCAGTTCCGCATCAAGCGGGACAACCCGACCGGTTTCGATCCCATCGTGCACGGCCCGTTCACCATCACCAATACCAATGCCAACGCTCCTACTTACGAGCAGGCGGAATTCGGCATGTACGATACTGATTTTGAGATCGGCGGCGTACGCATCTTCGAGTTTCAGCCCGACCGGCCCGGTGATTACTACATCGAGTTCGATGAAGTGGGTGTCGATAATGATCAGCGCGTAAACATTCCTTTCTGGGACTTTACCGTGGTGCGCAATAATACCCCCATCGATGGGCGTGTTTGGTCCCGTGGCTGGGCCTTCCGTACACCGCGGGTTACGGGTACTACGCCACCGGATTGTGTCTGGGATCGGCAGTTTAACGGTAAACTGTACAGCTATACCGAAGACGGGTTTGTTTCTCTGATCGACTTCGAGGGCTCCGGCTTCCAGGGCCTGTCGTTCAACATTGCCTTCAATACCACCGGGCCCGGCACTTCAGGCGATCTGGCCGAAGACCGCAAATCCATTCCTGATGTTAACGCGACGCTGACTTCCCGCGAACACCGGGTGTTCCTGACCCTGCCGGACATCAACATTTTCCCGGACGGTATTTGTGGTGAGATCGACGTAGCGGAGAGCTTCCGCTGTACGCCGGAAGAACCTTACTGCCTTCAGGTCGACGTGACCCGTGCCGGTCAGGTGGAAATTCTGTTGGATTTTAACGGCAACGGTATCCTCGATGATGATGGTAACGACGTTGCGCTCGTCTATGATTTTCCGCCGGATTCCCTCTCCGCCTGTGTTCCCTGGAACGGCTTGCGGGGTAACGGAACACCCCTGACTTTCGTGGATACGGTAGATGTCATTATCAGTTATAACCAGGGGGTACAGCATTACGCCGGTTATGACGTGGAATTTCTGAAAAACGGTTTCTGCGTGGAAACCGTACGACCCAACTGTTCGCAAGAACTGACTTCTAGCCGCCTGTTCTATGATGACCGCGACATTCCGGAAGATCCGGGAACTGATTCCCCAAAAGACGGCCGTAGCGGTTTTGAATGTGGAAACGGGGCACGAACGTGGGACAACTTCGAGTTGAGCCCGGACGGCACCTGTAACAGTTTTAACGATGGTGCCACTAAGGGTTACGGTGATAAAAGCACGTTGAATACTTACTGGTTTGCCAGCAGTCAGGCAACCTTCCGCGCGCGGGTTCCGGTAGTAAGCGCCAATATTGTTGGTAACCAGACACTGTGTGAGGGCGAAACCAGCGTTTTACGCGCGGATGACGCCGCGAGTGCCTCGGACGCCGCAAGAACTTATTTATGGGAAGGCCCCGGTGTAGATGGTGCGACTACTGAAGTCGTAACTATTGATCAACCGGGTGAGTACTGTGTTACCATAAACACGTCGACCGGCTGTTCCAGTCAGACCTGTGTTACGGTTACCATCGCTGACTTCAGCGTAGCGACTTTCCCCCCTTCACTCGACATTTGCTTTGGCGAATCCTTGCAACTTCCGGTTGCTGGTAACCCCGATTTCAACTATGTCTGGAGCCCGGCGACGGGTGTCGACAACATCAATTCCAACCAACCCACCTTCAGCCCGACCGAGACAACGACCTACACGGTAACGATTTCCAACGAAAGTGTTGATGGTCAGATTTGCCAGACGACGAACCAGGTGATCATTAACGTAGCTTCCGAAATCGGCCTGTCCGTCGTCGGCGGCGGCCCGATCTGTGACGAGCAAACTACCATTACGGCTTCGACCGTTAACGCCGCTAACGTAGAGCTCTTCGCTCCCGATATGACTTCACTGGGTACAGGAAACTCCTTCACGGTTGACGTGAGCGGTTCGACCGATTACCTGCTCGTGGCTACTAACGCGCAAAACTGTACGGACTCCGTCACTTTCACCGTCAGCGGCGGCCCGGTAAACATTATCGTGCCCGATTCCGTGCTGGCCTGTTTAAGTGACGGCGTCAACCTGGGCGTTACGAATCTCGACGGTAACGACGAATTGACGTATAGCTGGACACCCACCGATATTTTTGCGGCGGGTACGGCGAACGACGCTAATCCTACTTTCAACGCCGGCCCCGGCGATTACAACGTCTCCGTTACGGTAACCAACCAGTTCGGTTGTAACACGACGGAAGACCTGCGTCTCGTGGTGCTGGACGACGACGGCGCGCTGGGCTTCACCGCCAACGTAAATTGTGACGGCGCAACCGTCCGCTTTACCAATACAAGTACGGTGGGCTTTGGTTACATCTACGATTTCGGCGACGGAACGACGAGCACGGACCCTGATCCTGACCACGTTTACGATGAGGCGGGTGTTTATACCGTTACCCTCGGCCTGATCTTTGACGGGCAGACCTGTGTTACCGAATTCACGCAAGAGGTGACCACCTTTGACGCGGTACTCGGTGCCGGCCTGGCCGTCAGCCTCGACGATTGTGACAATGGTTCGGCGAGCATCAACTTTTTCGATAACAGCCTCAACGCAACCGGGGCTGAATTGACCTACAGCTGGATATTTACCGGCGTAACACCAACCACCAGCACGGATCTCAACCCAACGGTGACCGTTACTGAGTCCGGTACGATTTCCGCAAGATTGATCGTCACTTCGGAGGACGACTGTACGTCAACTCTCGATACCACCTTCACCGTTGATCTCTCTACGATTAACCTGGAGGAAGAGGTGACAATCTGTCCTGGTGAATCGACTACGCTCAACCCCGGCGCAACCGGTAACCAAACCTATACTTGGTCGCCGTCACCCGACTTCGGCGCGAACGAGGCGAACCCGACTACATCCACCGCCGGCACTTACATCGTGACGGTAACGACGGATGCCGCGGACTTCAATTGCTCCAACGTCGATACCATCGTGGTTGTGGTAGCCGATAGTATCAACCTCGTCATCAACGGACCCGACGGCCCCATCAACGACGGTGACGGTATGGACGGTAACGGAGAAGTCGTATTGCCCACCATTACCAGTTGCGGTACTCCGATTGACCTGACGGTTGACCTGACCATCAACCCAGGTGTGACGGTCAGCTATACTGACCTGGACGGTAACCCGCTCGGTACGGGCGGTACCTTTACGCTGACGCCTAACGACCGGGATACCGTTGTCGTGACCGCCGTCAACGAGTTCGGCTGCATCGAGCGCGACACCATCGTGCTGATCAACAATCAAGTGAATGCCGGTATCGACGTCGGTGCTGACGGCTTTAATTTTTGTGCCGCGGCGGACACTTCCGTATCGGTCGTTAACAACGACCCCCGCGACATACTCACCTACGCCTGGGAGCCGAACGACATCATCAACGGCCCACTCGACGGCGAATCCGTCGATTTCGTATCGCCCGAAGAGGGTTCCGTCGACCTGATGGTTACGGTCACCAACCAGTTCGGTTGTGATACGATGATCACGGTTACCATCACTTCCACGCCCTTTACGCCTAATCAGTATGACGATGTGATCATGCCTTGTTTCGACGAGGGCTTCACGATCGACGGCGGACCCACCGTCCCCGGGTACGAGTACGTTTGGGAACCGGCGGAGGATCTCGATTTAAGCGACCGGGCCAACCCCGTCGGTACTTTCGATGAAGACGGCAACTTGTTCGTAACCATCACCGACCCGGTCACGGGCTGTATAGACACACAAACCGTCGTCGTTGACGTCGCCGAGGAAATCAGCTTCGTGTCCTCTCCGATGGATACCGTGATTTGTGCGCCCGCCGATATTACGGTGAACGGCACTACCGTCAATCCCGACGTGGAAATTACCTGGTACAGCGATGAAGAATTGACCATGGAACTCGGTAACGGTAATTCCTACGTGGTGGAAGCCGACGATACCGGAGAGACTTACATCATTTACGGTGAAGCGGTAGACCTGACAACCGGCTGCCGCCAGTCGACCACCGTTCGTATACGGGTTTCCGACATCACGGCGAGCCTGCCGCTGGAGAACATCCAGAGCTGCGCGCCGGATAACCCGAACTTGTTCGGGGACGGTACTTACAACCCCGGACTGGTGTACGATTACGAGCCGGCGGGACTGGTCGACCTGTCTGACCCGAACAACCCGGTATTCGGAGGTACGGAATCCGCGGTGATCACCACCGTAGCAACGGACCCACTGACGGGTTGTAGCACAACGACGACAACGACCATTAACGTAAGCGACATCACCGGTGTCAGTGGAACGGCGGACCCCGAAGAGATTTTCCTCGGCGAAACCTCAACGTTGATGGTAATCGGTTGCGATGATTGCACCTATGAATGGAACGTGCCAAACGGAACCATTGAGCCCAACGGTGGTAGCACGGTTGTCGTTACGCCCGACCAGGCCGGTACCATCACTTACGAAGTGACGGTCATCTCTCCTGACGGCTGTACGCAGACCGTCCTCATCGAATTGCGCGTGGAAGATCCGCTGTGTGACCTTGACCACGTTTATGTACCGAACGCCTTCTCGCCGAACGGTGACAACAGCAATGACGTGATGAGGGTACGCTCCAGCTTCGCCGACCAACTGACCGAATTCCGCTGGATCATTTACAACCGCTGGGGCCAGGAAGTGTACTCCAGCGACGATCCCCTGGGCTCCTGGGACGGCACCATTGAAGGTGACGACCTGGAGCCGGACGTTTACGGCTACTGGCTGCGTGTTCGCTGTCCGGCCGGGCAGGAACTCGTACAGCAGGGTAACATCACCATTCTGCGGTAGCGACCGACCGCCTCCCGTACTACGTAAAAGCCGCCATCCCGTTGATTCGGGGTGGCGGCTTTCACGTTGGGATCGGGCGGGAACGCGGGTGCAAAGAAAGGTGCGGGGGCGTTGGTGAACGCCTGATGTCCGATCCTCACGCCGATGAAAAAACCGGCAGTGCACCCCGCGTCCCCCGCCCTGAGTCGAAATTAAAACAAGCGCTTGCGCCGGAAGTAGAAGATCACCCCGAAACTCAGTAAGATCGAAAGCAGAATGATGCCCCAAAACGGCGCGATCGAACCGCCCTGGTAGGGTACATGGACGTTCATGCCGAAGAAACTGGCAATCACCATCGGTACCGTCAATATGATGGTGATCAGCGTCAGCCGCTGGATCGTGATGTTGAGGTTGTTGGAGATGATGGAGCCGAAAGCGGCCATTGTGCCGTTCAGGATGTTGGTGTAAATGTTGGCCATTTCCAGGGCCTGTCCGTTGTCGATGATGATGTCCTCGAACAGGTCCGTCAGGACTTCATCGTGTCGGATGTTGAGGAAATCCGTCCGTTTCATCTTCATTTTCAGCAGTTCGTTGCCGTTGAGGGCGTTGATGAAGTAAACCAGCGACTTCTCGATACTGAGTAATTGTTTGAGCTCGCGGTTTTGGCTGCTTTCATAAAGCTCCCGTTCCATCAGGTTGCGCTTCACGTTGAGTCGTTTGAGGCAGGTAAGGTAGCGGAAGACCGTTTGCTCGAAAATGCGTAGTACGAAATGCTCCCGCCGTGCGGGGTCGATATTGCGAATTTTGTTGTCCACGAACAGTCTCAATACCGGGTGGTTAGGCGAGGAAGTGATCGTGATGAGGTGGTCGGCGGCGAGGATCAGACCGATGGGCACCGTGATGTAGATGCCGTCCCGCTCTTCGTCGGACTCCGAAAGGACGGGAGAATTAAGGACAATCAGGCGCGCGTCGTCTTCGCGTTCGTAGCGGGAGCGTTCGTCGATATCCAGCGGGTCGGTCAGGAAGTCGGGAGGGAGTTCGAAATCGTTGGCAACGCCCGCCAGTTCCTCGGCGGCGAAGGGGGGCGTCAGGGAAATCCAGCAGCCTTCCGTGAGTTGGTCCATCTCTTCCAGGCGGCCGTTGCGAGTAGCGTAGTAGCTGATCATGGAGGGATGGTTTGGTGAGGCGCGAAGATAGAAACAAAAAAGGCGATCACCCACCCGGGTGATCGCCGAAAAACATTCATGGGATTACAATAGTCTGCTCTTAAAGCTTGTTCGGTAAGCTGGCTCCTGACCGGAAACCGCCGTTTGCGGGTTGAAAGCAGTTTTCCAAACAAGCCCTTAACGGACAATCAGTTTCCGCGTCTCGTACTTGCCGCCTTCGCCTGCGGTAAAGCGGATGGTATAGGCTCCGGCGGGCAGGCGCGCGACGTTGATGGTGAGCTGACTGTCCCGTCGGCCGTAGACCGTTTGGCTGTCGTTGAGCAACCGTTGGCCGGCCGCGTTGAATACCGACCAGGCCACCCGCCCGTCGGAGGGGGCGTAGACCTGTACGGTCGTCTCCGTTACCGCCGGGTTAGGGAAAGCATGACTGAACGACCAACGACCCAGGTCGCCCAGGGTCAGGCGGGCCGTGCGAATGGGGGAGTAGTCTTCCGTACCCGAAAGATCTTTCTGCTTCAGGCGGTAATAGTACAGCACGCCGCGGTCAACGTCGCGATCTACCATCTCGTAGTCGCGCACGCCGCCGTTGCCGGCCTCCGTGGCGGGTACCCAACCGATGCGGCGGAAGGTCCGCCCGTCGGTGCCGCGTTCGATCTCGAAGCCGTCGTTATTGGTTTCCCGTTCGGTGCGCCAATTGAGGTCGACGGTTTTTTCGCGGCCGGTCGCCGTGAAATCCACCAGGTCTACCGGGAGGGCGGAACCACAGCCGCCGGCGACGGGCAGGTAAACAAAGCCGGGATAGAGCAGGCTCCGCACGTCGCTTTCCGCCACCTCAAACCAATCAACGAGCAATGAGCCGTAGATGTCGCGAAAATCGTACTGCATCGGTACGCCTTCGAATTGATCGATGCTGGTATCGAGTTCGACGTTGTCGCCAAGAATGGTGCCGCTGGCGCAGTTGCCGAAAACGAAGAGCGGCGCGGCCGTACCGTGGTCCGTACCGTTGCTTCCGTTGGAACGGATACGCCGGCCGAACTCGCTGAACGTCATGCCCATCACGCGGTCGTCAAGCCCCGTCATGGCCAGGTCCTGTTGAAAGGCGGCCAGGGAACTACTCAGGTCCTGCATCAGGTCGGCGTGCCGCCCGGTGTCGTTGGCACCGTTACTTTGGCCGGAGTGGGTGTCGAAACCTCCCATCGTCACGACGTACACCTGGGTACCCAGGCCGCCGCTGACGAGGCGAACGACGTTGCGCAGCTGTGTAGCCAGTTTACTGCCGGAAGGGTAGGTCGCCTGGGTATCGCCGCTCGCCGCCGCATCGCGAATACGGATACCGTAAGCGTTGGTCTGGTCGATGGCGACGCGGAGAAACTCTACCTCATCACCGTAATTATCGTTGGGTAGCGGGGTGTTACCGCCCGCGCCGAGTTCCGTAGCGTCGGAAGGGTCGTCCACCGTGTGGCTGAAGTTGTTGACCATGCCCTGGCAGGTGGCGTTGGCGATGTTACCCATGCTGATGGCGGGAGGGTCGGGGTCGGCCGTGGTGGGGTAATCCACCGGGAAGCCGGGATAGTTGATCTCGAGATGGCGGCCCAGCCAGCCGGTGTTCACTTCCTCCAGCGCGTCGGAGGCCGTCGTCCAGATGTCGGTGGAGCGGAAGTGGCTGCGGTTCTGATTGGGGTAACCTACGCTCTGTACAATGCTCAGTAAACCATCGTCGAACATTTGTTTCATACCGTTCATACGGCTGTGCATCGACAGGCTGGGGGTAAGGGTTTGCAGGCCGGCGGGCGGCATGTATATGTTGGAGCGGAGGCTCTGGAGCTCGCCGAGTTGGTCAGTGGGGATGAGGGTATGCAAGCCGTCGTTACCGCCCGCGAGCTGCACCAGCACCAGCACCTTGTTGGAGGTGGGGGGCAGCAGGGAGGTGAAGAGAGACGCGCCCGCCGCGCGAACGCCGGGGACGCCGCCGAGCAAGGGCAAACTGAAAGCACCGGCACGGCGAAGGAATTTTCTACGATCCATGTTGGATGTTATTTTAGGCGACGGCAGCCAGGGCTTCCGTCGTATTTTTTGGGATGGGGTGGGATGGGTTGGAGAGCCGGAGAGGCGAAGACCATAAAGCCGTCGCCGTTAGCCGCCTTCCTAAATCAGGTGAAACTCCGCCAGGCTGAACAGCGCGCGGTAGAAGCCTTTGATCCGGTCCCGGATAGGGTTAGCGACGGAGGGGTTGAGCGGGCTGGCCAGGTAGGCGGCATACTGCTGTCTCCATTCCTGATCGTCCAGCCCTCGCAGGAGCTCATTTTTGAGCGCGGTGAGCTGATCCGCGTGTAGCTCACGCGGCAAAAATATCTGGACGCTCTCGGCGACCAGTTCGCTGGGCTCGGCGGGGTTGTCCAATCCGTTTACGAAGCCGAACCAGTCCAGCGGGCGCGGGTCGTAGTTGTCGTTGTCCCCGTCTACCCGTGTCCAGATGCCCGAGCCGGTGCAGGTATCCACCCACGTTTTACGTTGCTTGAGGGTGGCCGATCCGATCCAGGCGCGGTGGTACTGCGGTGATTGATGGTAGGCGGCCCAACCGGCGACGGCGGGAACTTCCAGGAAGTCAAAACCGAGGTTAGAGCAGCGCCAGTGGTGGCTCAGGGCGCAGTCGTAACGGGTGCGCAGGGTCTCCGCCCCGCCGGTTTCCAGATCGAGGCCCAGGTGACGATAGCCACCGAAGGGGCGGACGACGGACACCATGAACTCCATGGGGTTCTTGATGAACGGACCGCGGACGGACATGTCAAAGAAGTGTTCGGACGCAAACAGCGCGCGGAGGGTGGTTGCCATGTCGTAATCGGCATCGCGCATGACATCCGCCAGCGGGTCGATCACCTGACTGATGATCCGTGGCGTAATCTGGTCGTTAACGAAGAAGCGATAGATGCGGCGACAGAGGGCGCGGGCGGTTTCGTGGCGGCCGAAGATGACGTTGATCACGTCTTTATACTCTTCCTCCCATTCGCCTTCGGGTCGGTAGATGACGGCGTTGTCGAAACGGTCGCTGAGCTGCTTGGCATCCGGGTCGTGCCGGTTGGGGTCAAAGTAACCGTAGAGGTTACCGTCTTCGCGGCTCCATTCGTTGGCGACGCGCCAGCCGGTTAGCACGCGACCGATGGCGACGACATCCTGCTCGTTGTAAAAGGTGTAATCCGCACCGGCACCGTTACCGGTCTGGGCACCTTTTTGTATGGTGAAGACTTCCATCAGCTCACGGGCAAAGTTTTCGTTGGGTGACCAGCGGTTGTTGTCCTGACCATCGAGGAAGCGTAGCATGGCGGGCTCGATAGTGATCTTCTCGATCATGGTCTTGATGCTGCCCAGGCCGAATTCATCGAACAGGCGAATGGCTTTATACTCTTTACGCTGCGGGCCGGCGTCGGCCATGCCGAAATGGTTGATCCAGAAGGTCGTCAGGCGGGTACGTACGTGGAAATCGTGGTGTAGCACGTTTTGCCAGTACCAGCCGCGGAGACTGGGGCGGCGGTAGTCACCCACGTCGAGCGCGTCGGAAAAAGGAGCGTTGACCCAGGTGGATCCGACGGGGACGTTGACGTCGCCGGTCTGAAAGTGGTTCACCGGCGGCGCGGGGACGTTGGGCATGCCAAGCAACTGGTCGAGCGTACCGTCGAGTGTCATATTTACGGCGGAGACAATCTCGCCCTTGGTGGGGCCGAAAAGAGTGCGACGCAGCAGATGAGCGGCCTGCGCCCGGCCAAAGGGACCGGTGTACGGCGAGAGGCCAGTGACTGCGGTTGCCGGTGCAACGGCGGTTAAGGTAGTTATACTCACTAGATTGAAATTGGGCAAAGGGAAATAGCCTTCACGGATTTACAAAAACGAGGTTCAGGGCAGCCGCGGTCGCGGTGCCTAAGTGTAATTCATAGTTTTCGTAAACTGAGGTCGATTTACCGGGTGCAACCGGTTCTAATCTTTGCTAAAGATAAGATATTTTGACGAGCCGCGCAAATCACCTACTAGTTTGCGTCCGTAGGGTAGCATCGCCGAAAACCATTGTCGTTACATTTGTCTTCAGGAAGCGGGGCGGGGCCGCGGGTGCGGGGTGGTTCGGCGAAAGCGTGACGGGTACCGGGTGACGAATTAACGTCCGCCGCGATGGTCGCCGGACCGGCAAATGTGTAATTACCCGTCGCAGTAAGTGATGGTTTATTCGGTGGTTTGCCTACTTTTAGCGAAACGATCCGCCCGGATTGCATTTTTCGCTAACCCAAATCAACCGAATCATGAGATCACTTCTATTCTTGTTTCTTTCTTTTCTCGTTTGCGCCGGCGTCCGCGCCCAAAACAGCGGTATTCAGCTCGACGGAGTAACGGGAAGCGTTTCTTTATGTCATACTGACGATTTTGCCATCGGTGACGGGTTCACCCTCGAAGCCTGGATCTTCGCCTCCGAATGGAAGGCCGAGGCCTGGCAAGGCAGTATTATCAATAAGGACCAGCAAGGGCCGGACGCCGGTTTCGCCTTCCGCGCCGGTAAGAACGGCATCCTGAGCATGGTGATGTCGGTCGACGAAGCGTGGTTCGAGGTCGTCACCAACCCGGTAATGAACGCCAACCAGTGGTACCACGTCGCCGCCGTTGTGAACGGTGCCGTGCTCACGCTGTACATCAACGGAGAGGCGCAAACCTCCGGCACTTTTACCGGTACGCCGACCTCCAATACCAAGTTGGTCAACATCGGTGCCTCCCCCAGTTTTCCCGGCCGCGTATGGAACGGTGCCATCGACGAGGTGCGCATCTGGAACGTGGCGCGGACACCCGCCGAGATCGATGCTGATCAGACGAACGGGCTGACGGGCACCGAAACCGGGCTGGTCGCCTACTTGCCCATGAATGAAGGTTCGGGCCTGGTCACCGCCAACCTCGCCGACGCCGCCTGCGAAGGCACCTTCAACGGCCTGACCGAAAGCGCGTGGGTAGACGGCTACTCCGTCCCGCCTATCGACGTCGGCGTCTCCGCCGTCAGCGCGCCCGACGTGCTGAGCATCTTCCGCCGTCCGGTCAAAACCACGGTCACCATCGAGAACTACGGCAGCGAAACGGTAACCGACGTACCGGTTGCGCTTTCCGTTAACGGCCTGCCCGCCCTGACGGGTACCTACGCCGGTAGCATCGCGCCCGGCGAGGCGGCGGACTATACCTTCGAAACGCCGCTCGACCTGACCGGCAACAACACCAACCTGATCAGCGCGAACACCACGCTCGCCGCGGACCCCAACAACATCAATGACGGTGCCCGCTACCGCTACCGGCGACCGGGCGAGAGCGACAACGGACTGATGCTCAATATTCTTAATGAGGAAAAGCACAACTTCGGCGGCGACGGACAGACGAAGTTCTCCACCGTCAATCTGCCCCAGAACACGGAAGACTACGGCCGCCTGATGCTGCATTTGTCCGTCGAGTGCCCAACCGGCGGCTGCGACCCGTGGGATCAGCCCGCCAACATATCCGTCATCACCGAAGACGGCGAGCTCGAGATCGCCCGCTTCATCACGCCCTACGGCATCGAATGCGGAGGTGACGAATGGACGGTGGACGTGACCGACTTCAAATCGCTGCTCTCCGGCCGGACGGTCATCAAGTCCTACATCCAGGTTTGGGGCCCCTCCGGCTGGCTGCTGAACGCTGACCTGGAGTTCATCGAAGAGGTCAGCCCCGTCTACCAGCGCACCACGCCGCTGTGGCAGAATCAGTACCTCGTGTACGGCGACCCCGGCATCTCCCACGATCTGCCGGAACTGACCAGTACCATTGCCAGCAATACGACCGACAGCCGCTTCCGCCTGACGATGACCGGCCACGGCCAGGGCAACACCGATAACGCCGCCGAATTCAGCAACCAAACGCACGAACTGTTACTCAACGGTGAAACCGTAGCCAATCACAACCTGTGGAAGGACGATTGCGCCGAAAACGCATGCGCCGATCAGCTCGGCACCTGGCTGTTCTCCCGCGCCGGCTGGTGCCCCGGTCAGGCTGTGACGCCTTACACCTACGACCTCGGCGGCGACCTCTTCGCCGGTATGGACCTGACCATCGACTACGAACTGGAAGACTACGTCAACCTGCTCAACACCGATTATAACGACCGCGGCCATACCGAGCCGCACTACCGCATCTCCGCCTACCTCGTCGAGGAAAGCGATACCCACTATGCTTCCGCCACCAACCTGCGGGCGGATTCCGTGCGCCTGACCGTCGCCGGTGCCGACCGGACGCTGGAACTGCACCTGACCAACACGGGGTCGGAAATGGTTGCCGGCGCGACCGTCGCTTACTACGTGGATGACGTACTGACGTTGGAAGAAACGTTTACCACCGAAATAGCGGCGGGTGATACCTACGTACACGCCTTCAGTACCGTCGAAACATTGGGAGGGCCTGACGTGGAAGAGGTCATAGCCGTCGTTACCGCCGCCGGCGATGAGAACGTGAGCGACGACGCGACGAACGCTTATACCCTGCAAACGCAGGTTTCCGTCAGTAACGTGACCGACGCGGGCGTTGCCGTATTCCCCAACCCGACTTCCGGATTGCTGCAATTGCAACTGACGAACGAATTCCGCGGCGCGACCCTCGAAACCTTCGACGTCGCCGGCCGCCGCACCGATGTGCGAACGCTGACGGGCGCCCCGGCGCGTCTGGAGATGCCGAACACCGGCGTTTTCTTCCTGCGCTTCCAGACGACGGAGGGAAAGATGTACCACCACAAAGTTGTCGTCAGCCGCTAAAGCAGCCGCATTCCGTAACCGCAAAATAGACGAAGGGTCGACCAAGCAAAGCTCGGCCGACCCTTCGTCTTTTTTGTGAGGGCTAAAATGTTTTGTGCAAGTCCCCTATTTCGAGCTTGCTTCGCAAGCGAGCCGCACGTGGCGGCAATTCACACGGAGGGCACGAGGAGTCACGGGAGGCACTGAGTTTGTGATGCGTTCTCCGTGTCTCCGTGACGTCTGTTTCCGCTGTGTGAAATGCTGCCTCGCGAAGCCCGCCATAAACCGAAGCTTAGTCCCGCGCGCGTGACAGGTCTTCCCGAGTGCGAAGCGCACTCGGTAGGGGAGGAGAGAAAATTGCTAAAGCACCCCCGCAAACTGCCGCAAAAACCGCACGTCGTTCTCGAACATCAGCCGGATATCCGTGATGTTGTACAGCAGCATGGCTTGCCGTTCGATGCCCATACCGAAGGCGTAGCCGGTGTACTTCTCCGGATCGATACCGCAGTTGGTCAGTACGGCGGGGTCGACCATGCCGCAGCCG
>ENA-ORXT01001525-ORXT01001525.1-marine-metagenome-genome-assembly--contig:-NODE-1525-length-30793-cov-4.929288_pt1 | contig 30793 bp, 22 predicted proteins | sample MGYA00237868_ERZ511482 | MGnify/ENA metagenome assembly ERZ511482 | reverse complement strand
TTCGCCCTGCTCTGGCGGGAAAAACTGGAGGCCCACCCCAACATCGACTTCTGGCAGGAAATGGTGACCGGCATCGTGATCAAAGACGGTCGAGCGTGCGGCGTACACACCGGCCTCGGCATCGAGATCCCCGGTAAGGCGGTGGTACTGACCAATGGTACTTTCCTTAACGGCACCATTCACATCGGCGAAAAGCAGTTCGGCGGCGGCCGGGCGGGCGAGCGGGCGGCGACGGGCATCACGGCCCAGCTGACCGAACTCGGCTTTGAGGCCGGCCGCATGAAGACCGGCACGCCGGCGCGCCTCGACGGCCGCAGCCTCGACTGGTCGAAGATGGAAGTGCAGCCGGGCGACGAAAACCCCGGCCGTTTCAGCTACACCGAAACCACGCCGCTGACCAACCAGATGCCTTGCCACGTGACCTACACCAGCAAGGCCGTGCACGAGACGCTGCGCGAGGGTTTCGATCGCAGCCCGATGTTCAACGGCCGCATCCGGGGCATTGGCCCGCGTTACTGCCCAAGCATCGAAGACAAGATCGACCGTTTCGCCGGTCGCGACGCCCACCAGCTCTTCGTGGAGCCGGAAGGGCGCAACACCTGCGAAATCTACGTCAACGGTTTCAGCTCCAGCCTGCCGGAAGACGTGCAGTACAAGGCCCTGCGTAAGATCGTTGGTTTCGAGAACGCGAAGATGTTCCGGCCCGGCTACGCCATCGAATACGACTTCTTCCCGCCCACCCAACTCAGCGCCTCGTTGGAGACCCGCCTGGTGCCCCGGCTGTTTTTCGCCGGGCAGATCAACGGGACGACGGGCTACGAAGAGGCCGGCTGTCAGGGTTTGATCGCGGGGATGAACGCCGCGCTCGCCGTACAGGAACGGGAAGCCCTCGTGCTCAAGCGCAGCGAAGCCTACATTGGCGTGCTCATCGATGACCTGATTAATAAGGGCACCGACGAGCCCTACCGGATGTTCACCAGCCGCGCCGAATACCGCATTCTGCTGCGGCAGGACGACGCCGATCTGCGCCTCAGCCCCATCGCCGACGCGCTCGGCGTGCGCGGTATGGACGAGCGCATGGCCCGCGTCGACGAAAAACGAGGCGGGGTGGAAGCCATCCACCGCGAGCTCCGCAACCTCAGCGTGACGCCCGACCAGCTCAATGGCTTCCTGGAAGCCAACAACCAGACGCCGCTCAAGCAGGGCGTGAAGTTGCTTTCCGTGCTCACGCGCCCGGGCATCTCCCTGCCCGCGCTGACCGAAGTGGTCCCCGCCCTCAACGCCTACCTCGGCAGCTATGACGAGGAAACCATCAACCTCGCCGAGGTAACCATCAAATACGAAGGCTACATCGAGCGGGAACGGGCGGCGGTGGAGAAGACGAGCCGGCTGGAAGGTATCAAGCTGCACGCCAACTTCGACTACGCTTCCATCACCAGCCTCAGCATGGAGGCGCGGCAGAAACTGGATGAGTTGAAGCCGCGGACGATCGGGCAGGCTAGTCGGATTTCGGGGGTTAGCCCGGCGGATGTGAGCGTGTTGCTGGTGCACCTCGGGCGATAGCTCTGGCGCGAAGCTGCCTCCGGCAGCGAGCACTATAAAAGCTTATGAGACGTATAAAGTACACGACTGATCATCATCGTGAGGGTTGGCGCGAAGCTGTCTCCGACAGCGAGCTTATTATTGAGGATGGTTTTTCTTAAAGGTAGTTATTGAATATTTCAGTATATTCATTTGCCTTCTAACGAAACGATTGCTCGCTGCCGGAAGCAGCTTCGCGCCAACTTGTTATACTAATATCATGCACCATAACAGGCTAAATACTGATCCGGTACACATAACCTACCGACTAGACGGAAGTATTCCGCAGGCAAAGCTGACCCTACTGAAAGATGGCTATAAAGCGGCTAAAGTCTAGTTAGGTAAGCGGTTTCCTTTTAAAGCGCAAAAGCCGGATAGTCCTCTCTATAAGTCGTTTCGGTCAGCGGCTGATAAATTGGAGGAATCTCACTTTGAGATGTACGAGCAGTTGGTGCATGATCGAAGTGAAGGGCCGAAGTTTCTATCTAATCCAGCTAGTCAGAAGATCATCATTGACTCTTGGAAATATATCGCTAAGACATTGAATATAGCAATCTACATCGTTTGTGTGATGTCAAACCATGTACATGTTATTCTGAGAGGGAATGATAGAGACTGTGATATTGATCTGGAAGAACTCATGTTGAGTCATAAAAAATTTACCGCTACTCAGATTAACAAGACAGACAACAAGAAGGGACGAAGGGTATGGGCTAAAGATTTTTTTGATCGTGCTATTCGGAAGGGTAGCTTTACGACGGTATTCTGGTATGTATTAAAAAACCCGGTATTGGCTGGGATCGTAAATAATCCATTTGAGTATAACGGTACGTGGTTTGATACGTGAATGGAACAAAAATACGTAACACCTTACCGTCATAATTGGTCGTGAAATTGATTTGAAGTTGCCTCCGGTAGTAAGCATATGCTTGCTGCCGGAGGCAGCTTCGCGCCAACTTTACCCCAACCGCTCCACCAAATCCTTCATCACCCCCCGCAATTTCGGCTCCACCGCCTGCACCGTCGCAATCACGTCCGCTACCGTCGTCGGCTGGATCTCCGCGATGGGGTAGCACTTATTGGAGACGACGGAGACCACGAAAACGGGCAGCCCGCAGTGGCGGGCAACGAGCACTTCGGGGACGGTGGACATCCCGATACAGTCGGCACCGATCACGTGGGCCATGTGGTATTCGGCGGGTGTTTCTAGGTTGGGGCCGGGCAGGGCGAGGTAGACGCCTTCGTGAGCTTTGAGGCCGTGCGCTTCGGCGCGGGTGATGGCCCAGGCGTTGAGCTCACGGTCGTAGGCGTTGAGCATATCGGGGAAGCGGGGGCCGAGGCGCGGATCGTTGGGGCCACGCAGCGGGTTGTCGGGCTGCATATTGATGTGGTCGCGCACGAAGATCAGGTCGCCGGCGTCGATGTCGCCGTTCACCGAGCCGCTGGCGTTGGAGATGATCAGGTGCTCGATGCCGAGGGCGTGGAGAACGCGGACGGGAAAAGTAAGCTCCTGCATCGAGTAACCCTCATAGTAGTGCAACCGCCCGGCCATCGCCACGACGGGCACGCCGTGCAGGGTGCCGAGGATAAGTTTTCCGCGGTGCGATTCCACGGTGGAGGCACAGAAATAGGGCAGCAGGCCGTAGACGAATTCGCGCTCCACCACGATGTCTTCCGTCATCGAGCTGAGACCGGTGCCGAGGATGATGCCGATTTTCGGCTGGGTCTCGGCGCGTTGGCGGATGAAAGCGACGGTTTCCTGAATCTGATCGTAAAGCATAGTAATGTAGTGATGTAGGGGGTAGTAATGTAGTAGCTATTGCACGTTACAGGTACAACATTTTGGGCGGGGACGCTGGTTCAAAGGTGGGGAACAAGGGAGCAATGGTAAAACCTCCAACGTGCGGCAGCTACTACAAAACTACACTACTACCCGACTACATTACTTCTTATCCCTCCGCACAAAATCCCCGCCGCCACCGCAGCGTTCAGGCTCTCCGCGTTTCGGCCCTCCGCCCGTTGGATGTGCACCCACCGTTGCACCCGCGTCCGCGCCCCCGCACTAACCCCCGGGCCTTCCGCGCCGATGACCAGGAGGCCGGCCTTGGGCGCCTTGAGTTGATAGATGTTCTCGCCCCCCAGGTCGGCGCCGAAGATCGGGAGATCGGGGAAGCCTTCGGCGATGTCTTCGATGTCACCCTTGCGAAAATCGATGCGCAGGAACGAACCCATGGTGGCCTGAATGCTTTTGCTGGCGTAGAGGTCCGCCGTTCCCGGCCCGGCGATGATGTGGTGGAAGCCGAACCAGTCGGCGATCCGCAGCAGCGCGCCGAGGTTGCCGGGCGACTGCACCCCGTCGAGGTACAACGACCAGCCGTCGTTGATGGCCGGGGGGAGTTCCTCCGGCTGCTCGGGCAGGTTAACGACCGCCAGCACCTGGTTGGCCGTCGAAAGCTGGGAAATGCGGCCCAATTCTTTGGCCGTCACGATCGTTAGGGGAACGCCCGGCGGCGTGGGGTTTTCCGCGGCCCATTCCTCCAGGGCGTAAACATGGTCGACAACGTAGCGGGACTGCTCCAGAAGCTCCCCGACAATCCGCCCACCCTCGGCGGTGAATTTGTGGTAATTTTGCCGAAACTTCCGCTGACGAAGGCTGCTTATGAACTTGATGGTACCGGAGCTGATGGGCATACTGGCGCGATATTTACGCCCGGTAGGGATGATCGGAACACTACTGATCTCCCTCCTGACGGTGACGTCGTGCAATACTACCAAATATCTGCCGGACGGCGAGGAACTCCTCACCAGCTACCGCGTCAAAATCGCCGACCCCCAGCGGATCGCCAAGCGGGCGGACGTCGCCTACGAGCTCTCCACCATCGCCCGCCAAAAGCCCAACGGCAATTTCTTCTTCCTCTTTCCGCGCGAGTACTTCTACCTCGACAACAACAAACCGAAGGATACCACCCGCATCGACCGTTTTTTGCGCAATACCATCGGCCAGCAACCAACGATTTACAGCGACAGCCTCAGTCGCGTTTCCGCCTCGGCGATGGCGGATTACCTGCGCTACCTCGGTTACTTCAACGCGCGGGCGTACCACGAGGCCGATCGGGGCAAACGGCGGAAGGTCGACCTGATCTACCACGTTACGGCCGGCAAACGTTACGTCATCGACTCGGTGAAATACACCAGCCCCGACCCGACGATGGACAGTCTGCTGCGGGTCGCCTCCGCCGGGGGCGAAATACAAAAGGGCGAGCCGCTTGACCTCAATAATTTCGATAAGGAAAAAGCCCGCATCAGTCGCTATTTTCGTAACGAAGGCTACGCCTATTTCTCCGGTGCCTACTTCGATAAGCTGGAGATAGACACCAGCCGCCGCGAAGGTTTTGCCGACGTTTACTTCAGCATTCTACCGCCCAAACGGGAAGATACCTACGAGCGGTACCGGGTGGGCGAGATCCGGGTGATCACCGACTTCACGCCGCTGGGTAATGGCGGAAGTTATCGCCTCGATACCCTGATCGACGGCGTTCGATTTCTGGGCAACGAACCATACTTCAAAATGCGACCGGAGTTGCTGCGCAAGAGCATTTTTCTCCAACCGGGGGAATACACCGACCGTTCGGCCCTCGAAAAAACCAACCTTTCGCTGAACGCCCTCGGCATCTACCGATTCGTGCGACTCAACGCGACACCGGCGGCGGAGGGTGAAAATGAGATCGACTACCAGATACAGTTGACGCCCAGTGACCGAATGTCCGTCGGGGCCGACCTCGACCTGAACTACACCAACCGCAACGGCGGCATCGGCGCGGGAAACCTGCTGGGCCTGAGCGTCAGTCCGACCTTCCAAAATCGCAACCTGCTCGGCGGCGCGGAGTTGCTGACCACCAGCCTGCGGGCGGGGGTGGAGATCAATCCGCAGGTGGGCCGTCGCACCTCGGCTTTCTTCAACACCATTGACCTGGCGGCCAACGTATCGCTCGACGTGCCGCGCTTCAAGGACATCGGCCTCTACCGTTTTCTCAACCGCGTTCCCTCGCCCTTCGGTAAGCGGATCGTTTCAGACGCCTTTCTGGAAAAGCTGCGCGAGCGCGCCAGTACCCGTTACAGCGCGGGCTACGAATACCTGCTAATCAAGGACTTTTACGCCTATACTCTGCTTAACGCAAGGTTGGGTTATGATTTCAAACGCTCGGTGACGACCAGCTACCGGATAAATCACCTGGCGATCGACGTACTCGACCCCATCATCCAGCCGCAATTCGATACCATACTGCAAAGCAGCGAATTTTTGCGCGCCAGCATCGGCGAGCAGTATTTCTTTTCGTTATTCTTCCGCAACATCGAATATACGCGGGTGGGGAAAGTCGACCGGCGCGGACGCGCGCTGACTTTGAACGGACAGTTCGAGATCGCCGGAGCGGAGGTATCCGCCATCAACCAGTTGTTCGGTGTGCTGGAGACGCCGAAGGAGGGCGCGACTTTCGCCAAGTACGCCCTGGCGCTGGCCGAAACGCGCTATCAGAAAAGTTATACGCCGCAGCGGTCGTTCGCCGCGCGCTTCCTGATCGGGGCGGGGCGGCCGTACGGCGGGGCGGAGACGGTGCCCTACGTCAAGCAGTTTTACGCGGGCGGCGCCAACTCAATGCGGGCCTGGCAACCCCGCGCGCTCGGCCCCGGCGGTTTCGTGGACCCGCTAAGCCTGGCCGATACGAACAACCTGCGCCTGTTTCAAACCGGCGACTTGCGCATCGAGATGAACGCCGAACTACGCTTTCCGCTCTACTCTTTCTTTCGCGGCGCGCTTTTCGTTGACGTAGGTAACGTGTGGACGCTCGACTCGATCGCCGACCGGCCGGGCTCGCAATTTCTGCTGCGCAGGCGGCCGAACGCGGACGGTAGCTTCGTCCACCAGCCTTTTTGGCGGCAAATGGCGGTAGGTACCGGTTTTGGGCTGCGGGCGGATTTGAGCTACTTCATCTTTCGCTTTGACGTGGCGATGCCGGTACGCTATAATTATCCGCACGAGGGGCGGGGGGAACCGCTTCCCCGCGACGGTAACCCGATAGGGGAACGCGATTACTGGCGGCGGTTCGATTCGATCGGGTTTCGGGATTTGACGTTTCAGCTGGGGTTGGGATATCCGTTTTGATGGGTTAAGGAGTATAGTGTTTCATAAACGAGGAATAAAATAAAAGTTGCTTTTCCTTGATATAACTCTTGATACACTCTGTAAAACCTCTCCCGAGTGAGGACTTAAATTGCAGCATGCCCCATTCTCTACAAAAAATAATCTACTCGTACCGTTAACCCCGAATGAATATCTTGAAATAGAATATTCGAAATGTAGAGTCCTAATTCGCCAGACAGAGAAAATTTGTCCGTTATCTTCTTTGTCGCACCCACTCTAAGGTCTTGACTAGTCCAGGATATGACTTCTGATTTTATAGTCCTTGCTGGGAATTGTTCTCTAGATGTATCTATTGCAATGTCCTGAAAAGAACCGTTGATCCTTATTTCAGGTCCTATTTTATAAGTCACAATGTATTTGATATTTTCACTTTCATTAGACAGGTGCCGTATTCCGATAAATGTATTCAAATATCGACCCTTTAGTAATCTTCTATGACTTGTGCGTTCAAAATCTCTAATTTCCCTTTGAGTTATGAATAAGTATCCGGATATTTCTTCGTCAGGAAGTAGTTTGTATAAGTCGTATTCTAGGCTCCTTGTAAACGTTGAAAACTTGAACAGATATTGAAATCGCTTTTTTGATAGGGATATTCCAATGTTAATTTTAGGAATAATTTCATTTTGTTCAAAAATATATTCTCCGTCTATTTTTCTATCTATCAGGCTATAATCAAATGAACTGCTTAGTTCAACGGAAATTTTATTCTGAGCAATTGCTTTTGACGATGCAGTGGAAAATGTGATCAGAACCACGAATACACTTAGTCTTTTATAAATCATATTTAGCATTAACTTTAGTTGCAAACGTAGTGCCAATAGGTATATTTTTCCTTAACGAATCAATTCGAAATGATACAAGAGACATCCTTACTGATTGTAAAGCATTGGCATTGGCGCGGTCGATTTTACTAGCAATCCCGTCATCTCGAAAGTAGACAACCAGTTAGCTAGATTCATAGCCCGCTCATTGATTTTGAATATCTCCGCTCGACGATAGCCTAACGAAGCATAACTTCAAAAACCCGCACTAAATATTTGAAGATATAACGGAAAATTTAGGCCCCATCTCCACACACATAACAACTCTTGCACCCGCGTCCCCGCCCTCTAAAACGGCCAAAATGCCTTCGCAATCGCTCCAATAATCACCACGATCAGCAACCGGTAGGCGTAAAGCCCCGCCCGCGGGTCCTTCGCCGCGAACCGCGCCGTCAGGTACCCGCCGATGAGCTGCCCGAGGGCCATCAGCGCGCCGATCTCCCAGGCGATGAGGTCGCGCCAGGCGAAGATGGCCACCGCGATCAGGGTATAGGCCGTCACCACCACCACCTTGACGACGTTCGCCTGGATGATCTCATAGTGCGCCGCCAACACCATGATGGCCAGGAAGAAAACGCCCATCCCCATCTGGATGAAGCCGCCGTAAATGCCGAGCGCGAAGAAAAGCGGAATGCTGACCCAGGGCGAAAGCGGCGGTTTGTCTTCGGGTACCACCAGCCAGCGTTTCGGTTTCACCAGCACCACGATCAGCATGATGAATAGCAGGTAGCGAAAAACGGCCTTGTACGCCGCGTTGGTAATGATCAGGCTGAGGTAGATGCCCACCAGCGCACCGAGGGTACAAACGATGATGATGCGCCACATATCCCGCTTTCGTTCGTCGCTCTGCCCCTCGAAGCGACCGGCCCGCTGAAAGGCGAAAGCTCCGCCGATTCCGTTGGCCAGTACGCCGACGCGGTTGGTGCCGTTAGCGACGTTGGCCGGTAAGCCCAGCAATTCCATCAAAATGGTGAGCGTGATCGCCGAGCCGTTGCCCGCCAGCGTATTGATGCCGCCGGCGATGAGGGCGCCGAGAAAGGCGATGGTGTAGATCATCAAGGATAAGTGATAAGTGATAAGCGAAAAGTGATAAGCGATTTGCGCGTACCACCGTTCCCGCTTACCGGGTGAGAACTATATAATCCATCAGCACCACCTCCAGAAATTTTTCCGGACGGATGTTCATTTTGGTGTTGTCGAGGTCCAGCTCGTCGGCGATGCGGTTAGCGAGCAGGCTGACGGCCTGGCGGTGGGCCTTGTTGGTGTGGCGGCGGCTGCGTTCGAGGGTGTTCTTCACGATCAGCATGTCGCCGTTAGTGAACCGCTGCACGCCGGGAAACATGGGCTCGTAGCCCTCCCGGTTCGCGATGCCCATGATCTCGGCCAGCGAGAGCGGGTTGTGGACCGAGGTTTTGATCACCGCCGTGTTCGCCACCATATCACCCAGCCGCTGGTTTTGCCGCCCGGTAACGATCAGCAAAATGGCGGGCAGGCCGAGCGTCAGCAGCGCGTCGGGTAGCAGAAAGACGGCTCGGGTCAGAAAATCCGCCGGTAGCGGGTCGCGCCCGTCGAGCCGGATGACGCGCAGGCCGACGATGCGCTTACCCAGTGTCTGCCCACGAAAGAAGAGCTCCGCCAGGAAGTAATAGGTCAGAAACAGGAAGATCGCGCCGAAGAAGATGACGGCGCCATCGTCAAACACGCTCAGGTAGTAGATCACGATCAGGGCCATGACCCAGTACAACACCACGTAGATCACCGCGTCGAGTAGAAACGCACCGATGCGCAACATGATGCCGCCGAGCTCGTAGTCGACCCGGACGTTTTGGGTAGTGGGGATGGTGACGAAATCCATGGGGCAAAGGCTTGCGGTGGTTGCAGCGTTGCAATTGTTGCGCGGGGAACGAAGGTAAGGCACGCCGGCGGTAACGCTTGTGGTAACCACCCCTTCACCATCCGTCTCCGTTACCATATCTTTAAATCAAAACCCTCAAACATAACTTTTCCCCTAACATGACGTACTATTGATCCAATGAGCAAAAGAACCATTTACCTCATCATCGGTCTAATCGTTGTTTCCGTACTCGGTGTCATCCTGTTGCAGCTCGACATGATTCGGACGGCGATGGAGGTGAACGCTCAGCGGTACGATGAAGCGGTGCAGGACGCCCTCAAACTCGCCGCCCTGGAACAGGAGGAGAACGAAGATGCCCTGATGGACGCCGAAGTGAAGAACGGTTTCGCCGATCGCTACGGCCGCCTTTCCGCTAATCTGCCCGCCGGCGGGTTGCTTGGGCGCGGGTTGAATCCCGGCCTCGACGCGCCGCGGCTGGAGGCCGCCGCCCGCTACGCCAACCTGCCGCTGATCGACCGCATTAACCGGGACTTGCTGGATAAGAAACTGAGCACCGGCTTCGCCAACGCCATCATTGAGGGCGACATCGAGTACGGGGTGTACGATACCCGCAAAGGCGAGTTCGTCATTCGCAACGGCCGCCTGCTGTCTGAAATAGGTTCGGATACCAGCCGCCATGAAGATTTGATGCGCAGTGCTTACCGGGTTTCGCTGTTTGACGAAGAAGACGGACCACGCGGACAGTTGATCGCCTACACCCCGCGTAAAGACGACGTGGTCTTTAGTTCCATCCTGTATAACCTGGGGGCGAGTTTGCTCTTCGTCGGCATCATCCTCGGCTGCTTCATCTACACCATCTACGTGATCCTGTTTCAGAAGAAACTGTCGGAGATGAAGACCGATTTCATTAACAACATGACGCACGAGTTCAAGACGCCGATCGCCACCATCAGCCTGGCGACGGACAGCATCGTGAGCAGCCGCGTTTCCAACGACCCGGAGAAGGTAAAACGCTTCGCCCGGATCATCAAGCAAGAAAATAAGCGGATGAACGACCAGGTGGAGAAGGTGCTCCAGATGGCCAAGCTCGACAAGACCAACCTCAACCTCAATCTTACCCAGGTAGACCTTAACGACGTCATCACCGACGCCGCCGTTTACATCGGTCTGCAGGTGGAACCACGCGGCGGGACGGTAGAAACCGATCTGCGAGCTGACCCCGCCGCCGTGGAGGGAGACATGACCCATCTGTCCAGTCTAATTAACAACCTGCTCGATAACGCCAACAAATATTCGCCCGACGCGCCAAAAATCATCGTCTCCACGCGCAATGTTCCGAAGGGCGTAGAGGTTACTGTTAAGGACCATGGTCTCGGGATGTCCCGCGAAGCGCGAAAAAATATATTCGATCGCTTTTACCGCGTACATACCGGCGATCGTCACGACGTGAAAGGCTTCGGCCTCGGCCTGTCGTACGTAAAAACCATCACGGAGGCCCACGGCGGCTCCATTAACGTAAAAAGTGAACCAGGTAAGGGAAGCAGCTTTATCGTAAGCTTTCCCCATCGCCAAAAATCGTAGAATTACCCAATATCCAAATCGACCCACTCATGACCGAAGCTACTCAAGCCCCCGCCCCGAAAATCTTGCTCGTGGAAGACGATCGTAATTTCGGCGACGTACTCCGCTCCTTTCTCGAAGTACACGATTACGACGTGACCCTGGCTACCGACGGTCTGGCCGGCTTCGAAGCTTACCGCAAGGACAAGTGGGATGTCTGTATTTTCGACGTGATGATGCCGCGCCTCAGTGGGTTCGAACTCGCCAAAAAAGTGCGCGAAAACGATACGGACACCCCCATCATTTTCCTGACCGCAAAGGCGATGAAGGAAGACATCCTCAACGGTTTCGAGATCGGTGCCGACGATTATATTACCAAGCCCTTCAACAGCGACGAACTGCTGGCTCGCATGAACGTCATCCTGCGTCGCAGCCAGACCCCGGCGGACCCCAAAGAGGAGCAGACCGACTTCGAGTTCGGCCAGTTCCATTTTCATTTTCCGCTCCGCATCCTGACGCACACCGACGCGCGGGGCGAAAAGTCAAAGGAAAAACTGAGCCCGAAGGAAGCCCAATTATTGCGCCTCTTTGCGCTTAACCTCAACAATATCCTCAGCCGCAGCGAGGCCCTGACCAAGATCTGGGGGGAAGACAACTATTTTACGGCCCGCTCGATGGATGTGTTCGTCACCAAATTACGCAAGTACCTCAAGCCCGATGAGCAGATCGAAATAGTCAATATCCACGGCAACGGCTTCCAGTTATTGGTACGTGGTGAGGGAGAAGAAGCCTGACCTGATGAGGAATGGATCAGAAAAAATGGAGGTTTTTCAGCCACTTGTGTTTGAAAATTTTTACATTTGATCCGATACAAGAACAAAGCATCCTTTTTTGCGGTGCACAACTCTTTTAGTTTTTGGGATTATGATTTATGGGCCGTCCTGATGATTTCAGGGCGGCTCCTTTCGTTCGCTTACGTCGTTTTAGCGTTCAACCCCTTGCGAACGCCGGTCTTACGTAACAAGAATTATTAAAACTGTGCCCATCCAATAATGAACCGATTCACCTTCCATCGTCCAGCGGTCCACTTTTTACCGCTCTTTTTCCTGCTTTTTTGGGCGGGGACGCAGGTGCGGGCGCAGTTGGAACTCGGTGGGCGCGCCCACCGAAAACTGCAGGAGTTGGTCGAGTTCAACGAAATTTTTGAGCAAGGCCACACCGGTTTCGCGCTTTATGACCTGGAGTACCAGACCTACCTCTACGGCATCAATTCCGATCGCCTCTTCGTCCCCGCCAGCAACGTTAAGCTGCTTACGCTTTACTTGGCTAATCGCGTACTCGGCCACCGGGCGCCGGGCCTTTTCTACCAGGAATTCACCGACCGTCTGGAAGTGTGGGGCAGCGGTTACCCTTTACTCCTCCACCCCGAGTTCCCGACTTACGACGAGGTCAGCCCCTGGCTGCGTAGCCAAAACAAGCCACTGGTCATCAACTTCCCGATCGGGCCGGGCGAGGCCGTTCCCCGCTACGGCGCGGGCTGGAGTTGGGACGATTACAATGACGGTTTTGTCTTCGAGCGCTCCGGGCTGCCGGTGTACGGTAACCGCCTCTTTCTCGATCTTGCGCCGGTTGATGCCGAGGGGCGGGAAGTGCTGCTCGGCGCGCCGGTTTCCATCGCCGGTGCCCTGCGCGAAGAGGCCGGTCAGGAGGCGCGCATTCGCCGCTCCGAGTTCAGCAACGACTTTACGGTGAGCCCGGGCTTCATTGCCAGGCGTGGTTTCCCGGTGGAGCGATCGCTGCACCTGTCTCCACCGCTGATCCGGAACGAACTGGCCGCCGCCTACCCGGAGCGCGTCATAAGCCTCGGCCGACGGCCCTACCCCGCCCCGGGCCGGATGACCGGCCTGCCCGTCTCGCTGCCCGACACCGTTTTTCGCCGCATGCTGGTACGGAGCGACAACTTCCTGGCCGAGCAACTGCTGCTGCAATCCGCCGCCGCCCGCTACGGCCGCCCGGACGCCGACGCGATTCTTAGTTACGCCACCGACACCCTGCTGCCCGCGCTCGGCATTGAAAACATCCGCTGGGCGGACGGCAGCGGGCTGAGTCGTTACAACCTCGTTACCCCCCGACAGATGAGCCGTTTGGTGATGGCCCTCGAACAAGAGATGGGCCGCGACCGCTTGCTGAGCCTGCTGGCCGTCGGCGGAAAATCCGGCACGCTGAAGAACCGATTCAACCGTAAGAGAAAAACATACGTTTGGGCCAAGACCGGGTCGCTGAGCGGCGTGGTCTGCGTCAGCGGTTTGCTGCTGAGCAAGCGGGGTAAGTGGTTGGCGTTCAGTTTTATGCACAACAACTTCGTGGGGGGCACTTCGGCCTACTACGCCGAGATGGAGAAAACATTGGAATGGTGTTATGAGAATTTGTAAGCCGGAAGCCGACATTGGTCTTTTAAAAACCAATCTCTTCACCCGCGACCCCGCCCGGACCGGTAAAAGTTAGAAATGGAAAATCATCGGCGGGTTATGCCGGCAAGACAGACGATTATCGGTCCGCGATTGGTCTCCGCTTGTTTATTGTCGGCATCGGAACTTTTCTCACCGAACTTTATTTGTAATTTGGCAGCCGATGTTTTTTTACCAAGCATAATCGAAAAGTATGAAATTTAACTCACAGGGTGACGACGAAGTCACCTACGACGCTATTGTCGTCGGAACGGGCATAAGCGGCGGATGGGCGGCCATGGAGCTGGCTACCAAAGGGCTAAAAACCCTCGTTCTGGAAAAGGGCCGTATGGTCAAGCACGTCGTTGACTACGAAACGGCCAACCTGGATACCTGGGATATGCCGAACGGCGGCCGCGTTCCCCAGGAAGAGATCGACAAGCACTACCCCAAGCAAAACCGGACGGGTTACACCGTTCACGAAGCCCACAAGAAGTGGTTCGTCAAGGACAGCGAGCATCCTTACGACGACGAGAAGGCGCGCTTCGACTGGATGCGCGGGTACCACGTCGGTGGCCGCTCCATCATGTGGGGCCGCCACAGCTACCGCTGGAGCGACCTCGACTTCGAGGCCAACGCCCGCGACGGCCACGGCACGCCGTGGCCCATCGGCTACGACGAGGTCGCGCCCTGGTACGATTACGTGGAAACCTTCGCCGGGATCAGTGGCGAAAAACTCGGCTTAGCCCAACTGCCCGACGGCAAATTCCTGCCGCAAATGCCGCTCAACTGCGCCGAAGATCACTTCAAGAAGGGGGTAGCGAAAAACCTCGGCGGCCGCGTGGTCACTCCCGGCCGCGTGGCTCACCTGACGGCTTACGACGCTAATATCCATAAAGGAACGCGCGGTGCCTGCCAGTACCGTAACCGCTGTATTCGCGGCTGCCCTTACGGCGGCTACTTCAGCAGCCTGAGCTCTACGCTCCCCGTCGCCCAGGCAACCGGTAACGTGACGCTGCGGCCGAACAGCTCGGTCTACAGTCTGATCATGGATAAGGACGCCGGTAAGGCGAAGGGTGTACGCGTGAAGGACACCGAAACCGGCGAAGAGCTGGAATTCTACGCTAAAGTCGTTTTCCTTTGCGCCTCCGCCATCCCTTCTTCCTTCATCGTGATGAATACCGAGCACGAGGAGGAAATGACCATCGACGAAAGCGGTGAACTGGGCGGTAACATCATGGACCATCACTTCCGCGTCGGTGCTTCCGGGCGGCTGGACGAATACGGTGACAAATATTACAAGGGGCGTAAGCCGAACGGCTTCTACATTCCCCGCTATCAGAACCTGGGTGACAAGGCCGGCAAAAGTAAGGACTTCGTCCGCGGCTGGGGCTACCAGGGCGGTGGCAGCCGAAGCAACTGGATGCGCGCCGTGCGGGAAATGACCGTCAAGGTCGGCCCCGGCATGAAGCAGGCCCTGGTCGAGCCCGGCCCCTGGCAGGTCGGTATGACGGCCTTCGCCGAGGCACTACCCGACACGAATAACCGGATGACGATCAACCGCGACGTGCTGGATAAGGACGGCATCCCGACGATGCGTTTTAACGCCAAATGGACCGCTAACGCCTACGCCCAAAAGGAGCACATGATGAACGACGCGGCCGAAATGCTCGAAGCCGCCGGGTTCAAGGACGTAAGTACTTACGACAACCACAGCTTCCCCGGCCTCGGCATTCACGAAATGGGGATGGCGCGCATGGGCAGCAGCCGCAAGAACAGCGTGGTGGACCGGCACAACCGCCTCTGGAACGCGCCGAACGTTTACATGACCGACGGTGCCTTTATGACCTCGGCGGCCTGCGTCAACCCCTCCCTCACTTACATGGCTTTCACCGCCCGCGCGGCGGACCATGCGGTAAAGGAGCTTAAAAAAATGAATCTCTAATCAGGTTGCAAGTTGCAGGTTGCGGGTACCGCCCCGCAACCTGTAACCTGAACAACCCGCAACTTTGAACCAATGAACAGAAGAGAAATACTGCGTTACGCCGGTCTGGCAACGGGTTTCGCCGTCAGCGCCCCCATCGCCTCCGCTTTTTTCACCAGTTGTAAATCCGATCCGGAGATAAAGGATACGGGCTACGCCCCCGCTTTCTTCACCGGCGCGGAATACGCCTACCTGACCCGGCTGGCGGATACCATGCTGCCTTCCGACGGCACCCCCGGCGCGGTCGAGGTCGGCGTTCCCCAAATGATCGACAAAATGGTCGGTGAGGTCTACGGCAAGAAGGAGCAGGACAAAATGCGCGAAGGCCTCGGCAAACTGATGAAAAAGATGGACGCCGATAACCCCGGCGGTTTCGCCAATCTGGACGGAGATGGTGCCCTGATCTATCTGCAGGACCAGGACCTCCACTATAAGAGCTACAAATCAGAAACAACGATGTCGGGCGAAGACGTGCCGACCATGGAAACCGTCGAGTCGGAAGAAGCGAACGACCGGGATGCTTACTTCGGCCTCAAGTCGATGATCATCAGTTCTTACTTCAACACGGAAGAGGTGGCTACCACCATGCTGGCTTACAACCCCGTGCCGGGCGAGTACATTCCCTGTGGAGATTTGCAAGAACTGACGGGAGGAAAGGCCTGGGCGATATAGTAGTCAGGAGTTGTTTGGTCAGGAGTCAGGAGTATACGGCCTTGTCGGCACTCCTGACTCCTGACTATCGGACTCCTGACTAACCGGGCGGGGACGCGGGACTGCCAAAGGATGTTTTTCAAAGAAGCGAAGAGGCGGCGGCCGGCCGTTCTCTCCATGCCCCCATCGTTTGGGCGCACCACTTAACGTACGATCATGAATTTCAACAGTCAGGGAAAAGAAGAAGTCACCTACGACGCCATCGTCGTAGGCTCCGGCATCAGCGGCGGCTACGCGGCGATGGAACTCTGCAAGAAGGGATACAAAACCCTCATGCTGGAACGCGGCCGCATGGTCAAACACGGCGAATACCCCACCGCCAACCTGGATACCTGGGACCTCGAATACCAGGGCAAGGTGCCCCGCGAAGAAATCGCCGCCCACTATTACAAGCAAAATCGCCTACACTGGTGGGTTCAGCAGGACAACAAGCACTGGATCGTCAAGGACGACGAGCGGGACTACGACGAAGACCAGCGCTTCGACTGGATCCGCGGTGAGCACGTCGGCGGCCGCTCCATCATGTGGGGCCGCCACTGTTACCGCTGGAGCGACCTTGACTTCGAGGCCAACATGAAAGACGGCGTGGCCGTCGACTGGCCCGTTCGTTATAAAGACATCGCGCCCTGGTATACCTACGCGGAGAAATTCGTCGGCGTACAGGGCAAGAAGGAAGGGCTGGCGCATCTGCCCGACGGGGAGTTTCTGCCGCCCTTCGACCTGAACTGCGTGGAGGACCACTTCAAGCAGTCGGTCGAATCGAAGTGGAACGTCCGCCGCGTCACCCCCGGTCGCACGGCGAACCTGACCAAGTATATCCCCGAGCTGCACCACGGCACGCGGGGGCAATGCCAGGCGCGGAACCGCTGCTGGCGCGGTTGCCCCTTCGGCGGCTACTTCAGCAGCCTGTCCTCCACCATCCCCGTCGCCAACGATACGGGGAACTTTACGCTGATGGCGGACAGCATCGTCCACTCGGTGATCTACGACGACAAGACCCAGCGGGCGACTGGTGTGCGGGTGGTCGACGCGGAAACCAAAGAGACGCGGGAGTACTACGCCAGGATCGTTTTCCTCAACGCCAGTACGATCGGTTCCACGGCCATCCTGATGAATTCCAAATCGGAGCGCTTCCCGGATGGGCTGGGCAACGACAGCGGCGAGCTGGGCCACAACATCATGGATCACCACTACGGCATGGGCGGCTCGGGGATATATACCGGCAAGAAGGATAAATACTACAGCGGGCGTAAGCCGAACGGCGGTTTTTACATCCCCCGCTTCCGGAACATCGATGCGGCGACCAAACGGGATGATTACATCCGGGGGTTCGGCTACCAGGGCGGCGCCAGCCGGACCAAGAACTTTAACGCCCCCGTCGGCCCCGGCTTCAAGGACGCGATCACCCGGCCGGGTGATGACTGGTGGGTAGGGGCGACGTGCTTCGGCGAACTGCTACCCTACCACGAAAACAAGTTCTATTTCCACGCTACGGACAAGGACCGGTACGGCATCCCAAAGCTGGTCTTCGACGCGGGCCTGAAGGAGAACGAGCGCAAGCTCCGCCTCGACGGCGTAGCCTGCCTGGAAGAAATGTTGCTGGCCGCCGGCTGTGAGAACGTCACGGTGCATAATCAACCGACGGCCCCCGGTGCCGCGATCCACGAAATGGGGACCGCCCGCATGGGCCGCGATCCGAAGACCAGCGTACTCAACAAGTGGAACCAGGTACACGCCGTACCGAATGTTTTTGTGACCGACGGCTCGTTCATGACCAGTGCCGGTACGCAGAACCCATCGATCACCTACATGGCCTTTACGGCGCGGGCGGTGGATTATCTTGATAAGGAGATGAAAAAAGATGGAGTTATCTAAGCCATCGTTTGGTGACTTATGTACGCTAATTGAGCGATAGTCATGGCGGGCTCCGGTGGTGTTGCCCGGTAGTCGATTCGCTTACCGAGTTTTCGATCTTCATAAAAAGTATCGAGCGCCAATTGCAGATCAAGGCTCACCGGTACATCACGGTGCCGCAGGGGAAACTGTACTTCCGGTAGTCTTTCCTCCAACTGCACCAGCCAGATACTGCTTTTGTGCGCGGCCGCGCGAAAGAGTTGAATACAGTACGGAGCTACCGAACGGCTCGTTTCTTCATATCTCCGCTTACCTCGACGGATAAGGTCTATTTTAAGAACGTTAATCCCTGCCAGCTGCAAATCCTGAATTTTACTTTCATAATCTTCATAAGGTTGACCGAACTTATTGACCGGTGAGACGACCTCGATCGTTGAAATAATTCTTCTGCTTTCTAATTCTATCACTTTTATCGTTTGCGTTTTTATCGGCAAGTGATTTATAGTAAGTGTTTCGGGATAGGTGTTACCGTAGGCTTTAGCCGGGTCTTCCACCCGATCGCTATTTTCTTTTTTGGTGTTGTAGACGGCAACGTCGGGGTACATTTGCCGGAACTCCGTGCCTATTTCGTCGACGAGGATGGTTTTGACTTCCGTGTCAACGAACAGGTCATCCGGTACGACATCAGAGAGCATTGCGGCGAGTTGATAGATCAAACCGTTATGTACCGCGTGCCAGATGCTGCCTTCCAAAAACGGATCCATACCCGGAAACGGACTCTTCATAACATTTGATTTTGTTGTCTAAGTTACGCCTATAAAACGCAACCACACCCCCCGAAAGTTGTCGTTCAACCCTTCCCCCCCTCCCCGGTGTTATGTCTACCGTTGCTATGAAAGACAAAACGATTCTCATCACGGGTGCTAACGACGGTATCGGCCGCGCGACGGCCGAACGGCTCGCCGGCCGCGGTGCGCATCTCGTGCTCGCCTGCCGCGATGAAGTCAAAGCGCAACGTACCGCCCAGGCCATTACCGAGGCCACCGGCAACCACCACATCGACACGCTGCCGCTGGATCTGGCCAGCTTTGCCTCCATCCGCGCCGCGGCGGAAGAGTTCCTGGCCGAGCACCCCAAGCTCGACGTACTCATCAACAACGCGGGTTGCTACACCGATAGCCTGGAGCTGACCAGGGATGGTTATGAATTGCAGTTCGGCGTTAACCACCTCGGCCATTTTCTTTTTACCATGGCCCTGATGCCCGCCATCCGTTGCTGCCGCCACTGTAGCCGGGTGATCAACGTCAGCAGCGCGCTGCACAAAAAGGGCGGGCTCGACTTCGGCAGTTTCCGGGGCGAGCACGGCGAGAAGTTGTACAACGGCTCCAGGTACTACGCCCAGAGCAAGCTGGCCAACGTGCTCTTCACGATGGAGCTCGACCGGCGTTTCGGCGCAGAACTCACCACGAACTGCCTCCACCCCGGCGTGGTCGGTACCCGGCTGGCCAACAAGAAAGCCGGTGCGCTGACCAGCACCGTCTGGTCGATGTACAAACCCTTCGCTTCCCCGCCCGAAAAAGGAGCGGACACCAGCGTTTACCTCGCCGCCAGCCCCGAAGTTCAGGATGTCTCCGGTCGCTATTTCGACGAAGTGCAGTGCCTGCAAAAACCTTCCAGCATTGCCCGCAACGCTCAACTCGCCCGTCGGCTTTGGGAATTCAGCGAGCAGGCGGTAACGGATTATTTGCCTCGCCAGCAGTATTGATCTAAGCAGATGAATTTCCCTTTTCCAGAATTTTTTATGCCCACCGCAACTTCCCGTTCGGCTCATTGCATTGTACCCCCAGCAAAGCAACCCAACCATGATTAATTGCAAACACGATAAACGTTTCGACCGGCGAGATATGCGCCGGGTCATTAATTGCTAGCTCACCGAATTACCACCGGCGGGCGCGATAATCGAGCCCGGACGGAATTATATCCCCTTTCCGAAATTCTTTCAGCGGTAGTGAACCGCTCACCGGAGAACGCGCCACCGGCCCGCTCGTCTCCCTCCCCCCTAAAATAAATTTTCTCCTGACGTGGCGCAATCGGCCGGCGCAGCCGCCTCATATGCGGAAGGATGGTGGTTCGATCCCACCCGTCAGGACGAGGCGCAAGTTTGATTTCCTGTTTTTTCCAGCTTTTGGGTTGGCTCAGCCAACCCAAAAGCTGGAAAAAACAGGAAATCAAACTTGTAACCCACTGGTGTGGCGCAACTGGTTAGCGCATCCGCCTGATACGCGGAAGGTTAGTGGTTCGAGTCCATTCATCAGTACCCTCTTTTTTCTTCTTTTCACCCTTCTTCCTTTCCTCCTTTATTCCCTTGGTACGTAGCTCAGCTGGTAGAGTAGCGGTCTCTTAAACCGTGGGTCGTGGGTTCGAGCCCCACCGTGCCAACCCGATTTCTATGATTTTCAGTTTCTATGATTTTATTGGTACGTAGCTCAGTTGGCAGAGCAGCGGATTTTTGCTCCGCGCGTCGTGGGTTCGATCCCCACCGTGCCTACTAAATACTTGGTGATGTGGCGCAGTCTGGTAGCGCAGCGGATTGTCTATCCGAAGGTCGCGGGTTCGAACCCCGTCATTACCGCCAACCAAAGAACTTGCCGGAGAAGATCGTCTTTTTCTCCTTCAGGTTCGCCAACAGCCGGCCGTGCGCTAAACCGTACGAACGCCGGCTGTTTCAGGGTTCCTTAGCTCAACGGTAGAGCGTCGCTTTGTTAAGGCGGGGGTTGTGGGTTCGAATCCCACGGGAGCCGCTTTGGTGGCGGGTGGTGCGTCGCGATCCACCTGCCACCAGCCGTTTTACTCCCGCCCGAACGTACTCGCGATGCTGATGCGCACGCCGAAGTCGTCGTACCGGCCGGCGCGGAAAGCGGTGACAAACTCGACGCGCAGGAAACGCAGGATGTTGTCGATGGAGTAGCCGACTTCGGTATAATGATCGGAGGTGGGCGTGTAGAGGTAATTGACGAACAGGTCTTCCTTGAGCCCCGCCAGGTGCAGTTGCCAGATTTGGGTGAGCAGCAGCTTACGGAACTGGTAATGGCCGTAAAACTCGACGTATTCCCGGCCGGTACTTTGCCGATAGTAGGGTAACAGACGATAGCTGCCGATGGGGTCCAGGGACGTAATGATGAGTTCCGAGGTGTTGAAGTGTTTGAAGTCGGGGAAGTCGACGTAGCCGCGATGGAGGAAACCGCCGGCTTTGGCCAGCACGTCGACCGCGCCCTTCCGGCCGATGTCGAACCGCCGCTGGTAACCCGCCTCCAGGGCCAGAAAATCAGACGTACTGTTGCCGATGCCGGGCACGCCGCCGCGCAGCTCGGCCGTCAGCGTAGGGGCGGAGTTTTCGATCAGCGTTTTTTTCTTGCCGTTGATGCGGTACTTCAGCCCGGGACGCCAGACGGCGGCCAAACGAGCGGTAGCGGCCGGGGAGACCACATCGACAACGCCCCGCTCGGCGTTCAACGGCGCGTTGGCGGTGTAGCCCGTCTCCGGTAAGCTGCCAAGCCAGGCGTTGGTCGCATTATTGCTGACCGCCCGCCGGTCTTCATAGGCCACCGTAAATTCCGCGCGCCAGGCGTCGTTGTATTTCCGCCGGTAGTCAAACTGCCCGTAGACCCGCTCGTAAAGGCGGATGTAGTTCTCACCTTTGAACAGATTGGTAAAAGTGCTGATCCACGGTTCAATGGCCGGTTGATCGTTGAACTGCCGTAGAAACCGGCCACCACTCAGTTTATAGCGCGGCTCCAGATTGTTCCCGCTCAGGCCCAGCCGCAGGTCACTTTGCAGACTCAGCCGTTTCCAGCCCAGGCCGTAGCGCGGCGTGATGCCGAAACTGAACTTCTTCTTTAGCCGTTTGATGCTGAACCGACCACCGAAAGCGTAACCTTCGACGGGGTTGAAAAAAGGATCGGGAAAAACACCGGCGCGGTACTTGCGCGCTTTGCGTTTTTTGCGTGAGTTAGTCTTTTTGGCCGTCACTTCCCGGTTGCTCGCCTTGATGGAATCTTTCTGAGATTGCACCTGCCTGATGCTGTCGGAAATCGCGTAGGCCAGCACTTCCTGGGCGGTCAGCGGTACGGGCCGGATTTTTGCCCAGCTGGCCGTATCCGTGATCACTTGCACGGTGCTGTCTTCCACGTAGCTGTAGTTGCTGACTACTTTGGGTTGCTCCGACTGCTTTTGCTCTTCTTTTTCGTAGCTCCGCATCAATTTGCGGAGATCGCGGGCCCGGATTTCCTCCCCTTCGGCCAGGCGACGTTCAAGGTCGGAAACCTCCTCGGCTTTCTTTGTTTTGCGGGCGATCTCCGGCTGGCTCTTTTCGTCGATAACTTCGACGTAGCCACCAAGGTCAGGGTTGAGCGAGACGACGTAATCGCTGACCGTGCTCAGGTAATGATACTCGAAACCGACGCCGAAAAACTGCCCGGCCGCGTCGATCGTCGTAGTGACCGGCATCCAGACGTGCTCCTCGACGGCGGCGAAGTTTTGCTTGATGTCGATCTGAAAACCGAGTTTGAAGGTGGTCAGCTCCAGGCTGTGCAGCGACCAGTCGCCGTTCACCACGTAAACGTAGCCCTCGAAAACATCCTCGCCCCGGCTGCGGGGAATCACTTTGATTTTGTTGATGAGTTCGTCCTGGTCGACAAAAACGCCCTCGTGTTCGAATTTGTAGTACCCGAAAGCTTTGGGGTTGAGCGGGCTGATGGCCTCGCCGGCCACCAGCGGATCGTAAAAGGAAGTGAAAATATATTGATTGGCGTCGAAATTAGAATCGCCGACCTCCAGTTTGGAGAGCACCTGCTCTTTATAAGTGTTCGGGCGGGCGTATTCCACGCGGCTGGTGGATTCGGAAGTGAAGGGGCGTTTGGTGACTTCATCGATTTCCGTGCGGTCTTCCTTTGATACCAGTCGTTTGAGCAAACCGGGCACTTTGGTGACCTTGCCCGTGCCTTTAAGGTAGACCTCGGCGGTGTAGGCGTCGAGTTGATTGCGGTGATAATCGGCTTTGGCGATGGCGCGGCGGATGACGGCGTAACTTTTGTCTTCGCCGCCGCTGATGATTTCGACTTGCTCCAGGTCGAGGGCTTCGCTGACCAGGCCGACGTCTACGTTGCCGCCGCGCACGGCCTTTACCTGGGTCTGGTAACCGAGGTAAGAGAAAACAACCTGGTTGCCGTTACCGAGATTCACCGCAAAATAACCATCGGCATTACTGGCCGCGCCGCTTTTGGTGGCGGGTACGTAGACGGAGGCGAAGGGCAGGGGCTCCCCGGTTTCCGCATCCGTAATTCGGCCCGTCAGTTTTTGGGCGCGGACGCAGGTGCAAAGAAGGGTGAGCAGGAGCAGTGGCAGGTAACGCATGGGGCAGGTCTGGGGTGGTCAGGCGTTAAAAGTAAACCCGCAATCGCTATTCCCATGCATCCGTGCGCCGACTTTAGACCAACGACAACACCCGGCGGATAAACCCACGCCCGAAGTACCTTTGCCGCCATGTTAGCCAAACGCATCATCCCCTGCCTCGACATCAAGGACGGTCGCACCGTCAAGGGCGTCAATTTCGTTAACCTGCGCGACGCGGGCGACCCCGTGGAGCTGGGTGCCAAGTACTCGTTGGCCGGTGCGGATGAGCTTGTTTTCCTGGACATCACCGCCACCCACGAACGCCGCAAAACGCTGGCTGATCTGGCGCGCGACATCGCCCGCCACCTCAACATCCCCTTCACCATCGGCGGCGGTATCAAGGCCCTGGCCGACGTGGACGTGCTGCTCAACGCCGGGGCGGATAAGGTGGCCGTTAATTCCGCCGCCGTTCGCCGCCCGGAGCTGATCGACGAACTGGCCTACGCGTTCGGCAACCAGTTCGTCGTTGCCGCCGTCGACGCTAAATTCACGAACGGCGAGTGGGTCGTCTACCTGGCCGGCGGCCGGATCGCCACCGAGCGACGGCTGTTCGAATATGTCAAAGAGGCGCAGGAACGCGGTGCCGGCGAGATCCTCTTCACCAGTATGGATCACGACGGCACCAAGGCCGGGTTCGCCAACGAGGCCCTGGCCGAAATGAGCGACCTGCTCAGCATCCCCATCATCGCCAGCGGCGGGGCGGGCAATAAAGAGCACTTCGCCGAGGTGTTCACAACGGGCAAGGCGGACGCGGGCCTTGCGGCCAGCATCTTCCACTTCGGTGAAGTGGGCATCAAAGAATTGAAGGATTACCTGGCAACGCAGCGGATACCGGTGCGGCCGGTCTGAGTAAGGTTAAGGATGAAAGGGGAAAGAGGGACGAAAAAGGCAAAGAGAAAGGGGAAGGCGGGTATTCCCCGGCTCCCCCCCTTTCCTTTGAACCCGCGTCCGCGCCCAAATGCGGGTGCTTACAAGGCGGAAGCTAAACCACCGAGTAGGCCCATAACGAGTGCCAGGGCGTAGAAGCCGAGGAAGATGGCGGTGAGGATGCCCGTGACTTTGAACACCGTGCCGAGCGACGAAAGCGACTCGCTCATCGCGGCGGAATTATTGGTATCGACGGCTGTCATGGCTTTGCTGCCGAAGACATAAAGCTTCCAGTAGACATAAATACTGAAAGCAAGAATCGGGATGTAAATGATGGCAAAGACACCCATGCCGATACCGGCACCGGCCATTTCGCTGCCCATTCCACCGCCCATCATCGCCATCATGGTGCCGCCGAACAGGAGCATGGTAAGAACACCGATGGCCATCAGTACCAGCGCGACGATGGCCATGAAGCGCGCCCATTTACCCGCCGTGCGCAGGTTCGCCATGTCGGTGGCGGAAAGGGTAGTACCGGCGGTGCTCATGCCGGCGTCGAGGGTTCCAAAATCTTCAGTCATAATATGGTTGTTTAGATGATGAGGCCGGTATTTATCTTGAACGACGGCCCGTTAATGGGTAGTTTTGCGCTCTAAATGTAACGATGCCATGCTAGTATCCCAAAATAATCTTGACCAATTGAACTTCGACAAGTCGCCCGACGGCCTGTTGCCCGCTATTGTTCAGGACGCCACCACCCGCGTCGTACTCATGCAGGGATACGTAAATCAGGAAGCCGTGAAGAAGACCCTCGCCTCTGGTTTGGTTACCTTTTACAGCCGTAGCAAAGAGCGACTTTGGACGAAAGGGGAAACCAGTAGAAACTACCTTCACTTCGTCAGTATGGCCGTAGACTGCGACCGCGACAGCCTCCTGATCCAGGCCAAACCTAACGGCCCCACCTGCCACACCGGCGACGATACCTGCTGGGGGCAAGCCAACCGGGGCGAATTTCTCGACCACCTCGAACGCACCATCCAGCACCGGCGGGATAACCCCAGCGCGAAAAGCTATACCAGCGAACTACTGGCCCGGGGCATCAATAAGGTCGCCCAAAAGGTCGGTGAGGAAGCCGTCGAACTCGTCATCGAAGCAAAGGACGACGACCGCGACCTCTTCCTCGGCGAAGCGGCTGACCTGATGTACCACTACATCGTGCTGCTGGCCGCGAAGGGCTATTCGCTGGAAGATGTGCGGGAGGTTCTTCGCTCGCGGCATAAGTAGTTTTTAGTAATGTAGTCCGATAATAATGTAGTGCCGCCGCATGTGACACGTGGCAGCACTACATTGCTACCCGACTACAATACTACATTACCAGTCTTCGCAACCTCCCACCCCGCCCGCAACGTTCTCTCCACGTAACAAAACTCCCCCCCACCCATGACGCTAGAAGAGCGCATCACCACCGACCTCAAGACGGCCATGAAGGCCAAAGACAAAGTCGCCCTGCGCGGCATCCGCGCCGTGAAAACGGCCATCATGCTGCAAAAAACCGACGGCAGCGGCGAAGCCCTGAACGCGGAAGGCGAGATCGCCCTGCTGCAAAAGCTGGTCAAGAGCCGGCAGGACAGCCTCGATATCTACACCAAGCAAAACCGCGAAGACCTCGCCGTTACCGAGCGCGAGGAAATCGAAACCATCAGCAAGTACCTGCCCGCGCAGCTCTCCGAAGAAGATCTCGGCGCGCTGGTGGAAGGCATTATCGCCAAAACCGGCGCCGGCTCCATGAAAGATATGGGTAAGGTGATGGGCATGGCTAACAAGGAAGCCGCCGGCCGCGCCGACGGTAAGACCATCGCCGCGATGGTGAAGGCGAAACTCGCCGACCATTAGGCCCGGTCGTCGCGTGTTTACGGAAACTTTAAAAAGCCCGGTACCGCTTACGGCGGGCCGGGCTTTTCGGTTTTGTGGTGGGCGAGACGAGACCAAAAGACCACAGAATCACCACCATGTCCCCTTCCGGCTTCAAGTCCCTTTTCACCGACAACCCTTACCGTTACCTACAGGTAACCGCCTGGCGGTACGCCGAAGGTATGCGCGGCCGCTACTCGTTGATCTACCTGCTGTACACCTGCGAAAACATCCTTTTCGGCTTGAAACCGGTCATTTTCGGCTTGTTCATCAACCATCTGCAGCAAGGAGGAGATGACCTGATGAGCGGCACGCTGCTGTACGTAGGTGCCTACGTTGCCATCATTCTGGCTTATTGGGCCTGTCACTGGCCGGGGCGGTTGATGGAGCGTAAAATGGCTTTTCAACTGAGCCGCAAGCTGCTGATGGGCACCTACGGCAAGATCATCCACCTGCCCCTGATCTGGCACCGGGAGCACCACAGCGGTGATACCATAAACCGCGCCCGAAAGGCCTACGAGGCACTCAAGACGTTTTTCGATAACGGCTATGCTTACTTTCAGACGTTACAGCGAATGCTGATCGCCTTGATCGCGCTGATGTGGTTCAGCCCTTTATTTGGCTCCATCGCCGCGATCTTTGGGGTGGGTATCATCTTCGTTGTGTTGCTGTTCGACCAGCCAATCATTAAGGCGAATAAGGAAACTAACGAGCGGGAGAACGACCTGATGGCGGGTTTCTCCGATAAGCTAACCAACATCATCACCGTCACGACGCTGAGATTGGGGCGACGAACGGCGAAGGATATTCTGCGCCGGGTGGAAGACATCTGGCCGCCGTTTCTACGGCTTAGCCTGATCAACGAACGTAAATGGTTCTTCCTGGCGGTAGTCAACGGGCTGATGTACGCCCTGCTGGTGACCGGTTACGTCTATAAAAACCATGTACCGGGGGAGGTTTTTTTGGTCGGTTCCCTGGTGACCCTGATCGGCTACGTCAATCAGTTTTCCAGCATGCTGAGTGGGTTAACGGCCCAGTACAACCAGATCGTCCGCTACCGCTCCGACCTGGCGGCGATCGACCCGATCGAGGAGGCGCACGCGCGGCTGGCCTTACCGACGGCCGACGGGCCGATCAACCGGGCGTGGAAAAAACTGCGGATCGAGGGCTTGAACTTCCGCTACGCCGAGGAAGGCGCGGGCCTGTTCGACGTCAGCCTCAACCTGGACCGGGGCAAGCGCATCGCCCTGATCGGCCCCAGCGGCAGCGGCAAGACGACGACGCTGTACACCCTGCGAGGGCTATACCCACCGGAGGCTATGGGGCTGCACTTCGATGATCCTTCCGCGGTACCCGCGGCCCCGCCCGCCAAAGCGGCCCAGCTGTTCGAGCAAACGACGCTGATTCCGCAGGCCCCGGAAATATTTGAGGATACGCTGCGCAACAACCTGACCGTCGGCTTGGCGCGGACGGAAGCGGAAATGACGCGCGCCATCCACGTCGCCGTGCTGGAAGACGTGATCGAGCAGTCGGAAAACGGCCTCGATACCTTTCTGGCCGAAGGTGGCGCGAACCTTAGCGGCGGCCAGCGGCAGCGCCTCAGCATTGCCCGCGGCCTGCTCGCCGCCGACACCTCAACCCTACTGCTGCTCGACGAGCCGACCAGCAGCTTAGACCCCAAAACAGAACTGCTGGCCTACGAACGCCTCTTTGCCGCCTTCCCGGAAAAAACCATCGTTTCCACGCTGCACCGGCTGCACCTGCTCCGCTTTTTCGACTACGTTTATTACATGGAGGACGGGCGGATCAAGGCCGAAGGAACGCTGGAAGAACTGCTGGCGAAAAGCGAGGGCGTACGAACGATGTACGCCGAGCAGGTACAAGTATGAAGTGAAAAGCGGGAAGTAAAAAGTCAGGCGACCCCTAAGGAGGCAGCCGAATTCCGAGCCATTCGAAGGTTTGATGCGTTAGGTGCTAGTCAGCGCTACCCGCGACTTCCCATTTCCTACTTTTTTACTTCCCACTATTTCAATGGATTCACTCACTCAAATCGTTCTCGGCGCCGCCGTCGGCGAAGCCCTCCTCGGCCGCAAGGTCGGCAACCGCGCCATGCTTTGGGGCGGTATTTGCGGCACGCTGCCCGACCTCGACGTGATGGCCAATCTGGTCAGCGACCCGATGAGCGCCCTGGCGTACCACCGGGCGTTCACGCATAGCCTGGCGTTTGCGGTACTGATAGCACCGGCGGTCGGTTTGGCCCTGCACCGCTTTTACGGCGGGCGGGAAGGGCCGCTGAAGGGGCCGTGGGTCTGGCCGGTTTTGCTGCTGGGGTTTTTCGTGGTTTTGCTGGTGGGCAGTTACCTGATGCCGATCGAGGTGTACCACATTCCGCAGATCACGCTGGCGATCACGCTGGCTTTCGCGGCCTTCTTCGTGGTGATCGGTGGGTTGCGCCGGCTGCGGGGTTTTCCGCAAAAGGTGGAAAACGCGGGCTGGCGGGGCTGGACGTTACTGGCCTTCGGCGCGATCGTGACGCACCCGATTCTGGATTGCTTCACGGCTTACGGCACCCAGTTGTTGCAGCCGGTGGCGGACAGCCGGGTGGCCTGGAACACGATTTCCGTAGCGGACCCGATCTACACCTTGCCCTTCCTGACCCTCCTCATTTGGGCGCGGACGCGGGTGCGGGGGAGTGTCTGGAGAGCCAGGGGGAACCGCGCCGGTTTGATCCTGTCTTCCGTATACCTGGCCCTGACCGTAGTCAACTATTTTAACGTGGACGACGTGATGACCGATACCCTGGCGGCGGACGGCATAGCGGCGAGCGCGCACGTCATTTCGCCGAGCATCCTGAATAACGTGTTATGGTCCGGCACGGCGAAGGACGCGACCAAAGATCTTTACTACTTCAGCCAGTACAGCCTCTTCGACGAGCAGCGGCGCTTTCAACCCTGGACGGAGGTACAAGGTAATCACGCCTGGCTCGCGCCTTACGCCGATGACCGGGACATGAAGATCGTTCGCTGGTTCACTAAGGAGTACTACGGCGTCATCCCGACCGATACGACGGTCCACCTCCAGATCAATGACCTGCGCTACGGCCTCATCGCTGATGACCCGAACGACCCGGCGAGCTACATCTTCGCCTGGCGGGTAGACACAACGGTACACCCGGTGAAGGTCTGGCAGCGCAACGCCGGGCCGGATGTGGATGCGGGAGAGTTGTTCGGGCGGTTGTGGGAACGGTTAAAGGGGATTTGATGCGTATTTTGCGGTAATGAAAAGCTTTGACCGCCTACCGATCCGTCCACTTTTGCTTTGCCTGCTGACCTTCGTATCCGCCGTTCCCCTGGTAGCACAGACGAACGTTTTGGAAGAAATCATTCGTCAGGGGGAGAGCGACTTCGGCCCCTGGGCCGCCGATCCGGACGGCTACGAGATTCAGGTCCTCTATACCGAGGTCGACCGGCGGGCGGATGGCTCCGTACGTTTGACGACTCACCGCTGGGGCACCGACTCCGCTCAGTATTTCTACCCCGCCAGCACGGTGAAAATGCCCGCCGCCATCCTTGCCCTCCAGAAGCTCAACGAGTTGGGCGCAACGGGCCTCGACGCCCAAACCCTGCTCTTTCATGGAACCGGCACGGCACCCGCGTCCGCGCCCCAGACACCCGCCACGCGTGATTCGACCAGCCGTAGCGGCTACCCTACCGTAGAAAATTATCTGCGAAAGATTTTCCTGGTCAGCGATAATGACGCTTACAACCGGCTGTTTGAATTACTCGGGCCGACGTACCTGAACCACGCCCTCCAACGCGCCGGAATTCGCGGTGGCCGGATGCAACACCGCGTAGGCGTGGGCGGCTTCGATACGGAGACGCACGCCTGGCTCAACCCGGTGAAGTTCGTCAGCGGTACCGACGTGCCCTATCAGCTCGGCGAACGCCATGATTCTTATTACGATCCGTTGCCGAAAATCAAGGGCCAGCGACGCGGCGAGGGCTACACCACTAACGATGGTGAGTTGATTGACGAACCGTTCGACTTCAGCCATAAAAACTACCTCTCCGTTCGCAATCTGCACGATATTCTGCTGCGCGCCGTGCTGCCAGAAGCTGTACCGAAACCTCTCCGGTTCCGCCTCACGGAAGCCGATCATGACCTGTTGCGCCGGGCTATGGGTCAACGCCCCCGGGAGAGCAATTACCCACGCTACGATAAGCCCGACAATTACGTCAAGTTCTGGCTCTATGGTGACCAGCCGGAAGAAACAGCCATCCCCGATGGTCTGCGCATCTATAACAAAGTCGGTTGGGCCTACGGCTATCTCACCGATGCGGCCTACATCACGGATGCGGAATCGGGCGCGGAATTCCTGCTCGTCGGTACCATCCACGTCAACGAGAATCGCATTTTCAACGATGGGGTGTATGAATACGACACCATCGGGCTTCCCTTCTTCGGCGAGCTCGGGCGGTCGGTGCTGGATTTTGAACGGGCTAAAGAAAGGTAGTTAAGCGGGCTTTTCTCTTCCCGCTTCTTACCGGTGGG
>ENA-ORXT01001524-ORXT01001524.1-marine-metagenome-genome-assembly--contig:-NODE-1524-length-30795-cov-7.855297_pt1 | contig 30795 bp, 29 predicted proteins | sample MGYA00237868_ERZ511482 | MGnify/ENA metagenome assembly ERZ511482 | reverse complement strand
CGACGACCACGCCCGAAAGCGCCCTGTTCCACTTCTTCCGCCTGCGCCGCGAGGATGGCGGACAGGTCATGCCCCGCTGCGAGACCGAGACGGTGGCCCGCCGCAAGGGCACCGCCCCCGAACGCGCGATACTGGGAGAGGGCGACGGCCACGTCTTCGAGATCGCGCGCGTGCGCAGCATCGACGGCAAGCGGATCGTGCGCGAGATCGCCGTCGTCTCCGCCGCGCTTTTCCCGGGCCTGGCGGACCGCTCCCCGCTGCCGAACACCCTCTACGCGTTCTACCAGCAGGCCTACGGAATCGTCATTTCCAGCGCCGACGAGGAGTTGCGCGCCGTGCTCGCCGGGGAGGAGGATGCCCGGCTGATGGATGTCGAGGCGGGCGATCCGCTGATCGAGGTCCGGCGGCGGGCGATCGACATTTCGGACCGATGCGTCGAATACCGGCTGAGCCGATACGTCACCGCCGACCTCAACTACAGCCTCCACCTGAGCTGATCGCCCGGTCGGGGACGCCATCCGGTCTGGTTCCGCCACGGTTCAGGTGCTTTTCCCGCGCCGGGCAGACGCCGCAGCTGTTCCCGTCGAAGGGAATGCAATCAATTGCAAGCATAAAATTGCTTTAAGCCATGATTCACACGTTTGCCACACAATCGCAGCCGAATTGCAGATTTCGCATGAGGAGAATAGGCGTGAGTGTCTTCGGAAGGTTTCTGTTAGAACGTCGGGGAAGCGTCGCGATCACGATGGCTCTCCTGTTGCCCGTGATGGTGGCGGCCGCGGGGGGAGCCATCGATTTCGCCAAGGCGATGTCCCATGATACGGACCTTCAGAAAGCCCTGGACGCGGCGGCGATTTCCACGGCCCGCTCCTCGGGCGACGAGGCGGCGCGAAAGGACCTGGCCCAGAAGATCTTCGCCGCGAACTTCAAGGATTGCAAGGAACCGGTCGATACGATCCTCGGCGAGGGAACCGTCGAGGTATCCGCCACCTGCGACGTCCCCACGACACTTCTCAAGATCGTCGGGATGAAGGGAATCGAGATCAGCGGGTATGCCAAGGCCGGTTATGCCGATCCCGCATCGGGGACGCCGGCACCGCTCGACGCATGCGTGCTGACGCTGAAGGAAGACCGGAGAGGGCTGAACATCAACGGCACCACGAACGTCACCACCGATTGCGGCTGGCATTCCAATTCAACAGCGACGGATTCGTTCGGCTATAACGGGACCGGCCGTTTCGACATGCCGTCCTTCAGCGCCGGGGGCGGAATCGGGGGCATCAACCTGAACGGGCTGCCGGACCAGGTGATCGAGAATGCCGACGCGATTCCCGACCCGCTCGCCGCGATGCCGCCGCCGGCGGAAGTGCATGACGGATGTACCCATACGGGTTTCAGCGCCAACGGCAACGATCCGGTGACTCTGGACCCGGGCGTCTATTGCGGTGGCATCAGCATCAACGGGGCGGACAAGGCGACGTTCAATCCCGGCACCTACATCATCCGCGACGGCAGATTTCTGACGAACGGCGTCGACCTGGTCGAGGGTAACGGCATTCTGATCTATCTGGAAGCCGGGTCCAACATCACGTTCAACGGCGGCAACGTGGTCCGCCTCAGCGCCCTCGCAGAGGGGACGCATGCCGGGTTCCTGATCATGCAGGCCAGTGATACCAGCTCCCCCGGAAATCAGGAGGCGATCTTCAACATGTCGGGGCAGTCCTATATCGAGGGAACGCTCTACCTGCCTCACCATAGATTCGTGATGAACGGCGACAGCCATTTCAACTACGATGCTTCCTATACAAAGATCATCGTCCACGAATACACGCTGAACGGAAACGGCACGCTGGTCATGGGGTCCGATTACGAGAAACGGTCTCCTCTTCCCGTGGGCTTGCAGGGGGTGACGCAATCGAGGCGGGTGGTGCGATTGTTCAAGTGATCCGCCGGATCGGGGTTGCGCGTCATCCGCAGGCGCCATCGTCTCGCCGCGCCCAGTGCGCACCGCCGGATCGAGACGGCGATCGAACCGGTTGCGGTCGGTGAAGCCGTGAAAGAAATCGCAGACGGCGGCATCGATACCGGCGACACCCTCGTTCACCAGAACGCCGCGTGCGGGGTCGAGCCGGTCTTCGCGCGCGACCTGCACGTTCCCGACGGACGGATCGCGGGTCGCGTCTTTCCGGTTCGGGATGGATGGCGGGTGTTCGTGCAGCGTCGTCCGCTGTCCCTCGACCCTGCCACCGATATCGTTACGCTCCCCGGAACTGTCCCGTTCACCGTCTTGTCGCACCCCGGCGCCCGCCGGGATGCCGGGACGAAACGACGCTGCCCCCCGAAGGGGACAGCGCCTGATCTTTTCGACTAGCGAGAAAGAGGCAGGGAAGCCTCTACCAGTAGCTGCTGCCGAAGCTGCTCGACGAGACCGGCGAGCCGATCGATCCGCCAGGACCGGTGACGAAGGTGCTGCTACCCGATCCGAACGAGCTGGACGGGTGAGCGGAACCGCCGAACGAGCTGGACGGCTGGCTGAAGCTGCCGAACGAGCTGCTCGGCTGGCTGAAGCTGCTCGACGAGACCGGCGAACCGATCGATCCGCCAGGACCGGTGACGAAGGTGCTGCTACCCGACCCGAACGAGCTGGACGGGTGAACGGAACTGCCGAACGAGCTGGACGGCTGGCTGAAGCTGCCGAACGAGCTGCTCGGCTGGCTGAAGCTGCTCGACGAGCTGCTCGGCTGGCTGAAGCCGCTGAACGAGCTGCTCGGCTGGCTGAAGCTGCTGAACGAGCTGGACGGCTGGCTGAAGCTGCTGAACGAGCTGCTCGGCTGGCTGAAGCCGCTGAACGAGCTGGACGGCTGGCTGAAGCCGCTGAACGAGCTGGACGGAGCGGCGCTGGAGAACGAACCGCCACCCGCCGGATGGGCACTGCCACCGCCGAACGAGACCTGCTGTCCGCCGACCGAGCCGCCGGTATTCGCGGAGGTAGCGCCATTGCTCGTCGCGCCGCTTGCGCCGCCCGAACCGAACAGGCTGCCGTTGATGTTGATGGCGCCGCCATTGCCACCGGCTCCGCCTGCACCTGCCGTGACGGTCGGGGCCGCTGTGCCGCCCTTGCCGCCGGTCTGGCCGCCCGCCATGCCGTCGGAACCCTGCGAGACGTCGACGTTCATGCCGCCCGTCTGCTGTCCGCCGGTCATGCCGCCGCCGACCGGGTGAGCCGAACCGCCGCCGGTGATGCCGCCGCCGAAGTTGCCGCCGTTGCCACCGGCACCGCCCGCGCCACCGGCACCGCCGTCGCCACCGCCGAAGGAGCCGCCGCCGGTCATGCTGCCACCCGGATGAGCGGAGCCGCCGCCGGTGATGCCGCCGCCGAAGTTGCCGCCGTTGCCACCGGCACCGCCTGCGCCACCGGCACCGCCGTCGCCGCCGAAGGAGCCGCCGCCGGTCATGCTGCCACCCGGATGAGCGGAGCCGCCACCGGTCATGCCGCCACCGGTCATGCCGCCGCCAGTCATGCCGCCATCGGTCATGCCGCCGCCCGGATGAGCGGAGCCGCCACCGGTCATGCCGCCACCGGTCATGCCGCCACCGGTCATGCCACCACCGGTCATGCCGCCGCCCGGATGGCCGGAGCCGCCGCCCGCCGAAGCGAACTGGACGGAACCGCCATCGCCGCCATCGCCGCCTTTGCTGCCGATATTGACGGAGCCGCCGCCGGACAGGTTGCCCAGGCCGCCGTTGATGGTGACAGCGCCGCCGTCACCGCCGCGCCCGCCTGCGCCCGCCGTGAAGGAGCCGCCCTTGCCGCCCGGCGCGCCCATGATCGAGCCGCCATTGCCACCGTTGCCGCCGTCGCTGCCGATCGAGATGTTGGTCGGCGCGGAGATCGGGTTGCTCGAGGCGGGAGCCGAAATCGGGTTCGAATTGGACGCCTGCATGCCGGCCCCGCTGTTTCCGCCCTGGAAACCGCCCTGGGATTTTGCGCCGGCACCGCTCGAAAGGGTGTTGGAGAAGTTGTTTCCACCGAAACTACCTCCGCTCTTCTGTGCGCCAGCTTGCGACATGTTTGCAGCGTTGTAAAAAGTCATTGTGACAGTTCCCCAAAAGTGTGATTGCCCCACCTCAAGGAAAGTCCCAAAATGGGACTGCGTGTCAATCCTATTTTGGTACATTTACCGTATCAATGGACACTAATGTCTACCAATGACGCATTTGTGACTTCGGACTGTACTAATAAAGTGTTTTTTTATTCGTACATCAATCCAGAATTGTGCGGCAGGATCGACGATCCTTTCACGGACTTCCCGTGATTCGCCGCATACGCATGGTGTATTCCTCGGCGGTATCGAACGGCAAGCACCGACCGTGCGGTCACGGACTGCACGCCGATCGCATCACGATACCAGGGCATCCTGAGAGACGAAGGGATCGTCCGGGATGATCCGTCGTCCCGTTTCGGCACGTTTTCGGAATCGGGCAATACCGCGAAGCGGGCCGTATCGGGTCAGGGGTATCGGTCGGGGAGCCGGCATCATCCGAATGCATCGTCGAGTGACCGGGCTTCCGTAAGAGATCGTGCAACGGGATCCCCTGTCCGGCGGACCGGAGTGACCCGTTCCGCCGACGGTCCCTTTCTCGCACGGACGATCCTCGGACGCGCTCGCGACTCAATCTTCAGTTGCGCGCAAGATGAAACAGGGCGTCTTGTTCTTATTCAACTGTATCGATAGGTAACACTAACCGATTGCAATATCCGAGCTATCCGGAATTTTTTTTCAGTAACGGTTTCATTATAGAACCTATATTCATGTATAATCAGACTACTGATATTTATTTTAAAATAAAACTATCTTACGTCTTGTAGATTGAAACGTTTCATAATAATTGTTCATGTAAACAACCGTGTGAAATCTGCTCTATCAGTATCCTGTTTTATTATGAGTGTACGTCATATACTTGAAATTTATCTTGAAGAACATTCAGGGATTCTTGTCAACCTGACTGAGTTGTTGATTGAAGTTTCAACCGAGGATTTAATTTTTAACGGAGAACCATGCCTGGGATCATAACGGGATTTTCGGACACAACGTAGGCGAGAAGGCGACAGACGTCCGAAGCGGCGGTCCCGGGGCGTGAAGAGGAAAGCCGGTGGAGCGGTGTCGAGTTGGATTTCGAGTGAAACGGGGTGCGATATGTCGGAACAGGACAGGAAAATCTTGATCGTGAACGAGCGCAGATTCATGGCGCTCTACATCGCCAACCTCCTGGAAGGGTCCGATTTCGAGGTTCTGGCGAGCCTTTCCGATCTGGACGACTTGCAGGAAGTTTCCCCGGAGGAATGCCCGGCGCTCTGCATCGTCGGGTCCGGTACCCCGGCCATCTCCGAGCTATGCGCGACCCTGCGGGTCCGGTTTCCGGACAGTCACCTCGTCATGATAGACGCGGACAATTTCGAAGGAACGGGATCGCTGGCGCGGGATCTCGGTCTGGACGGGTGCCTCTCTCTCGATCTCGCGCCCCATCTCCTGCAGGCGGGCCTGAGCCTCGTGGCCGCGGGAACCCGGTGCTTCCCGAAATTCGACACGGGAAAACGGCGTCACATGGTGCGGCGGGTACCTGGCTGCGGGAAGCGGGACGCCATGCTGACCCCCCGCGAGAAGGCCGTCCTGGCCCTGATCGTCGAGGGCATGGCCAACAAGGTCATCGCGCGCGAGCTCGATATCTCGGAATCGACGGTGAAGGCGCATCTGAACGCCGTCTTGCGCAAGACGGGCACCACGAACCGCACGCAGGCCGCTCGCTGGGCATTCGTGAACGGCGAGGCGGCACAGCCCTAGCCCTTTCTCTCAGGGCCGGGCGGGGGCGTCTCCCTGGACGGTATCCGTCCAGATCGTCACCGGGGAGCCGGATGCGTTCTCCGGCGTTCTTCCGTCGATGACCTGTTCCGTCCAGGTATCGACCAGGGCAGCCCCCGGCTCCGTCAGGGCAAAGAACCGTGTCGTACCTTCGGGAACATGCTGGATGAAGAAAGTGGTCGAAGGCCCGTCATCGGAATCGGCCAGGGTCCGTACCGAAGGTCTCTCGACCACGATGGCGGCCCCTTCCATCTCCTCGGCAGCCCCCATGAGACCCCAGGTGTCGCGGTCCAGCCCCGGTACGTCGACCGCCGGGCTCGCCGGTATCCCGCCACGGGCCACCGGACGATTGGTGCGGATCGTCGTCACGACATCGGGCGCATCGACCGTCAGGCGGACCGCCTCCTGCTGTGCCGACGCATTGCCGACGGCCAGTCCGGCCAGGATGGCGGCAACCGGCAGGACCGCGAAACGATAGCGGGAGACGGGCATGGCAAGGTTCCTTTTCCAACGAGCCTCGGGGCGGCGTATCCGGGCGAGAGGCAGGCCAAGGATGCAGGAGACGCAAAGAACTCCGCAAGTCGTGCGTCGGACTAGGCCGAACGGTCCAGGTCGATACCCTCTGAAAAGAGCGCGTCTCGGCGCGGATTGTTCCGGAATACTCCGTAATCCGGATATGCGGTGGAGCATTCATTTCATGGATACCGACCCTATGGCCTAGTCCATATGGAAGCGTATTATCAACCCTAAGGTGAATATCCGACCCCCGAATCTTCCGTCATTCTTTATTTCAGACGGGGGTCACATTACGGCACGTCATCGGTCGAAGTCGATCGATACAGCCACCCAGAAAGGGTCGCTACAAGCCGTTTTCCCGCATTGTCCATGCCGTTGGCAACGGCTTCTGCAGCGCATGCTGCCATGGGGGAAACATCATGCAAGAACTGACAGGAAGCGATACAGGACAAGGGCTTGTTCGGAAGACAAGGCCCTCCCGACGCGGCGCGGGGTTCCTGTCCGTCCTCGGCGCCATCGCCCTTTCGGGATGCGTGGCGACGGGACAGGAACCGCACGGCATCAAGCCGCTCTATACCTATCCGGTCACGAGCAACGAGACGCCGTATTCGCAGTGCCTGAAGGGTCTCGCGCCGATCCAGGCGAACAACCTGCCCGTCTTCTCGGTCGGCGAAGTCGCCGACAAGACCGGGCAGATCAACTATGACGAGAACGGCCACGTCGTGAGCCAGGGCATCTCGGAGATGACCGTTTCCGCGCTCCACAAGACGGGCAAGGTCGATCTCGTCGAACGCCTCGACCTGCGCATCCCGCTGGCCGAGATGAAGCTGGCCGAGCAAGGCCGCCTCAACCGCGATATCTCGGAATTCACGAAGCTGCCCGCGAGCGACTTCATCGTCGTCGGGGCGCTGACCGAGCTGAACTACAGTATCGCATCGGGCGGAGCGCGGCTTTCAGTCAAGGGAATCGGCGGCGGGGTTCGCACCGTTGTCATCAATGTCGCGCTCGATCTGCGCGTCATCGATGCGAGGAACTTCGCCGTCCGTTACGTCTCGACCCTTCAGAAACAGATTTTCGGGGTCGAGGTGGAGGCGAACGTGTTCCGTTTCTTCGGAAGCACGCTCGTCGAACTCGATGCCGGCTCGGTTCGCAACGAACCCTTGCAGCTCGGCGTCCGGTCCGTCGTCGAAATGGGCGTCTATCAGATCATGACGGACTTTCTGGGTCTTCCGAGTTCCGAGAGCTGCACGCTCGTGGAGACCGGCCATTTCGATGGCCACCTTCAGCGGCTATCACCCAAGAATGGAGAAGAATAATGCGTATCGTGAATACCAGGATGCTGAGTTCCGCTGCTGCCGTCGCCGTGATCGCGGCCATGCCTTCGGCCGCTCTCGCCTTCGACGCCGTCAACTGGACCTGGGACAAGACGGTGACCGAGGCGGTCGATATCGACATCGACGTCAACGCCGTACTGGAGCCGACCGGCCTGACCCAGGTCGAGAAGGCGCAGATCCAGATCGGCGATGTCCGCGCGTCATCGGCGGTGAGGGGCATCCTGAACAACCAGCCTGTCGGTGACGGTGGCGGAGTTGGCGTGTTCAACGAGGTCTTCAACTTCAATACAACCACCGACGACGATTTCGATCCGAGCCTCGTTCTCGGGCCTGTCGATGGCGTCTCGAATGACGGGGACAGCAGCGGGGTCAGCGCTACCCTTCTCGACGGCGGCACGCTGGACGAAGGCGCCGACGATCTGAACTTCCAGGTCGAAGTCAGCGGAGAGATCATCGTCGACCCGACGGACAGCTTCGACGCCGCCCTCAATCTGCCATCGATCGAGAGCGCCGCGACCGCGGTTGGCAACAACCAGTCGATCACGAGCGATGTCGGCACCTACCTGCATGACGGTCAGTTCCTGTTCGACGTGCAGGAAGAGGCGGAATTCGGCACGGAAGATCTCATCGGCGGCCTGGCTGCGATCGGACTCGGCAGCGAATTCATCGACAACTCGCATACCGCCTTCGCAGTGGGCGCCACGGTACTCGGCATTACCGGCACGATCGAAAAGGCGCAGGTCAGCTCGGTCTCGTCGGTATCCAGCATCCTCAACAGCCGTGTCGACAGCGGGGCAACCTCGGTCGGCAACAACGTGTCGGTTGACGTGAACCCTGCCGGCGCGCCGGATGCCAACTCGATCCTGGTCGCCGATATGACGCAGTTCGCACTGGCCGATATCTTCGCAGCCTCGGGCGTCAGCGGCGTCGGCGTCAACAACTACACCAACCTCGCGGCTGTCAACCCGCTGGTCAGTTCCGCCGCCACGGCGGTCGGGAACAACGTGTCGATCAATGTCGGCAACGTCGGCGGCCTCTAGACTTGCCAAAGCATCCTGCCCCACCGGGCAGGATCGCTGCCGACATGTTCCGGGCGATGTGACCCCATTCCCGAACTGTCGGCAGCGTCATCGGCGGAGAGCGGGTAGCAATCCGCCCGCTCTTCATACCGCAAAACCGGAGAAAAAGAGAGTCATGACATCATTTCATCCATTCCGGCTCCTGATGCTTGCATTGTCCACGGCCGGTATCTCGACAGCAGCCGGGGCGCAGCAGTTCGACGCCTTCAGTTTCGATCCGCAAAACCGCGCGCAGATCGCCGTCGCGATGAAACAGATCGAGGATGCGGATTCGGGCGGCATAGCCGGTGCCGGCGTCGATTCCACCACCATCGTATGCGGAGGAGGCTCGTCGACCGCCACGGCGAACAATACCTGCATCATCCTCAACAGTTCGACGGGCCAGGTCGCCACCGACCAGCTTTCCGGCGGGAACCAGACCTCGACGAACGCGCAGAACTCGCAGCCCGTGAACGTCAATGGCGAGACGACCACCGGGTCGGACGACGTGCTCTCGATCCTCGGCCAGTGACCGCCGGAAAGGACCGGGGGCTTTCGCGACAGGCCGGGGCCGGCGAAAACGGATGTGGAGAATGCAATGAAGGCCGGAACCCTTTTCTTCCTGACGACCTTTCTGGGATCGACGGCCCTTGCGGAAGACGTCACCGTCCATGACGGAGCGAGGGTCGCCGGGACCTGCGACACGGAAAATTCCATCACCCTGACATGGGACGGTACCGAAGGGTCCCAGATCTTCTGGGAAAGCTTCAGTCACGATCGGGACGAGGCGCTGTACATCGCCCTCAAGGGTTCGCGGATCGACATGTACCCCAACGGCGCCACGCTTTCCTGCACCGACGAGGCGGCCTAGAAGCGCCTGAGCGAGGTCGTGCCGAATAACGGCGAAGAGGTCGTCACCTACCTTGGAGAATGCGATATCTCCGTCCCGTCGAAACCCCATCGTTTCCAGATCGCATTCACCCCGCGATACGCGGATGTCACGCGGGAAGGCACGAGCCGACAGGAAAAGATCGTCCGTACCTTCGACAACGGAAACTTCTCGGAACGGAAGATTCCGTTCCCCAGATACGGCGTAAGGAACTACCGGGAAATGTATACGTCGTGCCTCAGTGTCGTCGTCCGGTAACCGGCTTCGGGGTCCGCCCGCATATGGGTACGCCAGGTCCGGCACGTCGGGGCCCGAACCCGGGATTCGTGAAGGATGGCAGTATCCTGCGATCCTTCCGGTCGCGAGGCGGATGCCGGTCACGGGCGCCCGTGCGGTCGAGCTTCGGACGGCGACCCGGGACGGACCGCCGGATGCGTTTGCGTGGACCGAGGAAGCCCTGTCCCTCATGCCGGTGCCGCGCCCTGCATGCGGGCGCCCTTGCGCCTTGCGGCGATCCACCGGACGGAGGGGTCGAGGTTGAGGGTTCCGGCGGCGAACCGCCGTGTCATGGCGACGAAGGCACCGCCGACATTGCGGACGGGTCTCGTCGGATGCTCGCGGTTGGTGTCGAGGATCATCAGGCACAGGGCCGCCGTACTGGCCCCCATGCGCCGGACGCCCAGGGTCCAGGCCCGTTCGCCGATGCCCAGTTCGGCCCGCCGGGCATCGGCGATGTAGCCGATGACGCTCCAGTCGACGCGCTCCATGTCTCCCAGCGTTTCGCGCCAGCGTCCGGGGGCCAGATCCAGCAGCGTTCGGGGCGGTATCTGCGCCTCGGGACGATAGGGGGCCTTGCGCCCGGTCTCGCCACCCGCATCCTCCGTTCCCCCGCATGATCCGTCATCCGACGCGACACCGGATCCGGCGGTTTTTTCGCCGGCGACCGCTTCAGCGGGTTTACAGGAATACAGATCAGAGGGGGTTGTAAGGTATTTATGTCGGTAATTGATTTCCGCCGCGTCGGAAATTTCAACACATAAACGACTGTTATCCCCAGCTTCCGGGGCCGGGGTAGCCGGAGCGTCCAGCGCCTCGGCCAGCCTCTCGTTCGCAAGCGTCAGTGTCGCATGGATGCGGGCAAGAGCGTCCACATCGAAGATGGTTCGGGTAAAGCGTGCGGGACAGGTGCTGAAGGCTTTCCAGGTCTCGGCGCACAGGTCGGCAAGGGCGGGATGCTTCAGCGCCACGTTCAGCGTCTCGCGAAGACGGGCGCGAACGGCATGCACCTTCTGGCGCATGGTGCGATAGGCGTATTCGCGGTCGGCACGGTTTCGCTCGATCGCGGTGATCTCCTCCGCGCGTCGCAGGATGGGGGCCAGCGAAATGCCGTGAGCATAGAGCAGTTCCCCGGTGTGGTAGCACCGCCGGGCATGGCGATGGCCGTTGCTCATCGGCTTGCGCTCGATCAGTTTCAGGTCATGGAGGCGCTTCTCGATGTTCCGGATGGTGCGGGGATCGACGGCCAGTGCGAGGGCGAGATCGTCCACCCGTTCGTAGCACCACGGGGTGCGGCCGTTGCCGATATCATCGGGCGACACCTTCTCGGCCACGAGGCGAAGATACGCGATCGCGCTGTGCGACAGCCTGAAATGGACGCGGTTGGACGCGATGTTGCGAATGGTCTGATGAAGGGCGGCCTTGGGTCTGGACTTCAGGTCGAGTTGGTCGGTCATGTCTCTCTCCGCGGGTAAAAGGCCCGTAGAGCGAAGGCTCTCGATCACGCGCACGTCACCCGTGGCGTGAAAACGCAAAAAGCGCTTGATTGTAGGAAGGAACTTCATTAAGTTCACTGGTGTTGATGCAGTGAACTAAGTTTTTTTGGAAGTTCCTTCCCTCGGTGAGCCTTTGCTTGCCGGGGGATTTTCTTTTCTAGGCTACTTCTTCCTTCACTTGCTCGTTTTCCGTATCGTGAAAAGTATGATCGTCATCCGGCAGGATGAACATCGATAACGGTACCTGCAGGACCCATGCGATGTACGCCAGCCTCTCGAGGCTCGCACGTCTGCGTCCGACCTCTACGGCCGACAAAGTCCCTGCTTTCATCCCGATGCGTTGTCCGAAAGCGGGTTGCGAAAGCCCCATGGACTCCCGTAGCTCGCGTATCTTCCTGCTCGCGTAGAGACTGGCTTTTTTTTCTATCGGATGCGAATCTTCCATCGCAGCATTGTCTACTCGATGTAGAATACTTGCAAGCTAAAAGTTGCCGCGCATTAAAATTAAGATGTGCTGCAAGTTGCAGTATCCCTTTCCTGCCCCGTTCGGGCGCGCTCCAGCATATGACGCCGATGAGCCTGTCCACCCTAGGAGACGGCGAGGACGCGCACGACCTGCGCATCGTCATCCACGTCGAAGTGGATGACGGCTCGGTCCTTCGTCACGTTTCGCGGCCCGGCCCGGATTTCCGGTCGCAGCGTTCCTTGCGCGGGAATGTCGCCCGGTGCCCGAAGGGCTTCCCCTACGACAAATCGCCATTATCCTGAATCAAGCGGCAGGTCTTCGCGTTCGAGCCGCAGGCGAGAGGAAGCGAAACCTGCCTCGATGTTATGGCGAGTTGCCATATCGCGCCCATTCGGTCGTCCGCTCGGTTCAGCGAACCGGCGGTATCCTCGCCGAACGCCAGCTCGACGCTATAGGCCATGCGCCGCGCGCCGCTCCGCGGTCTTCTTCCCGACGGCGGCGAGACCTTCCTCCAGCGGTACGAAGTCGCCCGTCCGCCGGGCACTCACCGATGCCCGCAGCGCCGCGATTTCCGTATCGGGGCACTCGATGTCCTGCTGCAGAAGATCGGGACCGCGCTGAAGGACGGTACTGAGGCTGGAACATCGCCCCTGCGCTACCAGAGACCGGGCATATGCGTCCTGGGAGTCCGTCAGTAAACCCGATGTCTTGACCGTCACGCACCCCCCCCTCTTCGGTGCTACCGAGCAGTACACAGGGGGCCGCTTCCTTCTTCAAGATCGGCTTCGCCCAAGGTCTCTCCGGAGGCGTCGAGCCCGTCCGGCCGGAGTGCCGATATCGCCCCGGCGACATGGCGGAACACGAACACCTTGTAGAGCGAGGCCCGGAACGCCCTGTCTTTCGACAGCACGGCGTCCCCTTCATCTGGGTCACAGGCGCACTGGCGGTCACGGCGCCGTCCTTCTCGCGGAAATGCGCGATGGCGACCATGAGATCGGGGCAGCGGTCGCCGCTCCTGAAACGAACGACCCGCAGGATCGGGCCGATCCGGTTTTGCAAACGCCGCGACCGGTGTTCCAGCGCTTGAAAGCAAGGATCGCGATCAGCGGCGTCATGCCCGATGTCGGCACGCAATGTCCGGAAGGCGCTTTCCCGGTCTTTATCGAGGACGATACGGATGTGGTCCAGCTTCTCGACGGGCGACAGGCGCGCGTCGTCGACCAGCGAGCGGATGTCGCGCAGGGTACCGAACACCTCCACATCCATCAGCACTCGTTTGCGATCCGCCAGCTGATGGCGGATGAGGTCGGTGAGGCGTCGGGTGCCGGGAACCTGCATCCGCTGCTCGATCAGGAAATCGATGCAGCGCCCGGATATCGTGCGAGGCTTGAGATGCGCCCGCGCCATGGGGACGATCTCGGTGACGAGGCGCATCCCTGCCTTTGAATCGAAGAGCTGAACGGTCGAGCACCGGCTGCTGATGCCGCAGGCGCATGGTCTCCTTGCAGGCGACGGCTTTGAAATCTTCCGAGCCGGACTGATTGCGCGGGCGACATGAGCAATGTCACGTGAGGGGCAATCTTCCGGCGCAAAGAACCGCCGCGCAGCGCGGAAACAGCCGTAGCACAACAGGAAGCCTGTCCGGTTGGCGGGACTGCGCATGCCCCGCGCAGCCCCCGGGACCGTCCGGGGAAAATCGAGATGACGCTTGCGCTCGGCGGCGCTGAGGATGCGCATGCGGGGCATGGGTTGAATCCGGGCTGGAAGCTACGCTGGAAACGAACGTTTTCCGTAGCGGAAAAATCAAGTGAAAATCATTGAATAAAGAATATCGTTCGATACGGTAATTTCCAAAATATCTGGATTTTGTCGAATGACCGAAAAAGTGGCCTCTTCAGCACCCAGAACGGTCGGTTACCTGCGGGTCTCGACCGGGGCGCAGGACCTCGACAAGAACCGTGCTGACATCCTTGCGCTCGCCAACCGTGAAGACCTTGGACGGGTCGAATTCGTCGAGGAAAAGGTCTCGGGCAAGACGCCATGGCGGAAGCGCAGGATCGCTACCGTCCTCGACGAGCTGCAAGAGGGGGATGTCCTGATCGTCAGCGAACTCTCCCGGCTCGGACGTTCCATGCTCGAATGCATGGAAATCCTCTCCATCGCCGCCGCCCGCCGCCTCCGGGTCTACGCCATCAAGGGAAACTGGCGGCTCGACGACACCATCCAGAGCAAGATCGTCGCCATGGCCTTCTCCATGGCCGCCGAGATCGAGCACGATCTCATCTCCGCCCGCACCACCGAAGCACTGCGTGCCCGCAAGGCCTCCGGCCTGCCGCTCGGTCGACCAAAAGGACCGGGCAAGAGCAAGCTCGACCCATTCCGGCCAGAAATCGAGGCGATGCTCGCCAACGGATCAACCCAGGCCTTTATCGCCAGGCGTTATGGCACCACCCCTGCCAATCTTTCAAACTGGATCAGAAAGCACGGCATCACCCGGCCCGAACCCTGAAATCCTGTGGTGGCTCTGGTACCTTTGTTGGGTTGGAACCGCTACTCGACAGTCTCGGAAAACCTAGGCGCAAGATCCTTGCGAACGAATGCTCCGGTACTTCTGTTGCCGAATAATTCGGGTGCAAGGTAGACATAGTTGTCTGTTTCGATAATTTTGGCCGTTGCGACATTCCAGAACATGAAGTCTTTATTTTCGATGGAAAAATCTTCGGCGGTCACGTCGGAAACCGTCCTCTGACTCATGGGAATGACGGCAATGTCGTAATTTTCGAAAGCGTAATCGTAATCCCACTTGTTGTGTCCAACGGGACCGAATTTCACTTCGGTCCTCGCTATGTGGGAATCTGCTTTCCCGAGAAAGTCGATAATGTCGAACTTATCGAAATGATACCCTGATCCGAGGTAATGCAGGCCGATTACCCCTTCGTCACTCTCGATTAGATCATTGACGTCATGGGCTATTCTGATGCGCTCGATCGTGGGGGATTCGGAATCAACGAAAATGTCCTTCATGACATTCTTGTGGTTCCAGAAAATCGTCGAAACGATGAGAAGACATGGGACCGCTATGCTGGAATGATCCTTCGAGAGAAAGACACGCCTTAACTCGTTGACTACCGCGACGGTCAGTATCGGCAGAAGGACCATGAAGAAGCGACCATCATGGAAGACATCGCCTCCGCTGAGAACAACATATACGAGATGAGAAATACCGGCGACGAGTACCAGGAGAAAGAACCGGCCTCCAGAATTCAGGAATACCAGAAGAGCGATCAAAACCAAGAATGCACCCGAGCGATACGGATTCAGGACATAGAGCATCCCTGATTTCAGTGCGTTCCAGAACTCGAGATTTTTCAGATACGCGGTATTAGGGAGAAAGTCTCCGTAGTAGTGGTTCATCGTAAATAGATATAGTGCCGGTATTGCCAGCAGGGCTGCGCCAAGCACGTATGATCTTGTCTTTTTATAGTTCGAGTTTGAAAAAAACCAAAGCGCACCTACGCCAACGATCATGAAGGCGGAATCCGGTCTGAAAACAAACGATAGGGACAAGACGAGAACTGTCGCAAAAGGGATGCCTGCTCCTGCTTGAATGCTTCGGAAGGCAAGGTAGAATGCAAGGGTAACCAAGAAGGTTTGTGGTACGTGCTCCCATCCGGTCGCTCCGTAACTCAAAAACGTAGGACTCATGACAAGGAATATCGCGACAAAGATCTTGAGCGGTATTTCTTTCACCAGAAGCGTAGAAACGGATACCGTGGCGGCTGAGACCATGCAGCTCAACAGTATGTTTATAATGACAGCGTTGGTGTGCCCCGCGACGAATATCATGGACCCGAGAATCATCGGCCAAAACAAGCTGGTATTGGCCGCTACTGCATCGTTCAAGTTGAAATACGGATCGCCGTGGACAGAGAAGTTCCGTGCTACTCGCAGCGTGATCATATGATCATCTGCCGTGTGCACATACATGGTGTCGTCAAGCTTTATTGACTCGAAATTCCCGGTGTAGATCAATGCAAGAAAGCTCGATGCGAAAACAGCGAGAAATACCAGGGCGTCGCACAGCCTGGGGGTCGCGTATATATCCAGGTATCTCTTCATCTACCAAAGCCCATATATATCATAATGCAGTTTTCTTGAAAATACGTTCGGGCATCATTCTGATGAGCAGCATTATCAGCCGCCATTTTCTGTGTACGTAGATGATGTCTGTACGTCCGAGATGGGCTCTTGTTATAGCCGACGCCACCTCGTCCGGCTGCGCAGTGAGTTTTTTCGGCAGGTCCATGCCTTCGGTCATCTGGGTGGCGACGAAGCCCGGAAGGACGGTGACCACATGGACGCCTTTCTTGGCGAGCCTATTGCGAAGGCCCGAGAGAAAGGCGGTGTATCCCGCTTTTGCAGAGCCGTAGACATAGTTCGTCGCTCTGCCGCGTTCGCCGGCAACGGAACTGATACCGACAAGCGTTCCATGCCCGCGCTCCTCAAACCGGTTAGCGAGGACGGCAAGGATACTGGCGGGCCCTTCGTAGTTGCTGCGCATTACGCGCAGGGCTGTTTCCGGATCGCGCTCGCTGTGCGATTGATCTTCCATCAATCCGACGGCGCAGACGGCGATGTCCGGCAATTCCGGCAGCCGATCCACAAAGGTGACGTGAGACGCCGGCTCGAGGGCATCGAATTCATGCAGTGATACGTCAACGCCGTGCCTGAGCGCGATATCCGATCGGTCCGCGTCCAGCGTCTTCGCGTTCCGTGCTGCGAGCTGGATCGAGTGCCCCAGCGCGGCGAAGGCGTGGGCCGTGGCCCTGCCGATGTCGGAGCGCGCGCCGAGAACGAGAACGGGAGGCTTCGTCATAGGCTGAGCCTTCTTGATTGGGCCGATGCGAATGTGTCCTGCCAGCCGCTGTCTTGTCGCTGCGCCCGAAACGCCGTGATCCGGGTGTCGGACGCAGAGAATGTCTTCGCAGACATATGCGAATCCTTGGCCAGATAGAAGCGCCCGCCATGGTCCAGGGTGATGCGATCAAGTTCGGCGAGCAGGCGTAGCGTTCTGGTATTGATCGGAAAGTCGAGCGCAAGCGTGTAGCCTTCCATCGGGAAGGAGAACGCGCTGTCTTGTGCACCGAACCGCTTGAGAACAGCCAGAAACGACCCTGCACCCTCTTCCGAGATCGCCTCCAGCAATGCGGAGAGGCCCGCTTCAGACGCATCGAGGGGCAATACGCACTGGAATTGCGCAAAGCCCTTGCGGCCATAGATGCGGTTCCACTCGAGGATGGCGTCGAGCGGGTAGAAATACGTGTCGATATCGACGAGCCGCTGTCCTGTCCTTCTCGACCCCATCCGGTAGTAGAGCGCATTGAAAGCGCGGACGGCGAGGGCGTTGAGCGCAAAGCCCGGAAAGTCGAAGGGCACTGTCCGCTTCGTTTTCCCGGGCATGTCGAACGGCATTCGACGGCGATCATGGGGCAGGTCTTCCAGGCGGGCATGCTCGCCGAGCATGACCAGGGAACGGCCCAGATCGGCCCCTCCCGCAAGGCAGTCGATCCAGGCCACCGAATAGGTGGCCTGGTGGTTGGCTTCGAACACGTCCATGGCCGTTTTCAGGTTCGCCGCGGGGTGCGTGGTTTGGCGAATCCATGCGCTTTCCACGCGCTGCAAACGGATTGCCGCCTGCGTGATGACCCCGGTCAGGCCCATGCCGCCGAGGGTATGCTCGAAGAGCGCGGGCTGTTCCGCGCGGCTGCATCGCGTGACGTCACCCGTGGCATCCATGACATCGATCCAGTCGACACAGGACCGGAAGCTGCCATCCTTGTGGTGGTTCTTGCCATGCACGTCCGCCGCCACGGCACCGCCAAGCGTCACGAATTTCGTGCCCGGCGTCACCAGGGGAAACCAGCCGCGCCGAAGAAACGCCGCGATGACATCGCCGAGAAGCACGCCAGCCTCGGCGATCAGCTGACCGTTTGCGGGATCAAAGGCCAGCATGCGGTTGAGGTGTCGTGTCTCCAGGGTTGCCGCAGGGTTGATGGCGCTGTCGCCATAGGCACGCCCGTTCCCGCGTGCGATCAGCGAGCGCTCCGACCGCACCGCATCCTGCAGGGCGGAAAGACTGCGAGGCGCGTGAAGACTGGTATTCAAAACCGGGTAGCGTCCCCAACCCGACAGCATCATGCCGCGAGCTCCAGCCGGCTGTCGGTGAACACAAATCGCCTGTCGAGGCCGTATTTCACGACATAACCGATACCCAGTCCGATGACCGCTCCGAGTTCCCGCATGGTATCCGTTTGCCAGATCGACCAGAATGCGGTTTCGATGCCCCAGAAGATGGCTGTCGTGATTATCCCCATGGCCGTGTAGAGCGAGAATTTCTGGCCATGCTCCTTAACACCGGTACCGGGGTCGTAGAAGATCCACCTCTTGTCCAGTGCATACTTGATGATCAGACCGACCAGTGTCCCTGCACCGACTGCAAGCGCGAAGGTCGTGCCGTCGCGGCCCTGGGTGAGCACCAGGCGCTGAACACCCAGATTCGCGATGGTCGCGACAACGGCAAAGGCGGCGTATCGGAAGATGAGCGTCCGCAGGGTCACAGGGTCGCTCCCGTTACGATGAAGGCCAGTATCGCCAGGAAGGAGATCTGGCTCAGGCGGTCCTTGGCGGCGTAGACGACCGGATCGTCGTGCATGGCCCCACGATGCGCGACCATGATCGTGCGGGTTATCCAGTAGAGCAGGATGGCGCAGACCCCCCACAGCGCCTCGGGGTGTGCATAGAGAACCATGACCGAGGGCGAGTTCACGTAAAGTGCCATCACCAGCACGGCAACGTATCCGGCGCTGATGGAGACCATCGAAATGATGGGCAGGTCGTTCACGTCATACCCGCGCCCCGAGGACTTGAATTGACCCTGCTTGACGTTGTCGACCAGTTCCGCCTGGCGCTTGACCGCGGCCAGCGACAGGAAAAAGAAGATCGAGAACGCGAGCAGCCAAACGGACAGGGGAATTCCGGTAGCGACCCCGCCTGCCACGATGCGCATCGTGTAAAGCCCGGCAAGGACGCAGATATCCACCACGATATGCCGCTTGAGATACAATGAATATGCCGTGGTCAACACGTAGTACCCGACCATGACGGCGAAGAAAGCCGGCCCCAGGAAGGCGGCAATAATCGCGCCGATGCCGAGAAGACCTGCGGCCACCCAGGAACCGGATGCAATGGGAATGCTGCCCGACGCGAAGGGCCTCGTGCGTTTGCGTGGATGGGCACGATCTGCATTCAGGTCAAGCAGATCATTCAGAATGTAGACACTGGAGGCGATCAGGCTAAAGGCGATGAACGCGAGGAACGATGCAGAGAGGCTGGACCCGTTGATCTGGTGTCCCGCCAGCATCGGCAGGAAGATCAGTGTATTTTTAAGCCACTGATGGGGGCGGACAGCCTTGATATACCCGTTCGGTCTATGGGTTGCGAGATGCTCGATCTCGTCGGCCACCTGGGCGGTACGGTTCTTCAGCGCTTCGGATATATTGACCGTAATTGCCTTCTTTGCATGCGCCCAGATGGCCAGATCGGCCTCGGAGTCGCCCATATACGCGAATTTCTTCGCGCCATATCTTTCGACCAGGAAGCGCGCCTTGCGTTCGCCCTTGAGATTCTCGGTGCCGTCCGATCCATGAACCTCGTCGAACATCTCGAGGTGGTTGCCGATATCACGCGCGATCTTGTCGTCGGATGCTGTAACGAGGGCCGTCCGCCCTCCCGCCTCCCGCCAAGCCTGGATATAGGCAATGACCTCGGCATCGTATGGCAGCGTTTTCACATCGACCCGCGATGCCTCGGCAAGATAGCGTTTCAGGGCTGCCTTCCCGTGAGAAAGCGCCAATACCGATCTGAACGGACTGCACCAGTCCCGCCCGAATGCCGACCAGAAACTCTCGAAAAGCATGTCGCTCTTCAGGAGCGTGTGATCCAGGTCGACAACAAGAGTTTCGCGCATGAAGACAACCAGAAGAAAGAAATACGGGGCGGTATGGAGGGGATGGTCCTGCTTTCTCGATCGGCTTTCGGTCGGATGGAGTGGGCTGTGGTTTCGATTCTGCCGCCTGTTCGGCTCGAAAACCCTTCATAGGCCTCCCCCCGATATTCCGCCTTCGAGTGCCGAACGGGGCCTCCCGACAGGATGCACTTTATATAAGTGCATTTAGGAAGCAAGAGATTATTCAACGCATGATTGCATGTCCCGGTCGAAGCGGAACATGGATTTCAGGCAAAGCGGAGCAAATCCTGTTCCGTTCGGACGGCAATTCCCGTTCGCCCCGGATGCCGGATATGTATAGCTATTGCTATCGTTTGCTATCATCCGCTTTCAATCGAGAGCACATCTCCCGAAACAGCCGTCCGTAGGCGATGCCGCGCTCGTCCGCGACGGCCTGGAAGAGCGCGATGTCCTCTTCCCTGCCCCGGATGTTGATCTGCGCGTTGAAGGCGCTCTTGCCGCGCTTTCTGGTCGGTCGCTCCTTGCGAGCCGGTTCCCGGCTCCTGAAGCCGTGTGCCTCGCCGGCCTGATCCGCCGCTGCCGTGTCCCGGCGTTCGCTCTGCTTCGGCTCGAAATCGTCGAGTCCACCCAGGCCCAGCTTGCCCCTCCTGCTCATCTCATCCTCCCGTCCGTGATCGATTCAGAATGGTTCGCAACCGCTCGACGACTTCCGCTGCGAAGCTCTCGGCGTTCTCGACGGCCGCCGGCAGGTTCCGCACGCGATCCTCCGGCAGATCCCGGATACCGCCGCCGTAGGCGAACAGTTCCCTGAACGCGGCGCGGTCGTGGAGCGCGGTGTCGAAGATCTCGACCCCGGCCTCGTGCAACTCTTCGAGCACCGCCACCTGTGCCCGCGTCCTGATCGCCGGGCTCGTTCTCGTAAGGAGAACCGCGTGGGGGATCCTGTGACGGTAGGAGCGTTCTTCGGTGCGGATGAGGCGGATGGCATCGGCGGCACGCAGGGCGTCCACATGGGAAGCGCCGATGGGGATCACCACGAGATCGGCCCGGCTGATGGCGCGGCTGATCTTGAGGTTCTTCGTGCCTTCGAGATCGACGATCACGAACTGGACGCGGGCGCTCTCGTCGTCGATGTGATCGAGGATGCCGTCCTCGGTGATGTCGCCGAAGACCTTCATGCCGGCGGGAGGTTCTCTCAGCTTCGACCACTCGACCAGGACCTCGTTCGGGTCCGCGTCGATTACGCTGACGCTCGCACCGCCATGAGCGAGCTCGGTGGCGAGAACGATGGCGGAGGTGCTCTTTCCGACCCCTCCCTTGGGCTGTGCGAAGACGATCACCGGCATCGACCTGCTCCAGTAGCTATCGCTAGAATTCTCTAGCTATCTCTTTCATGTTCTATCATCTGCAATCAATAGAAATCCGCATCGGAGCTTCTTCGGGGGGAACGGGTTCGTTGCCGGAACAGGCAGATAGAGCATATCAAACGATAGCAATAGCTATTGCTATCTTCTGGTAGCATCGGCAGACCGGGCCGTCCGACGATGCCCCGCCGGAACAGGCCGGGAAGAAATCGACCCGAAGGTCCGCGAGGAAAAGCAGGGGCGAAAAGCGGGCAGGGGTCCTGGCCTGGCCCCGGGGGGGACCGCCCCGGCCCCTTCACCGCGAGCGGCGTCCCGCAGCACCCGCCCGGAAGAGCGGTCCCTGTCGAAACCAGTCCTGGCCGCCCGAAGCCGTCCGGCTCCGGGCGCTTTCGGTTATCCGTCGGAATCCCGTCCGCAGGATCGGACGCTTCCGCCTCAGCCGCACGGATCGGGACGCCCCGGTCGCCAGTCGCGCCGTGCGAGGATGGCGGGCGAAGCGCCGTCGGGCAGGCGCGCCTCCGTCCGGATCGTCGCGGATGCCGCGGGGCCGATATCGATGCAGTGAAGCCCGCGCCATGACGGCATCGTCATCGACGGATCGTCGGTCCGCGCGGTCGCGCCAGAGCCGAAGACGGTGTAGACCCCGCGCGTCGTCGGGGTGGACAGGTACCCTTCGACCACCATCCTGCGCGTATCGCCCGAGAAATCGCGGGCCGAGTAGGAGCGCGCGCGCAGGATCGGCCCACCGGGTGCCGCGACGGGCCACCCGCGCACCGCCATCGTCCGGCCCGGACGGGCATGGCGCGGACCGATGCCCGTCACCCGCACCCCGCCGACGCGCCAGCCCGAAAGGGCGGAGCCGGACAGCGTGCCGCGCACCATCACGGATTCCAGCGGCGGAACGACGTCGATCCGGCTGGCGACGAGGGTGTCGCCGCGCCACAATCCGCTGATATCGACCCAGGTTCCCCGGCGCAGGAGGCCGGGCATGGCGATGCCCTCGGGCACCTCCACCGTCGCGCCCAGCACGCGGATGCGCCCGTACCCCGGCACCGCCTCGACCGGAGCGACGAGGGGCTGGTGCCGTTCGATCGACCGCGCGACCCAGGTGCCGTCCCGGTCGAGCGCCTCGATCTGCACGGTATGGCCCGGCACGAGGGAGGAGGGGGGCATCGCGCCGAAGGCCGTCTCGACCCGCAGGGCCGGATCGTAGGTGATGCGCAGGCCGTTGACGTGGATGCTGCCCAGTCCCGTCACCACCCCCAGCACGCCGATGACGCCGGTGCCGATCAGGCCGCCCTCGCGTTCCTCCGCGCCGAAGGCGCGCGGGAGCGCGGCAAGCGCCAGCGCAAGGGCGAACAGGGCGCAGAGGCCGATGCGGAACGGAACTCTCATGCCTCGTCCTCGTCCTTCGGGGCATCGCCCGGCTTCACGGCATACGCGCCGAAGGAGAAGCGGGCGGTATTGCCGGGGTCTTCCGCATCGCGGTCCTGGTGGCGCAGGGCCTCGGCATTGATCTTCCGCAGCGCCTCGAAGAAAGTTTCCTGGGCGAACCTACCCAGCGTGTCAACCGACTCCGCCGACAGGCGGTTGAAATGCCCGCCCAGCTCGAAGTGACGGCGGCGGTCCGGGTCCCCGGACAGGTTGTCGACCGCCCCGGCAAGATGGGCGTGCAGGTTCTTCTCGAAGGCCGCGATCGTCTCGGGCGCGGGGCCGTCGGCGACGAAGGCGGCGCGCAGCAGGCGCAGGCGGCCCGCTTCCTCCTCCGCCATGCCGGTGCGGACCAGTTCCTCCAGCACCGTGGCGGCGGGCAGGTCGAGCCGGGCGGCGCGGACCAGATCGTCGAAGCGGGGCGGTTCGTCGCCGCGCCCGAGGGCGAGGGGCAGGGCCTCGCCCCGCGCATCCGCAAAGCGCGGATCGGCGGTCCAGCGCGCGATGGCCAGGGCGCAGGCGTTCATCCGGCGGGGCGGGGCGGCGGGGGCCTCGTCGCGGCGCAGGCGGCGCACGTCCTTGCGGTGCACGCCGGTCAGCAGGCTGATGCGGCTGTCGCTGGGGTCGGTGTCGTGGCGGATATCCCCGACCGCCGCGTCGATCAGCGCCTGCTTGACCAGCTCGACCCCCGCCGGCAGCGGCAGGCCCCGGTCGATCATGGCGCGCGCGATCGGCCGCAGGATGCGCCGCAGCGCCTTCCCGAAGAGATCCCCGCCCTGATCGTCACCTGTCCGCACGTGTCGCCCCTCCGCAGTTACGACGGTATCAGTTGTATCTATATCGGACAGAAATATTTTCAATGGTGGCATAACAGTTCTGTTATTAGACAGTGGGAAAATTTCCCATCACTATATGTTCAATAAAAGTACATATTGGAGAGATTAGATGCTTCACATCGATACGACCCCTGAATCCGGTTCCGGTTCCGATGCCCCGACCGCCATCCTCCCGCCCGTCCCCTCTCTCCTGCATGCCCTGAGCGCCGCCGATGCCGCCCTGTTCGAGACCTTCGGCACCGGCCCGCGCGTCGTCCCCGCCTTTCCCTGCATCCATCATGCCTTCGCCGCGCAGGTCGCCGCCCGGCCCGGCGCCGTCGCGGTCGAACACGACGGACGCACCCTGACCTATGCCGCCCTCGACGCCCGCGCGAATGCCCTCGCGGCCCGGCTGCGGGATGCGGGGGTGACGCCCGGCGATGCGGTCGGCCTGTTCCTGTGCCGCTCGGTCGAGATGGTCGTGGGCATCCTCGCCATCCTCAAGACCGGGGCCGCCTACGTGCCGCAGGACGCGCGCATCGTGCCCGGCCCGATGCTGGCCTCGGTGACGGAGAGCGCGGGCCTGTCGGTCGTGCTGACCCTGCCCCGCTTTCGCGCCGACATCCCCGCCCGCGACGGCACCGCGATCCTGACTATCGGGGAGGATGTCGCCGCGGCCCCCTTCGTCCCCGACCGCCCGGCCCGGCCCGACGACCGCTGCTTCGTCCTCTTCACCTCCGGCACCACCGGGCGACCCAACGGGGTGCAGGTGACGCATCAGAACCTGTGCAATATCGTGCTGACGGCCCCCGGCGACCTGGGCATCCGCCCCGGCGACACGGTCGCGCAGCTTCTGAACATCGGCTTCGACATGGCGGCGTGGGAGATCCTCGGCGCGCTCGGCCACGGCGCGCGCCTGCTGATCCGGGGCCGCGACTTCACCGCCGCCGCATCCCGGGCCGACGTGATCGTCGCGACGCCGAGCGTGCTGGGCGGGATCGACAGCGCCCGCTGTCACCGCGTCCGCACCGTCGCCGTCGCGGGCGAGCCGTGCCCGCGCCCGCTGGCCGACGAATGGGGGGCGTTCTGCACCTTCTACAATTCCTGCGGCCCGACCGAGACCACGATCGTCAACACCATGCACCGCCACGACCCGGCGGGCGATCTGCTGACCATCGGCGCGCCGACGCCGAACAACACCGTCTACATCCTCGACGAGGCGCTACGCCCGCTGCCCATCGGGGCCACGGGCGAGATGTGGGCGGGGGGCGCATGCGTGACGGCGGGGTATGTCGGCAACGACGCCCTGACCGCCGACCGCTACCGCCCCGACCCCTTCCGCCCCGGCCACACGATGTTCCGCACCCGGGATCTGGGCCGCTGGACGCCGGAGGGCGAGCTGGAGCATCTGGGCCGGGTCGACGACCAGGTGAAGGTGCGCGGTTTCCGGGTCGAGCTGGACTCGGTCGCCGTCGCGATGGAGCGCGCGCCGGGATGCCGCAAGGCCGTGGCGCTGAAGCTGGACGACCGCACCCTCGTCGGGTTCGTCTCGCCCGCCGGGGTCGATGCCGAGGCCGCGCGCGAGGCGGTGGTCGATGCGCTGCCCTATTACTGCGAACCGCTCTTCGTGCTGGCCCTCGACGACCTGCCCCGCACGGGGCGCGGCAAGACGGACAAGCGCGCGCTGATGCAGATGGCCGAGGCCCATGCCGCCGCGATGCCCACGGTGCCGACACGGACGAAACCCTGCGAGAAGGTCCGCCATGGCGCGGCGACGGTGACGGCATGACCACCGCCGATCTGCACGTCCCGGGCGTGGAGGCGGCCCCCCGCCGCTCCCGCTTTCGCGGCCTGCTCGCCGACCGCCGTTTCTACGAATACCGCCGCCTTGCGGGGGGCGCGGTGCTGGTCAATCTCGGCGTGCTGCTCTGGGCCGTCGGGCCGGGCGGCTGGTGGGCGGGGGAGGGGCCGCGCGTGGCGGCCATCGCCGACGCCGTCACCGTCAACTTCGCCATCGGCATCCTGATCCGCCAGCAATACGTGGTCAACGCGCTGTTCTGGCTGGCGACCTGCCTGCCGGTCACGGCTCCGCTGCGCCTGCGCTGGTCGGTGGCCAAGGTCTACCATTTCGGCGGGCTGCACAGCGGCTGCATGACCGCCGGGACGCTGTGGCTGGCCGTGCATCTGGGAACGCTGCTGGCCTGGGACGGGGCGGGACTGTCCCTGACCACCATCGCATTGGCCGAGGCGCTGGTGCTGCTGCTGATCGGCATCGCCATCCTCGCGCTGGGGCCGATCCGGGCGCGGTTCCACGACCTGTTCGAGCGTTCGCACCGGTTCGGCGGCTGGGCCGCGCTCCTGCTGTTCTGGGCGCACACGTTCTCGATGACCGCCGACCTGAACCCCGGCGTGCCGCTGCTCGATGCGCTGTCGGGTACCCTAGGCTTCGGGTTGCTGGTCGCGATCACGATCTCGATCATGCTGCCCTGGCTGCACCTCAAGCGCGTGCCGGTCCGCATCGAGAAACCCTCGGATCACGTCGCCATCGCGCATCTGGATTACGGCGACACCCCCTTCGCCGGCTCGTCCAACGCGCTGAGCCTGTCGCCCCTGAACGAATGGCATTCCTTCGCCAATATCCCCGCGCCGGGGCGCAGCGGCTACCGCCTCGCCATCTCGCGCGCGGGGGACTGGACGGGGGCCTTCATCGACAATCCGCCGAGCCATGTCTGGGTGAAGGGGATCACGACGTCGGGCGTCGCGCGGATCGAGGTGCTGTTCCGCCGCGTCATCTACGTCGCGACCGGGTCGGGCATCGGCCCCGTACTGCCGCATCTGCTGGCGGGGGACGTGCCGTCGCATCTGGTCTGGGCCACCCGCGCCCCGCGCAGGACCTATGGCGACGCGCTGGTCGACGAGATCCTCGCCGCCTCGCCCGATGCGATCATCTGGGACACCGATACCCACGGCAAGCCCGATCTGGCCGACCTGACCCTGCGCGCCGTGCACGAGGTGGGGGCCGAGGCGGTGATCTGCATCTCGAACCCGAAACTGACCTGGAACGTCGTCGAGACGGCCGAGCGCGCGGGCATTCCCGCCTTCGGCGCGATCTGGGATTCCTGAAAGGACCGAAACCCATGACCCCCACCACCCTGAAGATCACCCGCGAGGGCCGTGTCGGCCGGATCGCCATCCACCGGCCCGACGCGCTCAACGCCCTGAACGGCACCGTCATGCGCGAGATGCTGGCCGCCGCCACCGCGATGGACCGCGACCCCGGTATCGGTTGCCTCGTCGTGACGGGGTCCGAGCGCGCCTTCGCCGCCGGGGCCGACATCGCGGAGATGCAGCCCAAGGGCTATGTCGAGGCCTATACAGAGGACTACTTCGCCGAATGGGACGCCTTCGCCGCCCTGCGCATCCCCAAGATCGCCGCCGTATCGGGCTATGCGCTCGGCGGCGGGTGCGAACTGGCGATGATGTGCGACATGATCTTCGCCTCCGATACCGCCCGCTTCGGCCAGCCGGAGATCCGGCTCGGCGTGCTGCCCGGCATCGGGGGGACCCAGCGCCTGACCCGTCTGGTGGGCCGCGCGGTGGCGATGGACCTGATCCTGACGGGGCGGATGATCGACGCGCAGGAGGCGCTGCGCATCGGTCTCGTCTCGCGCGTCGTGGCCGTCGATGCGCTGGAGGCCGAGGCCGCCGGGGCCGCCGCGACCGTCGCCGGGTATTCGAAACCCGCCGCGATGATGGCCCGCGAATGCGTGGCCCAGGCCGAGGAGACGGACCTGAGCGCGGGATTGCGGTTCGAGCGCCGCGTCTTCCATGCCGTCTTCGCCACGCAGGACCAGAAGGAGGGGATGAGCGCCTTTCTCGACAAGCGCGCCCCGGATTTCGGACATCGCTGAGGCAGATGCCGCACCGTCCCGGTTTCCGGCCCCGTTTCCAGATCGTCTTCGGGCGATGGAGGCGTACTTGTCGAACACGCCGAGGCCGTCCGGTCCGGCGAGGTGCCCCTGGTTGCTCGATACGGACGCATCGGGCCGCTTCCGGAACAAGGCTGTCCGGCAGCGTATCGGAATGGAAACCTGCACGTTCCTATTCCCGGGCCTATTCCCGGGCCCAATCCCGGGCCTAATTCCGGGGTGTGATTTCCATATCCCCGCAATTATGTCTGCCGGGTTTCGTGCGACCTGTGCCGGATCGCCCTTTTTCATAAAGGGCTTTCACGGGATAGTGATCGAGAATCCGATCGCGTCGGCAATGCGGCCCGTCATTCGCTTGTCGTGAAGTGAAACGGACCTCGCCGACAATGCCGGTCGATGGATGCGGGATCGATACGATCTGCGGACCAGAGCGTTTTCAAGGGCGATGGGTTCGTTGCCCGACCCGGAAAACGCGTCAGAACAGGAAGACGGAGCATCCTGAACGATCCTTGTATCCTTCGGGAGGCTCTGGCCGTTGTTTTCTTCGTTCCGGCTGTTCGGTCATCCGCAAATACAGTACTCCCCCGGGCAAGGCCGACATTCCCCGCGCAAAAGGGTATGTCCTTAAAAATAGAGAAAAATTTTAAATCCCGATTCACCTATTTGTCACAGCATCGCATCCGGATTGCAGGTTGCGCATGAGGAGAAAAGACGTGGGTGTCTTCAGAAGGTTTCTATTCGAGCGCAAAGGAACCGTCGCGATGACGATGGCTCTCCTGTTACCCGTCATCGCGGCAGCGGGCGGAGGAGCCATGGATTTCGCCAATGCGATGTCCCGCAATACAAGCCTCCAGAAAGCCCTGGACTCGGCGGCGCTTTCCACGGCCCGCTCCGGCGACGAAGACGAGGCGTCGCGAAAGGAAACGGCCCAGAAGATCTTCGACCTGAACTTCGGGCAGTGCGAAAATCCGATCGAGACGATCCTCGGCGACGGGATCGTCGAGGTATCCGCGACATGCGACGTTCCGACGACGCTGCTGAAGATCGTCGGGATGAAGGGGATCGAGATCAACGGGTATGCCAAGGCCGGTTACGCCGATGCCGCTTCGGGGACGCCGGCACCGCTCGACGCATGCGTGCTGACGCTGAAGGAAGAGCGGAGGACGCTGAACATCAACGGCACCACGAACATCACCACCGATTGCGGCTGGCATTCCAATTCGCCAGCGGATGATTCGCTCCACTACAACGGGACCGGCCGTTTCGACATGCCGTCCTTCAGCGCCGCCGGCGGAATCGGGGGCATCAACATGAACGGGATGCCGGATCAGGTGCTCGAATACACCGACGCGATTCCCGACCCGCTCGCCGCGATGCCGCCCCCGGCGGAGGTGCATGACGGGTGCACCCATACGGGTTTCAGCACCAACGGCACCGCCCCGGTAACTCTGGACCCGGGCGTCTATTGCGGCGGCATCAGCATCAACGGGGCGGACAAGGCGACGTTCAATCCCGGCACCTACATCATCCGCGACGGCAGGTTTCTAACGAACGGCGTCGACCTGGTCGAGGGTAACGGCATCCTGATCTATCTGGAAGCCGGGTCCGACATCACGTTCAACGGCAGCAACGTGGTCCGCCTCAGCGCCCTCGAATCCGGGCCGCATGCCGGGTTCCTGCTCATGCAGACCAGCGACACCGTCACCCGCGCAAGTCAGCAGGCGACCTTCAACATGGCGGGGCAGTCCTATATCGAGGGAACGCTCTACCTGCCTCACCATAGATTCCTGATGAACGGCGACAGCCATTTCAACTACGATGCTTCCTATACAAAGATCATCGTTAAGGAATACACGCTGAACGGAACCGGCACGCTGGTCATGGGGTCCGATTACGAGAGACGGTCTCCTCTTCCCGTGGGCCTGCAGGCGGTGAAGCAATCGAGGCGGGTGGTGCGATTGTTCAAGTAATTCGCCGGATCAGGGTTGCGCGTCATCCGCATTCGCCATCGCATGGGCCGCGAACTCCGCCAGCAGCTCGGGCGACGGGTCCTCGCCGGTGAAGCCCCTGAGGAAACCGGGGACGCGGGCCAGCCGCACCGCCAGCGTCTCGCGGTCCACGGCCTCGTAATAGCCGATCTGCATGTAATACAGGATTCGCGCCCGGGCATCGGCATCGTCCGGCGCGTACCCGTACCGGGCGAACATCTCGGTCGTGGCGATCAGGCGCGTCCGGTCGGCGTCCAGGATGAGGGCCCTTACCGTATCGTCGCGCCGCGCCCAGTCGCGCACCGCCGAATCCAGGCCGCGGTCGAACTGGTCGCGGTCGGTGAAGCCGTGAAAGAAATTGCAGACGGCGGCGTTGATGCAGTCGGCGGGCATGTCGCAATGGGCGACGATGGTGCGGGTATTGCGCGCTTCCCATTCCGTCAGCAGGGCCGATAACAGATCGGCGTGGTTCCTGAAATACCAGTAGAAGCTGGAACGCGAAACATCGAGTCGAGCGCTGAGGGTCAGGATCTTGATCCCGGCGACACCCTCGTTCACCAGAACGTCGCGCGCCAGGTCGAGCCAGTCTTCCCGCGTGACCTTCACGTTCCCGACGAGGGGATCGGGGGCGCGATCTTCCCGGTTCAGGACGAACGGCGGGCGTTTGGGCATCGTCGTCTGCTCCGACAGCACCACTTTCTGCAGTCCGCATCGCGGTATGGACGCGCCGGATCTCCGGGCGCGACGGGAATCCGGTCGAAGGCGGATGCGCCGTCCGCTCTGCCCCGACCCTGCCATCGATACCATCACGCGACCCGGAACGAGAATATCCAGCATTTTGTCGCACCCCGATGCCCGCCGGGGTGCCCACATGAAGCGACGCTGCCCCCGGGAAGGGGGCAGCGTCCGGTTTCGTCATCCGAAGGACTATCCGGTCCGACCGACCGGGGGGGGCTTTCGGGCATTGCGCATTTCTGACGCAAGGCCCGACCCCGCTCGACCGAACCGTGCTCCGGAAGCGGGCTGGCAGGGAAACCCTTACCAGTAACTGCCGCCGAAGCTGCTGCTCGACGAGACCGGCGAGCCGATCGATCCGCCCGGACCGGTGACGAAGGTGCTGCTACCCGACCCGAACGAGCTGCTCGGGTGAGCGGAACCGCCGAACGAGCTGCTCGGCTGGCTGAAGCTGCCGAACGAGCTGGACGGCTGGCTGAAGCTGCTCGACGAGACCGGCGAGCCGATCGATCCGCCCGGACCGGTGACGAAGGTGCTGCTGCCCGACCCGAACGAGCTGCTCGGCTGGCTGAAGCTGCTGAACGAGCTGGTCGGCTGGCTGAGGCTGCTGA
>ENA-ORXT01001522-ORXT01001522.1-marine-metagenome-genome-assembly--contig:-NODE-1522-length-30823-cov-4.394751_pt1 | contig 30823 bp, 26 predicted proteins | sample MGYA00237868_ERZ511482 | MGnify/ENA metagenome assembly ERZ511482 | reverse complement strand
TGACGGTCCGCCCGTAAGTCTTCATCACGGAAGCAGCGTACGATCTGATAATAGCGATCCATACCACCCATCATTAGCAACTGCTTAAATAGCTGTGGCGATTGCGGTAGTGCGAAGAAGTTACCGGGGTGCGTGCGGCTAGGCACCAGGTAGTCCCGCGCACCTTCTGGCGTTGCCTTAGTTAGCATCGGCGTTTCGATTTCTAAGAAATCATGGTCTTCTAAGTAATGACGCACCACTGAGGTCATTTTGGCGCGAGTGCGCATACGCTCCTGCATTTCAGTACGGCGCAAGTCGACGTAACGATATTTTAGGCGAACATCTTCACCGACATTATCATCAAGCTGGAATGGTGGCGTGTCCGATGCGCTTAACACGCCAAACTCGGTAGTAATAATTTCGATTTTGCCGCTGCGCAGCTTGTCATTGACCGTGCCTTCAAGGCGCGGCTTAACGACGCCGGTAATTTGCAGGATATGCTCATTACGGGTTTTCTCCGCTTTGGCAAAATTCTCTGCATTATCGGGATTGATAACCACTTGCACTAAGCCCTGACCATCACGTAAATCAATAAAGATAACGCCCCCGTGATCGCGGCGACTATTAACCCAGCCACAAACAGTTACGGTTTGTTCTAATAAAGTTTCGTCAACGTGTCCGCAATGATGGCTGCGCATAATTATTATCCATTTATAAGGTCAAAACTAAAGAGCGAGAATGTTAAGCGTTGTAGCAGATTGACGCAAGCCTGATGGTGGTGTAGAAAGCCGTTCAGCAAAATTTTGTTACCGTGTGGTGTTTGGCACGCTTGATTGATGAGCTTGCCTGATGGCTGTGTTATTATCGGGCGCCACGTCGGGTTTCTCCATCGCTATGCGTATCAGTAATATCGGGACATTTAATGAGTAGAGTGATTGCAATTGCAAATCAGAAAGGTGGTGTCGGTAAGACCACCACTTCAGTCAATCTGGTCGCCTCCCTGCACGCCGTAAAGCGTAGCGTGTTGATGATTGATATGGACCCTCAAGGAAACGCTACAACCGGTTTAGGGTTAGATAAACACAACCCGCCTGCCTCATTGAGTGACGTATTAATCGGTGATGGTAATATCCGAAGTGTTATTCAGGTTATTCCTGACACTAGAATGAGTGCGATTTCTGGTGGGCCCGATCTAACGGTTGCTGAGGTGACTTTAATGGGACTAGAAGAGCGTGAATACCGCTTAGAAACTGCGATTCGCAGTGTCAGAAACGACTATGATTATGTGATTATTGACTGTCCTCCTTCGCTGAATATGTTGACCGTTAACGCCTTGGTTGCAGCGGATTCGGTATTGATACCCATGCAATGCGAGTACTACGCGATGGAAGGTTTGTCTGCATTAATACGAACCATTGAAACCATCAAAGATGCGGCTAATCCTGATTTGCACATTTGCGGTCTACTAAGAACAATGTACGATCCGCGTAGCAATTTGGCACGCGACGTCTCTCAAGAGCTCATCTCGGTGTTTAAAGACAAAGTCTATAATACGGCTATTCCAAGAAACGTGCGTTTAGCCGAAGCGCCAAGCTATGGTTTGCCGGCACTGATGTATGATAAGAAGTCACGGGGTGCACTCGCATACTTAGCATTAGCGGCTGAAATGTTAAGAAAGGATTCATCGCGTCAGGTGGCTGCCTAATGGATAAGCAAAAAACACCTCGCAAAAGTGGTTTGGGTGATCGCGGTCTCAATATGTTATTGAGCTCTGGTGCAAATGAAAAAAAAGACATTAAAGATGGCGAGCTGAAAAAGTTACCGGTAGAGAAAATTTGCCGTGGACCATATCAGCCACGCACCAATATGGACCCTGACGCACTTCAAGAGTTAGCCGAATCCATTAAAGCACAGGGATTGATCCAGCCTGTCATTGTCAGGCGCCTTGACGATGGTCGCTATGAACTAATCGCTGGTGAAAGGCGCTGGCGTGCGGCGCAAATTGCTGGTTTACATGAAGTGTCGGCGCTGGTGCGTCGTATTCCTGATAAGACAGCGGCGGCCATGTCGCTGATTGAAAATATCCAACGCGAAGATCTCAACCCTTTAGAGGAGGCCGTTGCTATGAATCGCCTTATTTTGGAGTTTGGATTAACTCATCAGCAAACAGCGGAGTCTGTAGGGCGCTCACGTTCTGCCATTACCAATTCATTGCGTTTGTTGGATTTAGAAGGGGAGACTAAAGGGCTTTTAGATACTGGAAAATTGAACATGGGTCATGCCAGAGCATTGCTCATGCTAAAAGAGGCTGTTCAAATTGAAGCGGCCCACAAGGTCGCCGAGCGGCAAATGTCAGTGCGCGATACTGAAAAATTGGTGAAATCTGTACTAGAAGCACAATCTGACGGCGGTAAGCGGAAAGCGCCACCACCAAAAGCGGTCGAGGTTAAAAAGCTCGAACAGTCCTTATCTGAAAAGCTAGGTGCAGGCGTGGCGATTCAATATAACAATCGCGGTAAGGGTAAATTAGTGATTGAATATAATAATTTAGATGAGCTGGATGGGATACTTCAACATATCCAATGAGCGGTATGAACGTAGTTAATAACAGATACATTAGACGGGTGTTTGGTAATTCTTTGCTGAAAAAAAGGTCAAAAATTAATGCCTTCATTATATTTATGAGAAAAACACAATAAACGTTTGCATTACTGGCGAAAATAGTATTCAATCGAGTTTCTAGTAAGCCGCAGACGCGGTGTTTTATATCCAAGAGAAGTAATATGTCAAATCAAGTACAAGGTACCGTTAAGTGGTTCAACGATGAGAAAGGTTTCGGATTCATCGAGCAAGAAGGCGGCAAGGATGTATTCGTACATTTTTCTGCAATTAACGGTGACGGCCGTAAAACACTGCATGATGGTCAGCAGGTAACAATGGAAGTAACTCAGGGCCAGAAGGGTCCTCAGGCAGAGAACGTTACACCTGCGTGATAATTCATTGATCAAAAAAGGGAGCTTCGGCTCCCTTTTTTGTGTCTGGCATTTATGTTTCACCTAAACTTAAGTCTAGGCGAACACCTGTTTTTTATTTCATGATTGGGTGAAGACGTTGCAGCATCTCCTTAAATACTTTCGGGTTCGCAGCAACGATATTGCCCGTTTCAAAAAAGTCATTTGCCCCAGTCATTCCACTAGTCAATCCTCCCGCTTCTTGAATTAACAGCGCGCCTGCTGCCATGTCCCAAGGTTTTAAACCAAACTCCCAAAAACCGTCATAACGGCCAGCGGCCACATAGGCTAAATCTAGTGCAGCAGCGCCTTGGCGGCGTATTCCAGCGGTTCCGGGGTTCAACGCTTTGAGTGTTTGAATGTAGGTGTCCATGAGCGCTTCTTGACCCGCTTTAAATGGAATGCCCGTAGACATCAATGCGCCTCTCATGGATTTTCGCGAACTCACGCGAATGCGCCGATTATTAAGCCTTGCACCTTCACCACGACTGGCGGTAAACAGCTCATCTAGCGTGGGATCATAGATGACCGCTTGCTCAAGTCGGTTGCCGCGTCTTAGGGCGATGGAAACAGCAAAATGTGGCACGCCGTAAAGAAAATTAGTGGTACCATCTAGCGGATCAATTATCCATTGATACTCAGCCTCAGGGTTTATTGGAGCGCTTTCCTCACCTTGAAAGCCGTGGTCAGGATAGGCACGTTTTAACGCCCCGATAATTTCAGATTCTGCGGCGCGGTCAACTTCGCAAACAAAATCATTCAGTTCTTTGCTTTCAATTGTTAGCTGATCTAGACGTTGAGTTTGTTGGATAATAAATTTTCCTGCCTTTAGGGCAGCCGCCGTGGCGGTATTGAGCATAGGATGCATGGTATATGACTTTTTTGACGACAATGATTGCCGCGCAGGATAGCAGATAATGAGCTTAAGCAATATCCGAATTGTATTAATTCAGACGTCGCACCCTGGAAACATCGGTGCAGCGGCCAGAGCGATGAAAACGATGGGGTTAAGTGACCTTTGTTTGGTCAATCCTGCACGGTTTCCAGATGACCAAGCCACTGCGATGGCCTCTGGCGCGGATGATGTGCTCAATCAGGCGAGCGTAGTAGCATCACTTGCTGACGCTGTCGCTGATTGCCAAGTGATTATTGGCACCAGTGCTCGCTCTCAGCGAACTTTGCGCTGGGTCATCTCTGAGCCTCGAGAGTGCGGTGAACTGACCACTCAACACAGTGCTAAGGGAAAAGTTGCGCTTGTGTTTGGTCGTGAGCGAACGGGGCTTACTAATGAAGAATTAGCGCTTTGTCACCAGCTAGTGCATATACCCAGTAACCCTGAATACTGTTCGCTAAATGTCGCCTCGGCGGTGCAAATTTTGAGCTATGAGTGTCGTGTCGCGTACCTAAACGCATCAAATCAAACTTGCCAAGGGGCGATAGCGCAACACGCTAATGGAGCCGCAAATACGATAGATAATCATTCCCAAGGGGTGACCTATAAAGATGAGAGCACGCTTGAGGAGGAGGTCGTCAGCGCGAGTGATATGGAAGGGTTTTATGCTCAGTTAGAAGCATTAATGATAGCAACCGACTTTCTCAATCCCGATAATCCACGTTATTTAATGCGCCGCATACGCCGTTTATATGGCCGCATTCAGGTAACTAGAAGTGAATTAAATCTATTGCGAGGCTCGTTGTCCGCATTTGCAGGGCGAAAATTTCAACGTCGTGATAGAGATTAGGTTGGAATGTTAGATTAAGTCTTGAATAGTCTGTGCTGTGACGTAAAATCCTTAGTCCTTGTCTTAGCTGGTAATTGGAAAAAAGAAGTATGAATCAGAAAAAAACAGTACTGATTACTGGTGCAGGTGGCCAGCTAGGGTATGAGCTGCAGCGAACTGCTCCAGATAATATAAACCTCCTGGTGGCCGTGCGTGATCAACTGGACATTAGCAATGCAGCCTCAGTCGCAGCTTACGTTGAACAATACCAGCCTGACACAATTATTAACGCAGCGGCTTATACCGCGGTTGACAAAGCAGAGCAGGAGCAAGACCTTGCCGCTGCAATTAATACAGCAGGAGCCAGAAATTTGGCACAGGCAGCCGCTGATCACAAAATTAAACTGCTTCAGGTTTCAACTGATTTTGTTTTTCCAGGGGATGCGCATTCTCCAATACCGCCAAATTCCAAGTGTGCGCCGCAGGGTTACTATGGCCAATCGAAATTGGACGGCGAGCGGGCGATACAGGAGATATTGGGGGACGAGGCGTACATAGTGCGCACGGCTTGGCTGTACTCAGCTCACGGCAATAACTTTGTTAAAACGATGCTGAGGTTGATGTCTGAACGTGAAGAGTTGGGTGTCATTGCCGATCAGATAGGCACACCTACCTGGGCACATGGTTTAGCCGTGTCACTTTGGCAAGCGTTGGAATTAAACGCTGTTGGTCTTCACCATTGGACTGACGCTGGCGTGGCAAGTTGGTATGACTTTGCTCAGGCGATTATGGAAGAGGGGGTAGCGATGGGATTACTTGATAAATCAATCACCCTTAAGCCGCTGACCACTGCTGACTACCCGACGCCTGCAAGTCGGCCAGCCTATAGCGTGCTTGATAAAACGGATACCTGGAATGCGTTGAGTATGTCAGGAGAGCACTGGCGTGTTGCTTTGAGAAAAATGATGAATGAATTAACGAAAGGATAAAAATATGAGCAATCTTTTAGTAACAGGCGGTGCGGGCTTTATCGGTGCAAACTTCGTCTATTATTGGTTAGAAAATTACCCGAGTGATACCGTTGTAGTGCTGGATGCCTTAACTTATGCAGGTAACGAGTTGAGCCTTGATGATGTAAAAAGCAATGATAAGCTGCATTTTGTCAAAGGGGATATCGGTGATCAAGCCCTAGTCGAGTCGCTTATGGTAAAACACCAGCTGGATACGATTGTTAATTTTGCAGCAGAAAGCCATGTGGATCGTTCAATTTCTGGTCCGGATATTTTTATCGAAACAAATATTGTCGGCACGCATAACTTGCTAAAAGCTGCACGTAATGTCTGGCTAGATAACCCTGAAACGGCTAATCCTAACCATCGTTTTCATCACGTGTCGACTGATGAGGTCTATGGTACCTTGGGTGATGATGATCCGGCCTTTACCGAAGAGCATAGCTATGCGCCCAATTCACCTTATTCTGCGAGTAAAGCGGCGTCTGATCACATTGTGCGTGCCTATCACCATACCTTTGGTTTGAATGTGACCACGAGCAATTGCTCTAACAATTATGGGCCTTATCAGTTTCCAGAGAAGCTGATCCCACTTTGTTTAAGTAATATTCTCGCTGATAAGCCGTTGCCTATTTATGGAAATGGTAAAAACATTCGCGATTGGCTTTATGTTGAAGATCATGCGCGGGGTATTGATCTAATCCTCAAGCAAGATAAGCTGGGGGAGGTCTATAATATAGGGGGGCATAACGAGTGGACTAATATTGATATCGTGAAGCTGCTTTGCGATATCATGGATAAGCGATTTGCTGAGCGCCCTGAGCTTGCAGAAAAATATCCTGACGCTACGCCTGCAAAGGGTAAGGCGTCTATTGATTTGATTACTTACGTGACCGATCGTGCGGGTCATGATTGGCGGTATGCCATCGATGCGGGTAAAAGCCAGCGTGAGCTTGGTTATACGCCTAGAGAGACATTTGAGACTGGCATTGCCAAAACAGTTGATTGGTATTTAGATAACGAGGCGTGGTGGCAACCGCTGCTTAAGTCTTGAGATAATAGACGATTGTTTAATCGCCTGTCTGCAGAGGATGCAGGGTGATAAAAAAGCCGCTAAGAAGCGGCTTTTTTATAGGTTTTTTTTACTGGTCCATTGGGATGCGGATTTTTTGGCCAGGGAAGATCAAGTCTGGATCTTTAATGACCTCACGATTCTCTTCAAATATCCCCGTATATTTACTGCCGTTTCCATAGAATTTTTCAGCAATTTTCCACAGGCTATCGCCTTTAGCGACTGTATAATACTGAACCTCAATCGTTTGCTCAGGTGCGCTTAATTCATCTGCCCGTACTTCCTCTATCCCTAAGGCGTTGCCTGCCATGAGCACGGCTTTTTCATAGGCGGAGGCGGATTTAGCTTTTCCTTTGATCGTTGCAACACCGTCTTTGACCTCAACTTTTAGGTCATCAACGCCTGGGTTGTCGTCCACGATATGGGCTTGCAGTTTATCTGAGGCATCGTCATCGTCACTGCCAAAGATTTTTTTACCAATGTTACGGGCAAAGTCGAAAAGTCCCATTATTTCACTCCTGAGTTTAATTATTAGTGTGTAGCAGCTCTAATAATAGGGTTTTTAACGGACTATTCAAGCGCTAAATCAGTGGCTGTCGCGTCAGCTATCAAGATAGCTGCCAAATTTTACAAAGCGTTTTTTCCAATAAGGCAGATTCATAGAAGCAATTGAGGCGCGTCGGTTACTGGTCGATGCATGAATAAACTTGCCTTCGCCAATATAAATGCCCACGTGGTTGTTGCGTCGATCAATCCTGAAAAATAATAGGTCGCCTGGCTGCAGGTTGCTGTAATCAACTGTTTTACTGCGTTTTCGCTGTTGCGCGGCGGTTCTTGGAATCTTAACGCCCAGTGCTTTTTTATGTATGAACTGCATCAAACTGCTGCAGTCAAGGCCTCGAGCGGGGTTGTTCCCACCATACAGATAAGGAATGCCTAATGATGCGTGTGCGGCGGCCATGACTTTGTGTCTAGCGGGCGATATAAAATAAGGCCCAACTAAGGGATTTGTTTTTAACGTATTGTGTTTGTGTAGTGTCGTTATTTTGGAAGGCACAATAATAGGCTTGGGGTAATCAAAAGCACGTGGATTAATCACTGCCTGATGGTTCGATACAGGACTCGGTAACGGTCTTTGTTTTGAGTCGTGAAAAAAGATGGGCAGAACGCGATTGTCATTATCCACAATCATTTGCGTGTATTGAGCATTGGCGTTGCCGCTTAGAGTGATTAATGTAAGGCTTATCAAGGAAGGGGATATCTTTAACATGATATTTTCTTATAGTTATTTGCAAGATGTCGGGGCTTTTTATAAGTAGATTGGCATCAACTTGCTGAGTTCAGACTTAACGACAGATTGAAGGTACCCTGATTAATACTAATTTCAGATAAAATCATATAGTATTGCATCAACCTAAAAAAACCTGACCGCAGGATGCTTCAGGATCAATAAAAACATCAACAAATGGAACATATTTTGCCATACTCCATCCAAAATAATAAAACCGAACCATGTCTAGGGGATAGGGTGTGAAATACATTTGGTTGCTGTTGTCAATTTTTTGGCGCGTGTTTAGAGTCGCGCTACTTGTCGCGATTGTTATCGGTGCACTTGTCGCTGCCGCTTACGTATTGAAATTAGATGATCAGGTTAAGACGCAGTTTGCGGGCAAACTGTGGGCCCTTCCGGCAAGGGTTTTCGCACGGCCGCTTGAGCTCTACGAGGGGCAGACCTTATTTGCTGATAATTTGGAAAAAGAACTCAACCTACTTAATTACAGTAAAATTCAAGGCAACCCTACAGGGACAGGACAGTTTAGTCGTAACAAAAACACCTTTGTTATATTTTCCCGTGGTTTTCGGTTTGCAGAAGATAATGAACCTGAGCGCGCATTTGAGTTAGTCATTAGAAAAGGCCGCATTGCTTCCTTAAAGCATATCGAAAATGATGACCCGCTTAATTTAATGAGAATAGAGCCGCTACTCATTGGCAATTTTTACCCTAGCCACAATGAAGACAGAGTGCTTGTTCAGCTAAACGAGGTGACGCCGCTACTGATCAAAGGCCTTATCGCGGTTGAAGATAAGAACTACTACGACCATGTGGGCGTAAACCCAAAGTCAATCATGCGCGCACTTTTAGCCAACGCTAAGGCGGGGCAAACGGTACAAGGTGGTAGCACGCTCACTCAGCAGTTGGTTAAAAACTTCTATCTCAATAACGAGAGAAGTTTGAAACGTAAAGTCAATGAGGCGACGATGGCTTTATTGTTAGAGCTTCATTCTACAAAAGATAAAATATTAGAAACCTATCTTAATGAAATCTATCTTGGCCAAAATAAGAAACGTGCGATCCACGGATTTGGTTTAGCGTCCCAGTTTTACTTTAGCCGCCCGATTAGAGAGCTTGAGGTAGACCAAGTCGCCTTATTAATTGGTATGGCAAAAGGTGCGTCTTATTATGATCCAAGACGTTTTCCAAGCCGAGCGACTGAGCGTCGCAATTTAGTATTGGACGTTATGGCCAGAGAGTCGGTTATTACTGAGGCCGAGGCTGAACTTTATAAAACGCGCTCGTTGCAAATTACCGCCAATGCCCCGCCTAGCGTGAGCCCATTTCCAGCGTACCTTGAACTGGTGAAATCTCAACTACAGCGGGACTATCAAGAGGAGGATTTACGCAGTGAGGGATTGTTAATCTTTACCGCGATGGATCCAATTGTTCAGCTGACCGCTGAGAAGGTATTAAGTAAACGTGTTGCATCGCTTGAACGTCAACAGAGAATGGTGCGCGGTAAGTTAAACGGTGCGCTCGTTGTGAGTAGTGTTCAAGACAGCGAGGTATTGGCGCTAGTGGGCGGTCGAGATGTGCGATATGCAGGGTACAATCGAGCGATGGATGCAAAGCGTCAAATTGGCTCTTTGGTCAAGCCTGGGATATTTTTGGCGGCATTGGAAAAACCTAAAAAATACACGCTGTCCTCGCTGATAAGTGATGGGCCGGTTAAGGTTCGCCTTTCAGATGGAAAAGTGTGGGAGCCTGGCAACTATGATCATCGAGATTTGGGGCGCGTGACGTTAGAGGAGGCGTTGATAAAGTCTCGAAACACGCCAACCGTTCGCGTTGGAGTAACGTTAGGCATGCACAACGTTGTTGAAAAGCTGCATGATTTAGGCGTCACGACTGAGATTCCTCCGTATCCTTCGGTCTTGCTGGGAGCGTTGGAATTATCGCCACTTGAAGTTCAACAAATGTATCAAACTATTGCCTCCGGTGGCAGTTACACTCCGTTAAAGTCGATACGGTTTGTGATGGATTCATTTGGTCAGACGCTAAAAAGATACCCGCTCAATGTTAAGCAGGTTGCTACACCCGAGGCGAATTATTTACTGACGTATGCAATGAATCAAATTACCAAGCGGGGCACGGCTAAGTATCTATCGACCTCGCTACCGGCCTGGAAAAATTCTGCGGGTAAGACAGGTACAACTAACAATAAACGGGATAGTTGGTATTCAGGGTTTACAGGTCAACACGTTGCCACGGTGTGGGTAGGGCGGGATGATAATAAAGAAACCGGCCTCACCGGAGGCTCGGGCGCTATCAAGGTGTGGTCAGACCTTTTCAAAGTATTGCCCACAAGACCGCTCAAGCCTGTGCGGCCGAGCAAAGTGCGTTTTGTGAAGGTCGATATGGATACCGGCCTGCTGTATAATTCGAACTGTGGAAAATCAGTAACGCGACCTTTTATCAGGGGAACACAGCCTCGAAAATATCGCATCTGTGTCGTTGAGGCGCAAGAAGAGATGACGCTACCGGTTCCCGCTGAATAAACAGCTTACCACTCCAGTAACTTATCTAAGACAGGCTTAAGTAATAATAATTCGGATGCATCATGTTTAAACAAACCGCAGTAAAGCAGTGTTTCGTTGGTTTCCTTGCTCTGGCTGCAGCAGCCTGTTCAAGTACAGATACAAGAACTAGAAGCTCAGATAGAGTCATGCTTCCTTCATCGCCTGTACCTCAAGTAAGGACTCGTGCGCCACGTAATATTTATGTGCCTCCGGCCTTTGAAGAATATCAGCCACAACAGCCAGCATATGGGAATTCGCAGGATAGTTATGGCGCTTACGCGCCACCAAAGGAATATCGCGACGACTATTATACCGGAACAGTTGAAAGGCAGCCGCCGGCGGTTGTTGAGGTGCTAAGGCCGCCTCAGCCTGAGGTAATGCAAGCGATACCCGTTGAGCCACTTACCACAAGGATTGAACGTGAAGAGGTCAATAATAACGAGCTAGATATCGACCCCTTTGCCGCGGTGCCTGATAGAGAAGTTGTGTCTGCTAAGAGCAGAGTAAGCGCTGCTGCGCCCACATCACAGCGCTCTACACAAACCATGTCAAGGGCCGCCAAAGCATTGTCGCTTGCCGCCAAAGCTGAGTCTGCGGTTGGACGTACTGACGCTGCCATTAACAAAGTTGAAAGAGCACTGAGAATTGAACCTCGAAGTGCGGCGCTGTGGTATCAGTTAGCAGAGCTTAACTTTAAAAAAGGGCGTTACGACCAAGCGGTAGGATTTGCTCGTAAATCGCTTCCGTTGGCGTCGGGTAACCGCAATTTGAGGAATCAAAGCCTCAATTTAATGAGTAAAGCTGCAGTTAAAGCAGGCAATACGAAAGTTTTTAAAGAAGTGTTAGATTACAAGAAACAGAATTTTTAATGGCTACACAAGATTGGCGTACCTTACTGGCCGTTGATGGCCCAATATCCCAAGTCATTTCGGGTTTTCAAGTCAGGCCCCAACAGCAGCAAATGCTCGAGGCGGTGACCGAAGCGATAGAGACTAACGATTCAGTTATCATTGAGGCAGGAACAGGTGTTGGAAAGACCTTTGCTTACCTGTTGCCCGCTTTTCTCAGTGGTGGCAAAGTAATCGTTTCTACCGGCAGTAAAACCCTTCAAGACCAGCTTTTTTTGAAAGACTTGCCGCTGGTCAAAAAAGCGCTCAAGTCCAATATTCAAACAGCTCTGTTAAAGGGTCGCGCCAACTATTTGTGCAAGCACCGGATGCGGCTTGCCCAGCTAGAAGGACGATTTAAAGACAAAAAGTCTATTTCATATCTAAGAAAGATTGACGATTGGGCGTTTGTCACCAAATCTGGCGATGTGTCTGAACTGTCCTCAGTCCCTAGAGACGCCGAAGTGTGGCCCACGGTGACCTCAACGACTGACAATTGCCTCGGGGCTGAATGTGATGATTATCAAGAGTGCTATGTTGTCAAAGCACGCCGCGATGCACAGGATGCAGACATTGTTGTGGTCAATCATCACCTGTTTTTTGCTGACTTAGCCTTAAAAGAAGAGGGTTTTGGTGAGCTATTGCCTAGTGCAAATACGGTTATTTTAGACGAGGCACATCAGCTTCCTGAGATAGCGTCCACGTTTTTCAGTGACATCCTAAGCAGTCGGCAGTTGTTAGAGCTAAGTCGCGATGCTTTGGCTGAGTGTTTAGAGTCGGCTTCTGACATGGCTGATCTAAGAAACTTGTTGGGTAGTTTAGAAAAAGTGGTGATGGACTTTCGTTTAGCGATGGATAAGCCTGGCCTACGTGAGCCTTGGTATAAGATTCGCGATAAGGCGCCCATTCAGCGTGAATTGCAAAATCTTATTGAAGTGATGGATGCGCTGCTTGTGCAATTAAAGGTAGCGAGCGAGCGTAGCAAAGGGCTAATGGTGTGCTATGAGCGACTTTTTTTACTGGCCAATCGTTTGCAAAATTTTAAACAGCCAAAGCCTGAGACGGTGCAGTGGTATGAAACGTATACCCGTTCTTTTTCTTTGATTTCTACACCCCTAGAAATTGCTGAGCCGTTTCGTAAACAGCTCGATGCTTATCCCTGTGCTTGGATTTTAACTTCGGCCACTTTGGCTGTTGGTAACAGTTTTGAGCATTTTACCAAGCGCATTGGTTTAGATGACCCTAAAACGCTATTGTTAGACAGCCCCTTTGATTATTGGCATAACGCCTTGCTGTACGCACCACCCAATATGCCAGAACCACAACAGCATGATTTCGTGCCGCGTCTGGTTGAAGAGGCAATTCCAGTAATCAACGCCTGTAAAGGGCGCACATTCATGTTGTTTACCAGTTATCGTGCGCTTAATCAGGCTGCCGAGTTGTTAAAATCAGAAATTGAATATCCAATATTGGTGCAAGGTGATACGTCTCAGGCAGAAATGATAGAGCGCTTTAAAGAGCTCGGCAACGCGGTACTGCTTGGCACCAGCACTTTCTGGGAAGGGGTTGATGTGCGTGGGGATGCGTTACGCTGCGTTATTATTGACAAATTCCCGTTTGCCTCACCCGGGGACCCTGTGCTTGAAGCTAGAATAAAATCGATTCGGGAGCAGGGCGGAAACCCCTTTGGCGACTATCAACTGCCCCAAGCGGTAATTGCCATGAAGCAGGGCGTTGGGCGTCTTATTCGAGATGAACAAGATAAAGGGGTGTTGATGATCTGTGACCCTCGTCTGCGCACGAAGTCGTATGGTCGAGTATTTTTAGAAAGTTTGCCGCGCGTACCGCGCACTAGCAAGCTTGATGTGACGGAACGGTTTTTTGCGAACATAGAAAAATGAAAATTTTAGCGATAGAAACAGCCACCGAAGCTTGCTCAGCCGCGCTGTATTGTGATGGTGAGATCTTAAGTCGCTACGAGCTAGCGCCCAGAAAACATACTCAGCTCATTATCCCAATGATGGACAGTCTTTTGCAAGAGGCAGATTTAGCGAAAAGCGCGCTAGATGCCATCGCGTTTGGTCGCGGGCCCGGTGCGTTTACGGGACTTAGAATTGCCGTGGGTGTTGCTCAGGGCTTAGCCTTAGCACTGGACAAGCCGGTGGTACCCGTATCAACGTTAGCCGCAATGAGCCAGCAGATCGCCGATACAACCGCAGATTTTGTATTAGCCGATGATATTAAATACATCCCTGCCATTGATGCTCGCATGGGTGAGGTTTATTGGGGAGAGTATAGTCATAGTGAAGGTGTGGTGAGGCTCATTGGCGAAGAGCAGCTTGCAAAGCCTGAAATATTAACGCAATTTATGCAGGATAATTGCCTTCGATTTGGCAGTGGTTGGGAGGCATATCACGCTGAGGCACTGATTCATGATACGCCTGAGATTACTCGTCGGGTCAAAGACAGTTTTCCAAGGGCTTATTATGTGGCAAAGTTGGCCGCGATCGCCTTTGAGCGTGGGGAATTGATGGACGCTGCAGACGCTGAGCCGGTCTACCTACGTAATGACGTGGCAAAAAAGAAAGCAGATCAGGGCAAGGCAAGCTAATGCAGTTTCAAAAAACAGATAATGCCAGTGCTATGACGGGCAATATTCGAACCATTAATGAAGATTTTCAGGTCGATGAGATCCCTGACTTTGAGCCAAGTGGTGATGGTGAGCATGCTTGCTTAAAAATTCGCAAATCGGGTCAAAACACAGAATGGACTGGCAAACAGTTAGCTGATATTGCGGGCATCGCGCGTCGTGATGTCTCCTACGCGGGGTTAAAAGACCGGCATGCCGTCACGACGCAATGGTTTAGCGTTTGGCTGCCAGGCAAACCTTCACCTAACTGGTCTGAACAGCTACCTGAGTCAATTGAGGTATTAGAAGAGGTTCGGCATCACCGCAAGGTGCGTATCGGCACGCTACGCGGTAACCGCTTTAAACTTGTGATTAGAGAGTGCGTCTGCGATAAAGCGGCAGTAGACAGCACTATTGAAACAATCCGTAAGCAAGGGGTGCCTAACTACTTTGGGGCGCAGCGGTTTGGTCGGGATAATCACAATATACAGCGCGCAGACGCTTGGTTTTCAGGTGACATTAAACCCAAAGCCCGTCATCAAAAGAGCATGTACTTGTCTGCAGCCCGTTCTTGGTTGTTTAATCATTACCTATCGGAGCGTGTTGGTGCAAAGACTTGGGATAGTGCATTGGATGGCGATGTGTTTCAGTTAGATGGCTCTAATAGCTGTTTTTATGAGTCATTAACGGATACCTTACAAAAGCGTGTTGATGCATTTGATTTGCACCCAACGGGTCCTATGTGGGGGCTTGGTGAGCTTGCTTCACGTGATGAGGTTAACGCTGCTGAAAATCGGATTGCCGCTCAGTTTTCAGTGCTAAGCGCAGGGTTAGAAAAGCACGGTTTAAAGCAAGATAGGCGCTCGCTAAGGCTTATGGTACCTGAGTTATCTCATCAATGGCTGGCAGATGACGTGCTGGAACTTTCGTTTCGTTTAAAGCCTGGCAGTTACGCCACTAGCGTGCTTCAGGAGTTGGGTGATTTTACAGATGTAAATGAACTTAATAAATCATCAAAAGACTAAAGTAATAGATAAAAAAGCAATAGCGGGCTGCTAATTTCAATGAAAAATACAACACTTACCCAGTCAAATCTATTTAAAAATAACGGTTTGAAACTGCTATTAGCGAGTTTGGTTGTTCCGCTTTTTTTAATGGAGGCCGCCTTTGCAGGCTGCCTCAGCGCCAGCCCTGTGTCGCTTCAGCAAAGAGCGTCAAGTCACGCAGGATCTATTGCTGTTGCAGTGAGAAAATATCAAGTCGATAAAGAATTGATACAAGCTGTTATTGCCGTTGAGTCTTGCTTTAACACCAAAGCCGTCTCCCCGGCAGGTGCTGAAGGATTGATGCAACTGATGCCTGCAACGGCTGACCGCTTTGGCGTGTCTGACAGCTTTAATGCTCGGCAAAATATTTTGGCAGGAACGCGTTACCTTAAATGGCTGTTGAAGCGTTTTAACGGCAATATAAAGTACGCCTTGGCGGGATACAATGCCGGTGAGGGGCGAGTGGACCAGTACAATGGTATTCCGCCTTTTAAAGAGACTAAGCGCTATGTGAAAAACGTCATAGCAATCTACAGCAAGCTTGCACCGCAAAAAGTGTTGTTAAAAACGAAAACCATCGCCAATGGGTCAGTCTACTACCCTTACGGGCCGCTCACAAAATCCAATGCCCCCAGTATTGTGCCATATACCGTGCCTGTGCAGCCGAAGGCATTAACAGCAAAACCCGGTCGTCAGGGCCTTGCTTACATGAAGAGTCAAGCGCCGCACCTTTACAGAAAGCCTTAAACTTAAAGGCTTTTTTAACTTGGTGTCGAACGAACATTTAAGGTTTGAGTAACGTCACTTGAAAAGCGGCTTTCTTGGTCATGCCTGATTTTAGTGCACCCATGTGTTTCCAGCGGATATGCGTGAAGTCAGAGGATTTAGCCTTTACCATTTTCCCCTTTTTATCTTTTACTTTTAGTGCGTCCGACTTGCCCCAAGTTTTTCCACCGTCAACAGAGAAAGTGACCGAAGCATTATCGCCCCATGCAGACCCTTTGACATACTTAGTTAGTTTAGGAATGGGATTGATGATGTTAATTCCATCAACTGACTTTTTGCTGATGTTTTTGTATTCAGTGGTGTAGTAGACAAGCTTTCCGGGTAGGACTTTTACGGCAGGGATTTTTTTTTCGATTTTTTTACCGTCTTTTTCTACAAAAACCTTAGTTTCAGCTTTAGACCAAATTTTTATTTGGTCTTCTGCGGCGAATGAGTTTGAACTAATCAGAGCTAACGCAAACAGTACCAGCCCCCATAGGATGAAAAAGACACGATTATTTTTATAGATGTTATTCATGTTATTACCTAGTTATTTTGATGATAGCAGCATCGTTAACAATGGTAATACTTACGGCTTAATCAGTACTTAATATTCATTGTGATGTCAGTTAAATCTGCTCTAAACAGTGCTTTTGACGTACACTACGCCACTTTTACCTACCCAGAATTTTTTTCAAAGCAGGCGGGGCCTGGGTTTTTGTATTAACGGTTAATATAATCAACCTGCCAACGCTCTTTGACGCTGATTTTAAGGATTTTTTGATGCAAGACACTTATAACATAGCCATTGTTGGTGCAACTGGCATGGTTGGCGAAGCGCTGTTGTCTATTTTGGCAGAACGCAATTTTCCAGTGGATAAATTATTTTTGTTAGCAGGGGAGAATTCCGCTGGAACGCGACTAGAGTATGAAGGCAACTATCATAAAGTGGGCTTGGTAGATGCGTTTGATTTTTCTCAAGTGCACATTGCGTTTTTCTCAGCAGGCTCCAGCGTCTCAGCTGAATATGCACCCAAAGCGGCCCAAAGTGGCTGCGTTGTTATCGACAATACCGCGCACTTTAGACGCGATGCTGACGTGCCTTTAGTTGTGCCTGAAGTCAATTCGCATGCTATTGGTGACTACAGTATGCGAGGCATTATTGCCAATCCTAATTGCTCGACGATTCAAATGTTAGTCGCGTTAAAACCCATACACGATGCGGTGAAGATTACCCGTATCAATGTGTCGACTTATCAGGCGGTTTCTGGCGCGGGTAAAAAAGGCATCAAAGAGCTTGCTGCACAAACGTCAAAGTTGCTAAACGGTTTAGATGTTAAAACGTCAGCCTTTACCAAGCAAATCGCCTTTAACGCCTTGCCTCACATTGGTGAATTTCATGAAAGTGGCTATACCCTTGAAGAGATGAAGATGATCTGGGAGACGCAGAAAATTCTTGAAGATGACGAGGTTATGGTAAACCCGACGGCGGTTAGAGTGCCCGTCTTTTTTGGGCATTCCGAAGCGCTGCATATAGAAACGCGTGAGAAAATCACCGTTGAAATGGCACGTGACCTGCTGTCTAGAGCGCCTGGCGTGTCGCTTATGGATCAAGCCATTGATGGTGGTTATCCAACAGCGGTGACTGAGGCTGCTAATAAAGATGATGTGTTTGTTGGAAGAATAAGAGAGGATCTTTCGTACTTTAATGGTTTGAATTTATGGGTGGTTGCTGACAATGTCCGTAAGGGTGCCGCGCTAAATAGTATTCAAATAGCAGAAATTTTAATCAATGAATACCTTTAGTCACAGAATAACTTGAAAGCTGACACTGAATTGTCACATTATGACAATCGTTCGTCAGTTACTGACAGTGAAATTGAATTATTAAGGTACGATTCATTGGTTTATTGCTATTAATTACAAGCCGTCGGAGATAGCGCTGGATTCCGACTTGTTTACACAGGAGGGTCTGTGTGAACTTAAATTGCAAAATTAACTCTTGAATATAATAAAATAACAATAGAGCACCGTTCATGATTCAATTCACCGCCATTAAGCGATTTACAAGACGCTGGGTACATGGAATGGATAGAGCATCATTGCTACTAAGGGGATTAACACGTGAATAAAAAGGCCTTAAGTTTAGCTGTATATATAGCTATCTCTTATCCCAGCGCTACCTTGGCGCTAGGCTTAGGCGAAATTGAGTCGGTTTCTAGTTTAAACCAACCATTCAAAGCAAAGATTGATCTACTCTCAGTTGGCAATACAAATGTTGGAAGCCTGAAAGTAAAAGTGGCTTCTCCTTCCGTATTTAGTCGGGTTGGCATTGAACGCCCAAATTTCTTAAATGGCTTACGCTTTCGTTCAGCAGTAGAGAACGGTAAGCCCGTAATACTCGTCTCTTCCAGTCAGCCGGTGAAAGAGCCTTTCATTAATTTCTTATTGGAAGTGAGTTGGCCCAAAGGGCAGTTACTCAAAGAATACACGGTGCTGCTCGATCCGCCGGTGTTAATGCAGCCAGGCACGTCAATCGCCAGCAACACGGTGGGTGTACGTCCTGACCCTTCTGCCGCACGCAGTCAGGCGCAGCGTCAACAGCAACAGAACGCTGCTAATCAACAGGTTCGTCAACAGCAGCAACGCCAGCGCGTAATTGCTCAGCAAAAACAAGCTCAGCAGCAGCGTCAAACTCAACAACAGCAACAACGCCAGAGACAGCTGCAACAGCAGCGCCAACAGGCTCAAAATGACGGGCTGCGCAGACCTGGCGCACCAACTGGAGCCACGGCTGCAAGCAATGCCGGCGCAAATCGTGCAAAGACGTATCGTATACGTCGCGGCGATACGCTCTTTAAGGTGGCTAAAAAGCTTGGCTATAACGGTGTACGCAATGAGCAAATGATGATGGCGATTTACGAAGCCAATCCGACGGCCTTTCGTAAACGGAACATCAATAATCTAAAGTCAGGCGTCTCTGTACGTCGACCATCGATCAATGAAGCTAAACGCGTTAGTCTGCAATCGGCTCGTCAAGATATTCGAAGTCAAACCTCAGACTGGAAACGCAGTCGCTCTCAAAAGCCTGCTTCAACTAGCGCAAGTCAAAATAAAAACAATGTATCTGGCAAGGTAGCGGGCAACGCAGTTGCAGGCAATTCGCAGGCTAGAATTGAAGTATTAGGTTCCACCAATGGCAAAAACTCTGCTAGTAGTGGAAATCTGGTTGGTCAGGCAAAGCTTGATGACTTGAATCGTCAAATGACTCTAGCGAGTGAATCACTAACGGCAAGAACGCGTGAAAATAATGATTTGAAGTCTCGGGTCTCTGAGCTAGAAGCGCTGCTAAAGAAGAAAAATCGATTAATTACCCTTAAAAATGAGCAGTTAGCCGAGTTACAAGTCAGCCTTGGAAAGCCTCCCACTGCCATGGGGGCGACTGACACCGATATCGTTGGCACCGTCAACGAGCAGGGTGGCGATATAGAGAAAATGATAACGGGCCAAGATGGCAACGATGGCACTATAGTAAGGACTCAAGACCCTGCTGAAGCTATTATTAGCGATATGGGGCAAGACACAGAGATATTTCAAGAACCTGTTAATGACGCTACGACCACTGCGCTTAATACACAGGAGCCTGTCGAGGAAGAAGGCGGTATTCTTGGTCTGCTAAGCTCACCTTTGGTTATGGGGTTAGGGGGTGGTTCACTATTAGCACTGATTGCAGGTTTCTTATTCTTACGCCGCCGTAATAATAGTGACGAGTATGATGAGGGCTACAGTCCGATAGATTTTGATGATCCATCGTTTGCACCGGGAAGTAATGACTTTGATGATATCCCACAAAAAGCAGCGCCGATGTCAGATGCAGATGATCCATTTGCAGGATTAGGTGGCAGCTCAAGTCCCGTTGAAAGTGGTTTTGATGTCGATCCAATGGATGAGATGATTGGGGAGGAGATACCGGACGCAACGCCTCCACATAGCGCAGTAGTGCCTCCGATGGCAGCAAGCAATGCTAGTGATGTCGATGATGATGATGACATTTTACAAGAGGCCGATGTTTATATCGTTTACGGTTTACATGAGCAGGCTGAAGTCGAGCTGAAAAAGGCGATCGAAAAGCAACCGGATAATCTTGAGTACCGTGCAAAATTATTGGAAAACTATCACGCTTCAGATAACAAAGAAGCGTTTGAGGCCGAAGCGGCCGTATTCTCTCAACTAAATGGTCCGGGTAAAGCAGAGCTTTGGGAAAAAGTCTCAGGTTGGGGTGGCAAGTTGTTACCGGCAAGCCCATTGTTTGCATCAGGCGTTGCTGCTGTGGCCAGTAGTGCTAATGCGAAGGCGGCTGAGACGACAATAGCCAATACACAGCAGGCTGCAAAAGATGGTGCGTCTGGAGGTTTGGCTAAATTAGGCGCCGCCGCGGCTGCGGGTGGTGTCGCAATTACTGCCGGCAAGGCTTTTGCTGACAATGCACAAAGTAAGCTTAGCGATAGCGCGGCTAATGCCAACAATTCGGTAGGTTCTGCCGTTGCAGGTCTCACTGAGAACATGGCTAACGTAAGCAATGAGCCAAGCGCTGGTGCTGCTGACAATGCCGAGGTGTTAGATTTTGATGATATGGATTTGGACAGCTTGCTATCGGCCGATGATAAAGTAGACAGTTCAGATGCTAAGGCTGCCCAATCGATTGACGTTGAGTCGGGTTTTGAGGACTTAGATTTTGCCATTCAGGATATTGAGGTTGATACTAAGCATCCTGAGCCGGCTGAAACGACTCAATTAGATGGCGGCGAGATGGATTTTGATTTTAGTGAATTTGAAATCGATGAGGCACCGTCTACCGAGCAGTCAAGTTCAGTCACTGCCGCGAAAACTGATGACTTTGATGGATTGGATGATTTTAGCGATCTAGGGTTTGATCTTGACGAGCCTGAAGATAAGACGCGAGATGCTACAAGTCTTAACTTAGCACTAGACGGTAGCAATACGGGGGTTGGTAAAATTCTTCCTGAAAATAGCGTCTATAAGATTTCTGATGCTAAGGAATCGACAGGTGATGTGTTAAGCGGTATGGATGATGACCTGTCGTTTCTAGATTTAGACGGTGCAGGAACTGAATTAGCTGAAAATCAAGTCAGTACTAAGCTTGATCTGGCGCGCGCTTATATGGATATGGGTGATGTCGAAGGCGCACGCAGTACCTTAGAAGAAGTGATGGCTGAAGGCAACGATAGTCAAAAACAAGAAGCGAAGGAGCTACTGCATCAGGCGGGTTGATCGGGCTTAAACGCTGATTAGAAAAAAGGCCGGGCAAATGCTCGGCCTTTTTAATGGCAGCCTGTTAGAATACGCCCACGACAATAACAGTGATATCAATGAAATACGCGGCATGCATAGAGTACGATGGCTCGGCCTTTTTTGGTTGGCAGTATCAAGATCATGCACCCTCTGTTCAAGGGGATGTAGAGCGAGCGATATCCCGTGTTGCCAACCACCCTGTTAAAATAGTGTGCGCTGGTCGCACCGATACTGGTGTGCACGGTGTGGGGCAAATTATTCATTTTGAGAGCGATGCTAAGCGCAGCATTGACTCGTGGCACTTTGGCACCAACAGTAATTTGCCAGACACCGTCGTTATGCGCTGGGTGCAGGTTGTTGATGAGACTTTCCATGCACGGTTTTCAGCTGGCGCGCGCCGTTATCGCTACATCATATTAAATCGTGGGACACGTCCGGCTATATTAAGTAAGCGGGTCGCATGGTATCGCCATTCACTTGACCATGAGTCAATGCAAATGGCCTCGCAGTATTTGTTAGGGGAGCACGACTTTACCAGTTTGCGCGCCGCTGGCTGTCAGGCGAAGCATGCGGTGCGCACCATGCATGACATTCAGGTCAGTCGTGAAGGTGATTTTATCTACCTAGATGTTAAGGCCAATGCTTTTCTCTACCATATGGTAAGAAACATCGCCGGCACCTTGTTTAAAATAGGTGAAGGCAAACGCTGTGTTGAATGGTTGCCAGAGCTGATGCAAAAACAAGATCGCAGAGAAGCCGGTGCAACTGCACCGCCGGGCGGGCTCTATTTTGTGCATGTAGATTACCCTGAGTCGTTTAGCTTGCCCACCGAATACACGCTGCCTGCGTTCAACCTTTAGTTACTTTGTGCTTAGTTAACTAATAATTTTTTTAAGATGCGGTAGTAAATTTCTTCTAGTGGTTGCAAGTCATCAACCTCAACGCATTCATTAACTTGATGGATCGTTGCATTGCGTGGGCCAAGCTCTAGTACTTGAGCTCCCGTTGGAGCGATGAAGCGGCCATCTGAGGTGCCGCCAGAGGTTGATAGCTCGGTTGTGGTACCTGTCACCTCCAAGATTGATTCTACGGCCGCTGCGACCAGCTCACCCTTTGCTGTTAGGAACGGGTTACCAGACAATACCCACTTTACGTCATAATCTAACTGATGCTTGTCCAGTAACGCCTCAACGCGGGCTCTTAGCTGAGCTTCGGTCACTTCGGTGGAGAAGCGAAAGTTACAGATGATGTCTACCTGACCCGGAATAACATTAGTCACTCCTGTTCCACTATTAATGTTAGAGATTTGAAAGGTTGTGGGTGGGAAAAAATCGTTGCCTGCATCCCACTGCATAGTTGTAAGCTCCGCTAACATGGGAGCGGCTAAATGCATTGGGTTTTTGGCCAAATGAGGATAGGCGACGTGGCCTTGTTTGCCGCGAATGGTGAGGTAGCCGTTAATTGAGCCGCGGCGACCATTTTTTACAACGTCGCCTAAGGTATTCGTGCTTGATGGCTCACCCACTAAGCACCAATCAATTTTCTCATTGCGTGCCTCTAGTGCTTCGATTACTTTAACCGTGCCATTAATCGACGGACCTTCCTCATCTGAAGTGATCAGATAGGCAATTGAGCCTTTGTGATCAGGGTAGTCGGTAACAAAACGCTCAGTGGCCACCGTAAACGCTGCGATACTGGCTTTCATATCAGCCGCACCGCGCCCATACAGCAGGCCATCTCGAATTTGTGCATCAAACGGGTCGCTTTCCCATTCACTCACAGGCCCCGTTGGCACCACGTCTGTGTGTCCTGCAAAGCAAATAAGCGGGCTATCTGCGCCTCGTCTTAACCAAATGTTATCGACATCCTCAAAGCGCATATGCTCAACTGCAAAGCCTTTTGGTTCAAGGCGTGAGCAAAGTAGCTTTTGACAGCCCGCATCTTCTGGCGTCACAGAGTGCCGATTGATAAGGGCTTTGGTAAGTTCGAGCGTTTGATTCATCAGAGGGTATCCGTTGGGGTGGTCAGTCAACAAAAATATCGCTGTAACCTGTCTCACTAAAGCCTACCAATACCCTGTCTGAAAGCTCTAAAACAGGGCGTTTAATGAGTGTTGGTTGATCTTCCATAATCATTAAAGCGAGCACTTCATTGATATTGTCTTTGGTTTCATCAGGCAGCTGCCGCCATGTAGTGCTGCGTTTGTTGAGCAAGCTTTCCCAGCCTAGCTCTGCAGCCCACGCCGATAGTTGGATTGGGTTGAGCCCATCTTCACGAAAATCATGAAAACTATAGTCAACCTGCTTAGCATCAAGAAACTTTCGGGCTTTCTTCACGGTATCGCAGTTTTTAATGCCGTATAAAATCGCAGACATAGTCAATTTATCTCTAGTTAATCTTAGAAAAAGCGTGCAATGCCGCGATATTTTGGTGCTTTTGCCGCAGGCTGGTTTAGGTATTCCTTAATTCCCCAGCTGCCAAAAAACTGCGGTGGACGTGGCGCTGAAAACGCAACAAACAGCTGACTTCCTGTGATTTGTTTCCAATTGTTTAGAAACTCAACATAGATGTTTTCCATGGGGTTCGCCCGGTTAGCACCAATGAGCAACGGGTTAGGGTGATCTTTAGTCGAGCGTGTTCCTTTCGCGACCAGATGCTGCCCACCTTCATAAGCAATGAGTTTGACGCCAAATTTGTCTGCTTCAATTTTTTGGCGTTTCAGCATGTTGTAAACGTTGTCGAGTGAGTACGGGTTTTTATTGTCTTTTAGCAGACGAAAGACGTCAGGTACTGACTTTACTTCGTGAAGGTTGCGCTGGTGAATAAAAAAGTAAGGTGCAATGGCAAAAGCATCGACGTGTTTATGTGCGCCCATATAATTTAACAAGATAGGCGTGAGGCGAGGGTTAGCCGACCAGCCTCCTATGACTCTAGTAAAGCGCTGATGGGTACCGTATACCTGTTTCCAGATATTGAAAATTTCTAGCGAGCGCTTAACATAAAACTTGTGCCCGGCTTGCGCGCGGTCACGATCTAAGCCTTGTTTTAATCCCATGGTCTTGGTGTAGGTGGCACTTGAGAATGCGCTGTTCCAAGCCTCGTTAGTGTATTCAACGTAAGGTTTTAAGTTAGGTCTTAGGTGTTTTTTTACATACGCAGCATACTGGCGAATCAGATCATTATCCGCCTCTTGCGGGATGTTAAACCACGGCGCCGCGTTGAGTCTATTGGCCAGTTTCACCATGACCTCAAGTGGTGCACCACGACTGCGGATACCATTCCACTCAGAACCTGCCCACGTTGCATCATTAATGCTGGGCATTTGATTCCAGCTAGTTAATTTATTGCGGGTAATACCTGAGATGTTCATCATGCGAATCACTTTAAAACGACGCATGAAATTAAGGTAGTCGGGGTTGAAAATGAGGTGCTTGTGGTACTTTTCAAAAGACTGATAATTGTTAGCAGGGCACTGTTTGGCACTGTTAACCCGTTTAAATGGATTGTTAGCGCAGATACCACCGGGCAGTAAAAAGCGTATGTTTCGAACATAGTTTTGCGGGTTGCTGCGTTTAATTTCTAATGTAATCTTTAACCACTGATCAGCACCTGCGCGTACTTGAACAATATCTTTACCCGGTGCGCTACGAACCGCTTTAGCGTCAGCGCCATAGGTAAGCTGTCCTTCGCCGTCGTATAGCACCGTATAGTTGCCATCAGGTAACGTGCCAGCTGGCACCCAATGCACCACGTTGGAACCTCCCACACCGCCTTTTAAATCACTTGGCCAACCGTTCTCATCGTACTCAACATAGCCTTTAGTTAACCGATTGGACTCAACAAACGGCAATGACATTTTGAACAAATCAACGAAGGGAGCACTGGCATCTTGGTGGGTGACCTCATTGGTATTGATTCCAATGGGCATCTTGGTTTGAGCTTGTGCCTGCATGCTTAAGAGCGCTGAGCACACACTGAGTAGTGCAATTAAAATGGTGCGAAGGTTGGCGATGATAGGCATCCTTGAATATCTCCTTTTCTTCCTAGTTAATTGGTCATTTTTTTATTAATCGTAAGTTTTAAGGCAATGTGGTGCTACTTACCCTTAGTTTTTTTATAAACGGGGCCTTTTTTATCGAGCCGATACTGCTGGCCGGGCGATAAGCTGTTGCGCTTTTTGGTATTGCCGTCGAACGGGTTGTCAGAGGTTTTAAACTCAAGACGCACCTGCGTTCCTTTGAGCTTTAACGTAATTCTGAAATAATTCATCAAATAGCGTTTGTAGCTGTTTGGAATTTTCTTTGTTTGGTTGCCGTGAATAATCACGATAAATGGATTATTACCACCTTGATGAGCATAACGCAGCTTAATCCGAAACCCATTCACTAGCGGTGGTTGGTGTTCGGTTAGGGCAGTTTCTAACATGCGCGTAAGGCGAGGAGTCGATACCTTAATCATCGATGAGGCATGGGCTTCATGAACCGACTGATACAAATGCCCCACACCGGTGCCATGCAGCGCCGAGATAAAGTGCTTATCGGCAAAGCTAATAAACGGCAGTTTTAAATCTAACTTGTCTTTAATTTGCTCGCGCTCATACTCGCTGAGGCCGTCCCACTTATTAATCGCAACCACCAGCGCACGGCCAGACTCAAGAATCATCCCAAGTAAATGCGCATCCTGATCGGTTATAGTCTCTTGCCCATCTAGCAGCATAATGACCACGTGGGCCACTTCAATGGCTTGCAATGTTTTTACGATGCTAAATTTTTCGACCGCATCGCTGACCTTGCCTCGTCTACGAATGCCCGCGGTATCGATTAACGTGTATTTTTGATCATCGCGTTCAAACGGAATAAAAATACTGTCACGAGTAGTACCAGGCTTATCAAAGGCGACAACGCGCTCTTCACCCATAATACGGTTAATGAGGGTAGATTTACCCACATTGGGGCGTCCAATAAAGGCAATGCGTATGCTGTCGTCGTGCTCATCGGGTAGTTCAATGTCATCATCGGCGGGAGCCGCGGCCAGAATATGGTCGATCATTTGAGTGACGCCACGTCCTTGCGTCGCGGCAATGGCAAACATGCCCTCAAACCCAATGCTATAAAACTCGGTCAGCGCCTGATCTGGATCAACGGCGTCGGTTTTATTAACTGCAAGATAGACAACTTTTCCTGCTCGGCGCAGGCGATTAGCGACTAGGTCATCAGCTGGCGTTAAACCTTGCTTACCATCGACCAAAAACAGCACGATACTCGCTTCATCCACCGCAAGCCATGTTTGCTTCGCCATGTATTCATCAATGCCCGCGTCATCGCCGCTAAGACCGCCGGTATCGATAACAAGGTAATCGCGTTCACCAATGACGCCGGTACCGTATTTTCGATCACGGGTTAAGCCAGGAAAATCAGCAACGAGAGCGTCGCGAGACTTAGTGACACGGTTGAAAAGAGTAGATTTACCGACATTAGGCCGGCCAACAAGGGCTATTACGGGTCTCATAGGGTGCGCAGATTGCGATGATTCTGAATTAAAGGCGGATCATATCAAATAACTAGCACTGATGCCTCGTTAATCGGAAAAGCATTGAGTGTGGCGTGCTTTTGTAATGTAATTGCACCTACTGCTGCCCATGGTTCATGGCTGAAAAACTATAAAAATTATAAAAGCACAGGTAACAGCCTGCTTGAAGGAGCTTTCCTTGAAAAGTAACGTGCGTGTCGAATGCATTGATGATACAGAACGGTTTAAACAACTAAAATGTGATTGGAATAATCTGGTAGAGGATTCTATTCATCCCCAGCCCTTTTTGCTGTGGGAATGGATATTCACGTGGTGGGAAGTGTATGCTAAGTCCTCATATCAACTGACAATCCTTGCGGTCTACGATGAGTCAAGATTAGTTGCTATAGCCCCCTTTTATGTCGATAACTCATCGCTCCTATTGAAAGGTCGTTTAAGAATGCTCGGCGAGGGCGAAGCATTTGAAGATGAGGTGGTGAGTCATTATCCTGATGTAATCGCGTTAAACGATTACCGTGAGCTAACCGTTAGTGCATTGGTGGGCTATCTATTAGCGCAGGAGACCAAATGGCACTTTGGCCAGTTTCGTTTTATGTTAGGTAACTCCGTCCTTAACAGTATGCAACAGCAGCTAGCATCGCATTACGATCATTACACCGTTTCTAGTAGTCAGTCTTACGCCATTGAACTGCCGACAACACCAGAGGAATATGTGGCCAGCTTGAGTCGGTCGATGCGTAAGCAATTTCGCTCACGACTCAACCGCATGGAAAAATCAGGTGAGATTAAGATTTTATCAGCGCATGAGTTTGCAGACCCGCACGAGGCATTAGCGATTTTAGAAAGACTGCACCGGTCGCGCTGGGAAAGCCGTGGCGTTAGTTGTATTTTTGACTCGATTGCGTTTAAAACTTTTCATAAAACCTTGCTAAACCGCTTTTTAAGTCAAGGTATTATCGATATCCGAGTGATGTATCACAATGGTGAAGCGGTCGCTGCGGTGCATAACTTTAACTTCAATAAGCGTTGTTATAGTTACCAAAGTGGTTTTAAAAGTGGTGATGATAAACGGTTCTCCCCCATGGTAGTGTTTGATATTTTAGAGATTCAGGCGCTAGTGTCAGCGGGTTATATCCAGTATGACTACCTTAGTGCAGATAGCGGCGGTTCTTACAAAGAGAAGTTTAAATGTGGCACAGAACCGGTTTATGAAACCTTATGGCTAAAGCGAGGTTGGCAGTCGTTAACGATGCAGAGCTATCGTCGTTTGCGGGCTAAGGGTGGGGTTTATTATCGTCAATTGAAGGCTTTTGATTTTGGTGGGTCTGTTAAAAGGGCGGAGAAGCAGGTTGGGTAGGATGGTGCTGTTCTGGTCGGTCGAGGTCGATAATTTAATCCGCTCACTCAGCCTTCGGCTGAAATGATTCGCCGGATTAAACAATCAACCTCTTTCTGTTGAATTTCGTTGGTGGCGATGGGTTCGGTTCGAAAGGCTTCGCATAATCTGAGTTATGTTACGCTTGCCCAGACCTCTTAATTGATTTTCCAGAACACCCAAATTCTATTTGCCTGCTTATAGAAACCCTACTGCATAACAGTGATTTAACCTGACCACTAGGTGTCATAGGTGGTTTCACCGTAAATCCTTCTATCCGAATTTTAACGCCGTAAGTACCCAGCACCCAATACCCAATACCCATTACCCTGTTACGTCTAGATTAGGTTGATAACAATCAAAACTCACAACCTCTAAAAGGACTTAAAGGCATGGATAATAAATACTTAAAACAACTATTTCTGGCGTCAGCACTTTGCTTGCCAGCCTCTGCTATGGCCGACTGGCCGGTGGCTATTGTCGACAAAGTAGCTGTGCATCCGGCCCAATCCCGGATAACAATTGATGCATTGGAAAATGATATCGGTGAAGGATTAGAAATTACTGTCGTAAACGCCTGGTCTGAAAATGGGGCTAGAGTCTCTAGAAGTAGTAACAGTATTACTTATCGGCCGCCTCAGAACCACACAGGAGAAGATGGCTTTTGGTATGTCATCAAAGATTCACAGGGTCGAACGAACGCTGCTCGAGTCGATGCTGCGTTGGCTACGCGACGATTGGTCACTCGAGCGGCCGGTGATCATCACGAATGAGCATCTCGATCATCAGATCGCGACGATCGAATCGCTGGGCCTCACCCGACGATTCGACTACGACCGCACCAAGGACATCTACACGTCGCACGCGTACGCCTGACCGAGTCGGTCGACGGCGGCGTCACCTCACCGAGCGGCGATGTCCGACCCAGCGTGGAAGCCGTTCGTCCAGGCGTTCTGGAAGTTGAAGCCGCCCGTGACGCCGTCGACGTCGATGACCTCGCCCGCGAGAAGTGGAACTTCTTTGAGAACCTGCGTGCTGTTGGCGCCGGTGAATTCGATCCGGGCGGTGCCGGCTTCGGCCACCGTGACCGATTGTTCGTTGTGGCGAAAGTCGCCCGTCGTCATGGTCGAAACATGGCTGGCCGAGTCGCTGGACCAGGCCCCCATGGAATGAGGATTTGACTGCGCGTACTTCTTGACCGCTGCAGGAGCACGACGGTCCGAATTACCTTCGCGTAAGACCGGATTCACGGCGCTCCCCATAACCCGGTTGTACCGATTTCTGATGTCGCGTTCTTGGTCAGTCTCGGGGTCGTCGGGGTACTCCGGCAGTTCGTAGCCCTGCGCCTGGAGTTCAACAACTGCTGCCTTGAGTTGGGGCACCGATGCGCTGATGTTTGGCAACTTGATGATGTTGGCGCTTGGCGCCTTGGCTAGTTCACCCAACTCTGCGAGCGCATCGGGCGTTTGTTGCTCGGGCGTGAGCCATTCGTTGAAGTTGGCCAGGATGCGACCGGCGAGCGATATGTCTCGCGTGGCGACGGACACACCAGCAGCGCTAGCGAACGCCTGCACGATGGGTAACAACGACCGGGTCGCAAGCGCTGGGGCTTCGTCGGTGAGCGTGTAAATAATTGATGCATCATCAGTCATAGATGCATCTGAATCTAGTGCTTATTTGACTGACTAGCCGGGTTTGTCCTCGAACCGCTTCTTCTCCATGCCGTGCACGGGATCATCAGCAGGCCATGGCCAGCCACCGAAGCTGGTTCGCTGGTAGTCGGCGAAGGCCTGCTGGATCTCTGCGTTGGTATTCATAACGAACGGACCCTGCTGCGCGACAGGCTCCCCGATCGGGCGTCCCTGCAGAATGAGACACTCGGCACCGTTGCTTGCTGCGAGCATTACATCGACCGAAGGCTCAAGAACTGCGCCGGTATTTGCGTCGACACAGGTAGCGCCGATTCGCAATTCGTCGCCATCGAAGTGGTACAACACTCTCGACACGCTGGCCGGTCCCGCCGGAAGTGACCAGCTACCACCCGGGTCAAGGCGCACATGCCAGATTGCGACCGAGCTATCGGGTTGAGCGGCCCACGAATCTGGAGGAGGCTGCGGCGGGATATGACCCCCGAGCTCGCCGGTGATTAGGGTGACTTCGGCGCCGTCTTTGACCACCACGGGGAGATCACGACCCCAAAGCATCGAGTAGTACGGGCCAACCATTTTGTTCGCTGCCGGCAGGTTCAGCCAGATCTGAAACAGGTGCAACGGGTTCGGCGCGTCGGTGGAGAACAACGGAAACATTTCGCTGTGGACGATGCCGGCCCCTGCGGTGAGCCACTGCACATCGCCTTCGCCAAAACGTGCTCGAGCGCCGAGCGAGTCTGCGTGATCGCACCATCCCCGGCGCACGTAGGTCACGGTCTCAAACCCGCGATGCGGATGCTGAGGAAAGCCAGGAACTTGCGCGCCGTGATACATGTTCCAACCATCGATGCCCGCAAAGTCCTGACCAATCCGGCGTCCGGCAAGCGACGCCGCTGGGCCGAGCGATCCATTTGCGGCCGGATAAGCATCCAGATGATGGGCGCAGAACAAAAAAGGGTCGAGCGTCGGCCACTGGGTACCG
>ENA-ORXT01001521-ORXT01001521.1-marine-metagenome-genome-assembly--contig:-NODE-1521-length-30829-cov-5.215238_pt1 | contig 30829 bp, 25 predicted proteins | sample MGYA00237868_ERZ511482 | MGnify/ENA metagenome assembly ERZ511482 | reverse complement strand
ACAAGGACTCGCTGGGCCGTTTCGGCATCTGCCCACGGTGAAACGAGCTCGTTGAATCGTTCCTCGGCATCGGCGAAGGCGTTCTCGTTGTGCCACAAGGTGTCGTCGGCATCGAACGCAATCGTGAGGCCATCGGTGGTGCCACTGGGCATACGCGCAGGCTATCGCTGGCGAGGCGCCGACGGCCCTCTGGTGCGGTTGTCGAGCTGGCCGCCCAGTCGTCGCAGCTGCGAGGCTCCGGTGTTACCGTGACCGCCGATGACTGGCACATCTTCCTCACCCATGGGCGACGACGAGATCAGGAAAGCGTTGATCGACGCGGCAGCACAAGTATTCGCCGAAGAGGGCTACTCCGGCACCCGGGTGCAGTCCATTGCCGAGCGAGCCGGGCTGACGACCGGTGCCATGTACAACCGCTTTTCCGGCAAGTCCGAGTTGCTGCTCGAAGCGCTCGACCTGCACACTTCGACCCTGGTCGACGAGCTCGCGACTGCCGAGCTGAGCGCGCGCGGCCTGCGGGACGCGCTCTGGACCGTGAACGGCTACCCCGAAGAAGGGCGTGCACTCGGTGGGGGTGGGTCGTCAGTGGTGCGGTCAACTCGGCAAGACCGAGAACTGTCAGGCGGCGGTGAGCCTGTCGTTGGCGACCGAGCAGGCCAGCGTACCGATCGATCATCGGCTGTACCTGCCCGCGCGCTGGACCAACGACGCCGAGCGGTGTCGCGCCGCCGGGGTGCCTGGGGAGATCGAATTCGCCACCAAGCCCCGGATCGCTCTCGAGCTGATCCGTGCCGCGATCGAACGCACGGGTCATCATCCCGCGGCACTCGTCGCCGACGCCGGCTACGGCGGCACCTTCAAAAAGTGGATGCGCGACGAGCTGGAGGAGGAATACACCAGCTGGGGCAACGGCTCGGCGATGCGCGTCAGCCCCGTCGGCTGGCTGTTTAACGACCTGGAAACGGTGCTGGCCAAGGCGAAAGAATCGGCCATGCCCACCCACGGCCACCCAGAAGGCGTGAAGGGAGCGCAAGCCGTCGCCGCCGCCATTTTCCTGGCGCGGCAGGGCGGTGGGAAGGAGGATATCCGGCGGTACATCAGCGAAACTTTCGGCTATAACCTCCGCCGAACCATCGAGGAAATCCGCCCGGATTACAAATTCGACGTGAGCTGTGCCGGTTCCGTGCCCGAAGCCATCATCGCTTTCCTCGACTCGAAAGACATGATCGACGGCATCCGTCTGGCCGTCTCGCTGGGCGGCGATACCGACACGCAGGCGGCGATGGCGGCGAGCATCGGCGAGGCGTTTTACGGCCCCGTCCCGCCCGCCGTGGAGGAGGTGATGAACGCCTATTTGCCGAACGAATTCATCGACGTGATCGGTCACTTTGAGCGGGCCTTACAGGTGGGCTAATCGTTTGCCCGGCCTTTAGGCCGGATGGGCTGAGGGGCATATCTTAGCCGCCATGTTCAAAACCCCAACCTACACCACCCGCCGCAAGGCCCTCGCCTCCACCGTTCATACCGGCCTCATTTTCCTGCCCGGTAACCACGAAGCACCGATGAATTACACCGACAACGTTTACCCGTTTCGGCAAGACAGTAACTTCCGCTATTTCGCCGGGCACAACCTCCCCGGTCTGGCCCTGACCATCGACGCGGCGAGCGGCGAGAGCAAACTTTGGGGCAACGAGATCAGCCTCGACCACGTGGTCTGGATGGGCGAACAGCCGAGCGTGGCGGAGTTGGCGGAACGGGTCGGTGCCGAGCGCGGCGGCACCCTGGCCGAGCTGTCCACACTGCTGAAAAAGCACGCCGGGGAGGTGAAATTTCTGCCGCCTTACCGTTCGGAACGTAAGGTGTTTCTGAAAGAGCACCTGGGCGCGGACGCGGGTGCCGACGAAGGTTTAACAAGGGCCGTCATCGCCCTCCGCGAAATCAAGTCCGCGGAAGAGCTGGCCGAGATGGACATCGCCGTCCGCACCAGCATGGCCATGCACGCCGCCGCCCAAAAGCACGCCGCGCCCGGCCAGTTGGAAGCCCACGTCGCCGGCATCGTGGAGGGCATCGCCATTTCCGCCGACGGCCGCCTGGCCTACCCGGCCATCGTGACCCGCAACGGCCACGTGCTGCACAACCACTACCACGGTAACATCCTCAAAGCCGGTGACCTGCTGCTGATCGACGCGGGCGCGGAAACTCCCTCCGGCTACGCGGGGGACATCACCCGCACCTTCGCCGTCGGCCGGCCGATGACGGGTAAGCAGCAGGCCGTTTGGGACATCGTCCAGAAGGCCAAACTCGAATCCATCGCCGCGCTGAAACCCGGCGTGACCTACCAAAGCATCCACCTCGACGCCGGGCGTATCCTCGCCGCGGGCCTCAAAGACCTCGGTCTGATGAAAGGGGACGTGGATGAGGCCGTGGCCGCCGGAGCGCACGCACTGTTCATGCCCCACGGCCTCGGGCACCAGATCGGTCTCGACGTCCACGACATGGAGGACCTCGGCGAAGACCTGGTGGGCTACGATGCGGAGACGCAGCGCTCGCCGCAGTTCGGCACCCGCAGCTTACGCCTCGGCAAGCGGCTCAAAGCGGGCTTTGCGCTGACGGTGGAGCCGGGCATCTACTTCATCCCCGCCCTGATCGACCGCTGGCGGGCCGACAAGACTTGCGCGGAGTTTATCAACTTCGATGCGCTGGAGGGGTACCGCGACTTTGGGGGGATACGGCTGGAGGATAATGTGGTGGTGACGGAAGGGGGGAGTCGGGTGTTGGGTTAGGTTTCCTGAAACAAGTCCTCCAGCGTAACGGACTGATTAACCACGCCTCCTTTATTTGACTTCGGGTTGATGCCGTAGGGGGAAATCAGGGAGGTGAATAAGGTGCGGTCGGTGCCGGTAAGCTGGCGGAAGGCTTGTTTGCGGTCACGGAAACCTTTGATTTGATCTGACGTCAGACTGATTACGCTGTTGTAGAATTTGAACTCGCAAAGATTGATGGCGCGGTCGGCTCGCTCGATCAATAGGTCTATTTGGAGACCTTGCGCAAACTCGTTTCCTCTGTGGTAAAAGGTAGATGTCACCGTTGATACCCCCGAAATGCCGAGTGCCTTTCTGATTTGTGGCAGATGCCGTAGTCCCAAGTTTTCGAAAGCATAGCCTCGCCAACTTATGTATCGTTGTTGATTCCGTATGCCTTCCCAAATACCAGAACCCTCTTCTTTGTTAGTTTCGATGAACTTGAGGTAAAAGTTAGAGTACTCATCAATCAGCCGGTACCGCTTAAATCGTTTCTTTTTGTTGAAGTAGTAGTAGCCGTGAATAAAGCCGGAAAACTCTAGTTCTTCCAGCGTTCTTGACAATCCACCGCCGTTGGACAGCGAGGTTTCCTTGATGATTTGGTTACGATCCAGACCAAAGTGATGACGACTCAATGCTCGAATAATGTCGACGTGACGTTCTGAATTATCAAATAGAGCCGCGTACAAACTATGAAATTCGTCTCGTAATAAGCCGCCCTGATGAAACGCAACACTTTCAATGTTCTCCGCTACGCTTAGGTTAGGCTTCAACTTGTTGAGATAGAAAGGAATGCCACCCATCGCCATGTAGGTTTCCGTGATGTCATAATTACCGTAGTCAAAATTTTTGGTGCGTAAGTAGTTTCTGGTTTCACTAAGTGTGAATGGCTCCAGGTGGATTCGCTGCGTCACTCGATTGTGCAACCCTCCTTTGTTGCGGACTACTTTATTGATCATCCATGAGGCGGCTGACCCGCAAATGATGAGGAGAATGTTTTCCCGCTCCGCCCAGCTATTCCAGAAATAGCCCAGAGCGTCCAGAAAGCCTGATTTAGATGTCGACAGCCAGGGCAGTTCATCAAAGAATACCACTCGCTTTTTATCCGTCCCCAGAGAAATCAGGTAATCCTCTAGCGCGAAAAAGGCAAACTGCCAATTTTCATACATCTCTTCCTTAGGGCTGGTTCCTTTCAGCCTTGACATCACCCGGCCGAAGTTATTCAGCTGTGTTTCCTGTGACCTGTTTTGGACGCCGACCATTTTAAAATCTATTCGATTTTTAAATAGTGTGTCAATTAGAAAGGTCTTTCCAACTCTACGTCTTCCCGTGATTGATATAAAATCAGACGAATCATGCTCGTACATCTCTTCCAGTAACTGGGTTTCCGCTTTTCTAGCTATCACTTGATTTATCATAATTATATATTTGGCTCAACTAGGGAGTTCAGTAGTACGTTGAGCCAAATATAAGCTGAATTTGGCTCAACTTGAGTATTTTAGATGCTGTTCAGCCAAATTCACCCTATTGCTCGCTCAAACTATCTGCTGGGACACACTTTGAGCGAGTAATAATCTATCCGCCGCTGAACTGGCTACTTACTACCCCCATTCAGCGGCCAATAATTTATTGCTCGCTGAACTAGGTCCTCAGAACCTTAGTTGAGCCAATTTCATTTCTCCGCCCAGCTCAAAACCCAGCACCCACCCAAATCCTACACGCGTCGTATATTCCCACCCTTCAAGCCCCAACCACTGACCAATGAGACTACGCTACCTGACGTCCACCACGCTTTCCAACTTCCTTTGCACCCGCGTCCCCGCCCCGCGTGAAGGCGTAAAGGGAGAAAGGCGTAAAGGGTTGAAGGGGAAAAGCAATAAAGGATTACTGCTGCTCCTCCCTTTCCTCCTTTTAACCTTTACGCCCTTATTCGCGCAGATCAGCCTCGAATACTGGGAAGCCCTCGCCCCCCGCAACATCGGCCCCGCCGGCATGTCCGGCCGCGTAACGGCCATCGACGTCAACCCGACCGACCGGGATAATATATACGTTGGTACGGCCAGCGGCGGGGTTTGGATGAGCCAAAACGGCGGCATCAGCTTCGAGCCGATCTTCGACAACCAGAAGTACCTCGGCATCGGTGCCGTCGCCGTTTCCGACGCCAACCCGAACGTGATCTGGGTCGGCACCGGCGAGGGCAACCCGCGCAACTCGGCCAACTACGGCGGCGGCATCTATAAAAGCCTCGACGGCGGGAAGAACTGGCAATTCATGGGCCTGGAAGCCACCCGCCACATCCACCGCGTGCTGCCGCACCCCACCGATCCGAACGTCTGCTACGTCGGTGCGATGGGTAATATGTGGGCTCCGAACGAGGAGCGCGGCGTTTACAAAACGACCGACGGCGGCAAGACCTGGAAGAAGATTTTGTACGTCAACGACGGCACCGGCATCGCCGAAATGGTGATGGACCCCACCAACCCCAATAAGCTCATCGCCGCCACCTGGACCTTCGACCGCGACCCCGATTACTTCAATTCCGGCGGCACCGGCTCCGGCATCTGGGTGACGCACGACGGCGGCGACAACTGGGAACGCCGCACCGCCAAAGACGGCCTGCCGAAGGGCGACCTCGGCCGCATCGGCCTGGCCATCGCGGCCGGCAAGCCGAACGTCGTCTACGCCCTCGTCGAGGCCAAGGTCAACGGCCTCTACAAATCAACCGACGGCGGCGCGAACTGGAAGTTGGTGAGCGAAAAGAACATCGGCAACCGGCCGTTCTACTACGCGGAACTTTACGTCGACCCGCGGAACGAGAACCGCATTTACAACGTCTTCACCTACATCTCGAAGAGCGAGGACGGCGGCAAATCTTTCCGCCAGATCGCCGACTACGGCAACGGTGTTCACCCCGATCACCACGCCTTCTGGATCGACCCCAACGACCCGGAATACGTCATCGACGGCAACGACGGCGGCCTCAACATCAGCCACGACGGCGGCGAAACCTGGCGCTTCGCGGCCAACCTGCCGCTGGCCCAACTCTACCACATCAACTACGACATGAGCTTCCCCTACCTCGTCGGCGGCGGAATGCAGGACAACGGCAGTTGGGTCGGCCCCAGCCAGGGCCTCAAGTCCGGCGGGATCACCGATTCTGACTGGCAGGAGGTCTTTTTCGGCGACGGTTTCGACCTGATCTTCAAGCCCGGTAACTCCAATATAGTCTACGCCGCCAGCCAGGGCGGCGCGCTCGGCCGCGTCAACCGGCGCACGGGCAAGACGCGCTACATCAAGCCCGTCCACCCCGACGGTACCTTCCTGCGCTACAACTGGAACGCGCCGATCGCGCAGAGCGACGAGGGCGAATGCACCATCTACATGGGCAGCCAGTTCGTCCACAAAAGCACCGACTGCGGTGACCACTGGACCATCATCAGCCCCGACCTGACCACCAACGATACGGCCCGCCAACGCTCCATGATCTCCGGCGGCCTGACGATCGACGCTACCCAGGCGGAGAACCACACGACGCTGCTGGCCATCGTGCCGAACCACAACGAATTCATGCAGCCGCAGGGCCTCTGGGTCAGCTCCGACGACGGGCGGCTGCACTTCAGCCCCGACGACGGGGAGAACTGGAATGACCTGACGGCCAACCTGCCCGGCATGAAAGCGGGCGCGTGGATTCCCTACATCGAGGCGTCCGTCCACGACCCGGCGGAGGCGTGGGTGGTGGTCAACGACTTCCGGCGCGGCGATACCCGCCCGATGGTGTACCACACGACCGACTACGGCAAAAGCTTCCGTAAGGTGGTGGACGAGAACAAGGTGGTTGGCCACGCCCTGGCCATCGTCCAGGACCCGGTAGAACCAAAACTCCTTTTCCTCGGTACCGACCAAGGCCTTTTCATCAGCTTCGACAAGGGCGGCAGCTGGACGCATTACGACGAGGGCTACCCCCACGTCTCCACCCGTGACCTGAAAATTCACCCCCGCGAGCATGACCTCATCATCGGCACCTTCGGCCGGGCGGTCTGGATCATGGACGACATCCGCCCGCTGCGCGAAATTGCCAAGACGAACGGACAGGTTGTGCGCGACAGTTTCACCGTCTTCCCCGCCCCCGACGCTTACCAGTGGGAGACGCGTTCTTACCAGGGCACGCGCTTCTACGCCCAGGGCCAGTTCCAGGGCGAGGACCGGATGCGGGGGGCGATGCTGACGTACTGGGTGTTGCCGCAAAAGGGTAAAGGTGGAAAGGATGACGGGATGAAAGGTGATGCCCCGGTTGAAGAGATGACCGGTAAGAAGAAGAAAGGCAAGAAGGGCGCGGCCGCGGGTACTACGGAAGTAGCAAAAAAGCCGGAGGTGGACGTCAGCCGTATGCTCCGCTACTCCAGTTCGGAAGACATCCCCGGACGGGAAAACGCGCGCGGCGGTATGACCGAAAACCCCTTCGCCAGCCAGGACGACGACCCCGACCCGAAGACCAAGAATAAACGAAAAATGAAGATCCAGGTCGTCGACACCCAGTCGGGCGATACCATCCGCACCTATAAGGTCACCCCCGATTACGGCATGAACCGCATCAGTTGGAACCTACGGCGCGACGGCATCCGCTTCCCCGGCCGCCGCGCTGTCAAGCCGGATGCGGACCTGCCGAGCGGCGCGGCCGTTGGCCCGGGCGTTTACGAGGTGGTGATGACTTTCGGCAACCACACGGGCAAAACCCTGGTCACCGTCCACGCCGACCCGCGGGATGAGGCACCGACCGCCGCGACCTTCGCCGGCCGCGAAAAGCTGCAAGCCGATTTCGATACCACCGTCGTCCGCCTCAATGAATCGTGGACCGACCTCCAGCAAGCCGGTAAATCCATCAAGCGCGTCGAGGGCCTGCTCAAAGATGCCCCCTCCGCCGTCAAGGATTCCCTGACCGCCGACATCAAAGACCTGCGCAAGGCCATCGCCGACCTGGAGGAGATCTACACCGAAAAGGAAGGCCTCAAGGGCATCCAGCGCAACCCGACGAACCTGCGGGCGAAGATGTTTTCCGCCCGTAGCTACATCCGCCAGGTGGAGGGCAAGCCGACGCAGATGGCGGAGGTGACGCTGCGGCTGTTCAAGACGGAGGCGGCTGACTTTATGGAAAAGGTCGCGGCGTTTATGGCGGGTGATTTTGCGGGCTTCCGGGAGGAGGTGGAGGGGGCGGATTTGAGCTTGTGGGGGAAGCTGTAAAGCGCTCGTAGCGCTTAGAACTTTTCACCCCGCGCCCATGGTTGAGGACTTTTAGTCCGAACGCAAGACAAGCCTTCCCGTCTGGCGTTCGGACTGGAAGTCCTCAACCATATTACGCCCGACGAATGCTGTAGGTATTTCGTTGTGTCTGTTGCCAACTAAACGTACTAACCATGAGCCTTTTTCTCAATATCCACCCTGGAGAAATTCTTCGTGAAGAATACCTCGAACCGCTGGCCCTTTCCGCCTATCGGCTCGCGAAAGATATCGGTGTTTCCCAAACCCGGATTAGCGACATCTTACACGAAAAGCGTGGGGTTTCAGCGGATACTGCTTTGCGTTTCGGGAAGTACTTCGATACCACTCCTGACTTTTGGCTGAATCTGCAAAACCAGTTTGAACTGCGAAAGGCGACCCATGATGCTGGAGAAGCGATTGCCGCTATTCCCCGCTTTCAGAAGCCGGTCGCAACACTGTCTCGGCGCGCGGGTAGCGAGTCATGAAATTCACCGCGGGTCCACAAAAAACCGCACCCCCACCTCCAGCGTCACCCGCCACGGAAAAGCCCGCCCGGTTTCAGGCCGGGCAAAGTCCGTCAGGTGCCGCTGGCCAACGAACATGCCGTAGACGCCGATCCGCTCGCTAAAATTGTAGTTACTGCCCGCGCCGAGGCGGCCGATCAGTGCGGCGGGGCGTATTTGTGGGAATAATTCCGTCTCCTTTGTTTCTTCAGCGATCCCGTCGAACGCAATGATACGGCTGTAGGTCGTAGTGGCACCGTATTTTCCTACGGCAAAGCCGCCCTCGACGAAGGGCTGCGAGTTGCTCCACGTCTTAAATTGGTAGCGAAGATCACCTCAATACGCCAACCCTACCCACCTCCCAAAATTTTAACATTCCTTCACCACTTCCCGCCGCCTCAGACGTTACGCCAGGCATGACGATGCTCCAACTCCTCCGCGCCCACCCGCGCTACCTCGCTTTCGGCTTCCTGCACTTCTTCTTCAGCGCGGTGGGGCAGACGTTTTTCATTAGCCTGTTCGTGGTGAGCATGACGGCACGGATGGGCTGGGCGGAGGGCACCTTCGCCGCCATTTATTCGGCCGTTACGCTGGCGGCGGCCTTTACGCTGCCGGCCATCGGGACGCAGGTCGACCGGCTGCGCATCCGCTACGTAAGCACGGCCGTGGCGGTCGCCGTCATCATCGGTTGCGTGACGCTGGGGCTGACCACGAGCGTTTACCTGCTGGTGCCCGCCCTCTTCCTCGTGCGGCTGGGCGGGCAGGGCGTACTGACGCTGATCGGGTCGACGACGGTGGGGCGCTACTTCAACGAAGGGCGGGGTAAGGCCCTGTCGGCGGCCATGATCGGGCTGTCCGTCGCTGAGGTGCTGCTGCCGTCGCTGGCCGTCTTCGTGATGGGCCGGCTGGGTTACGGCACGGTCTGGTTGGGCATGGCGGCCCTGATCGGCGCGGTGTTTTTACCGTCGATCTGGCTGCTGATCCGCCGGTTCGACAACTTTCAGCGTGGGGATACGGTGGCCGAAGAGCAGGCCGCCGCCAACCCCGGCGGTACCGTTCAGGCCTCGTGGACGCGGCGCGAGGTGCTGGCCGACCGGCGGTTTCAGCTGCTGATCCCCGTCTTCATCTTTCTGCCTTTCGTCTTCACCGGCCTGGTCTTCAACCAGTCGATCATCGGGGAGGCGCGCGGTTACTCGGCGGCGTGGATGGCGGTAGGCTTGAGCACCTACGGCTTAGCCCGGGTTGTCTTTTTGCTCACTTCCGGCAGCCTGACGGACCGCTACGGTCCGGCTTCGTTGCTACGGTTTACGTACCTGCCGATGCTGCTCGGCGTGCTGATCCTGCTGCTGTTCAAAGGGCATGCGGCGATCCCGCTTTTCTTCGGCCTGTCGGGCATCACGGCCGGCGTCGAGTCGGTGCTGATGCCCGCGCTATGGGCCGAACGCTACGGGCCGCGCTTCCTCGGCGCGATCAAAAGCACCGTCCGTTTCCTGGTGGTGATCGCGGCGGCGGCCGCGCCGATCGTGTTCAATTACGGGTTCCGGCTGGGGCTGGAGGCGTGGCTGGGGGTGCTGCTGGTCTACGGGCTGCTATGTCAGTTCCTGCTTTTCCGGGAACGCGGGCTTATCGTGGACTGATGACCCGCTCGGATTTCTGACTAACCAGGGCGGGGCCGCGGGAGGCAAGGCAAATAGCGAAGAACCTCGTTGTTCCCCCATTCCGTTGCACCCGCGACCCCGCCCCACAAAGCAGTGCCCGGACAAAAGCCCGGGCACTACCTAAAACCTACTTCACAATTTAATCCAGGATTTTCAATCTTTCCGGAGCAGCACGGCCTCGATGCGGGCCAGTCGCGCCTCCAGTTTTTCGATTTTACTTTCCTGCGCCTCAATCGTTTCCTGCTGTTCCTGAATCGCCCTGATGGCCACCATGCTGAAACCGGCGTAGTTGACGCCGTAAAGCGAATCTGCTTCGGAGTAAGACACCAGTTCGGGGAAAAGTTCCTTCGCCTCCTGGGCCAGCAAACCAATGGTCGTTTCCTGGGTTTTGTCCGCTTTGTAATGGTAGCTGGTCACCCGCAGACCCATCACTTTACCCAGGTAGGAGCCGACGTTCTGGACGTCGCCCTTCAGGCGTTTGTCGGACGACTGGGTGTAGGCACCCGTAGTCGCGTTGATGAAGCCCCGCAGGCTGTTTCCGTAGTGGAAGCGCAGCGCGAAACCGTGGGTGACGTTCCAGTCCTCGTTCGCGGTATTATCCGTAAAACGCAGGCCGGTGCCGACGCTCTGGCTGCGCTGGTGGATGTGCAGCCGCGCGGTCGGCGTACCGTTGATGCCCACCTCTCCGTCTCCGGTGATGGTCATGCGGTCGGCCGCGCCGTTAGCGTTGCGGAAGTAAAAATTAAGTCGGGCGTTAGCCGTCGTCGCCGAGGGAAGACCAGCCACGTGCCAGAAAGCACCACCCGCGGCGTTGTTCGTTAGCTCCAGGCGGGCGTAGTCGTTGCCGATTTCCTCCAGTTTCATCTGGGGCTTGCTGAGGGTGGAATTAGCGAGTACGTGGCTCCAGGCGGAAACACCGGTGATGTCACCAATCTGAAATTCTCCGTTCTGATTCATTTTAAATCGGGTGGTTACGGTATTGGACCCGGTGGGCTTGGACCGAAAAAGCAGGTTGGCGCCCGAACCCTGGGTGGACATTCGCCACTGGTTACCGTTGTCTGGAAAGCCCATGAGTAGTGCTCCCAGATTGGTCTGTATGAGCAAATTACCGCCAACGTGCATTTTCTCTTCGGGTTCGTCGATGCCGATGCCGACGTTGCCGCGACCCGTAGTGAGTGCCGCCACCCCGGAGCTCGTAGTGTAAAAATGACCACCGACGCCGCCGCCGAAACCGTAGCCCCGCACCCCTACGCCGGTTGAAGACTCCGAAATCCCTTGAACTCCCGCAAAAAAACCGGTTTTGGAAACACCGTGAACACCATTGCCGCCCACGCCGTGCCCCAGCACACCAGCGTTATTGTTGGGCAGTGTTTCCCCGTTGACGCCAACAGAGCCGGCGATGCCGTAACGGCCGTTGCCAAAATCGTTGTGTACGTGAAAGTTCGCGCCGGATTCCGTCGCCTCGTTATAGTAAGGCAGTTCAATATCACCACCTCCACCGGGCAGGGTTATCGTTCCGCCGCCTTTGTTCAAGCTGAGTTGATTGCCGACCAGGCTGAGGTTCTGAATCTCGTTGCCGGGGTCGGCATCTGCATCGTCCACCTGATCCTGGAAGGCACCGCCGCCGTTGGAGAGGGTGACCGTGGGGCCGACTTTGGTGAGGGTTTGCAGCTCGTTGGTGGCGTCCGCGTCGGCATCGTCCACCTCGTCGGTGAAGGTGCCGCCGCCGTTGGAAAGCGTGACCGTATTGCCGGCCTTGCTGATGGTTTGCAGTTCGTTCAGCGGGTCGGCGTCCGCATCCGTACCACCGGAGGGCAGGGTGACCGTGCTACCGTCGGTAATCGAAAGCTCGTTGGTCACCGGGTCGAAACTGATGTCCTGAATTTCGTTTGTCGGGTCGGCATCCGCGTCGGTGCCGCCGGTGGGGATGACCACGCTGCCGCCACCGGCACTGAGGTTGAGGGTACTGGTCGCCGCGTTGAAAGTGATGGTCTGGATCTCGTTCAGCGGGTCGGCATCCGCATCCGTACCGCCGGTGGGGATGGTGACGGAGTTGCCACCGGTGATCGTCAATCGGTTGGTCGCCGGGTCGAAGGTCAGCGTTTGGCTGTCCGTTCCGCCGCCGCCCGCGGGCAGGGTGACCGTTCCGCCGCCGTCGCTGAGCGTCAGTTGGTCGCCGCTGATGGTGATGGTCTGTAGCTCGTTCAGCGGGTCGGCGTCCGCGTCGGTACCGCCGCTGGGGATGGTGATGGTGTTGCCGCCGTCAATGGTCAGTTCGTTGCTGGCGGGGTTGAAGGAGAGCGTCTGAATTTCGTTCGTTGGGTCGGCGTCCGCGTCGTCCACGCCGTCTTGCAGGGCGGAGAGATCGACGGCGTTGCCGCCCTCGATGCTCAGCGTCGTGCCGCTCAGGGTGATGGTCTGATCGTCGGTTCCGCCGCCGCCGCCTACCTGGAGGGTGACGGAGTTGCCGTCGGTCAGGGTAAGCACCTGGGTAGCGGGGTCATAAATGAGGTTTTGCAATTCGTCCGTCGGGTTGCCGCCGCCGCCGTCACCGCTCCTGGAAGCGTACATGGCGTAGGGAACGGAGAGCAACTGGCTGGCGCCGAGGTTAACGTAGCTGCTGCCGCCGTCCGGGTCGATGTCGATCTTGAGGAAGTAGCTGTCGTCGCCCCAGTCGATGGTCGCCATATCGCCCGAAAGGCCGACGCCGTTACCGATGTGGAGGTCGAAGACGCCGAGGTCGGTGGTGGTCACTTCATGGCGCTCGGAATAGCTGACCGCGCCGGAGGGGCCGCCCTTAAGTACGCTGACGCGTACGGCGATGTTGTCAGTCGCCATCGCGTTGTTGTCCACGTCGCGGGCTACGGCCTGGAAGCGGAAACCGGAAGGGGCCTGGGCGGATAGTCCCGCTACGGTAAGCAGGAGCAGAAGGAAGAATAAGAGTCGTTGCATAGCGGGATGATTTTTGTAATAATGTTTAACCGTTTATGCTCTGTACTTTAACGTTCGTTACGGGCGGGCGAGAGTTTTTTGCGTTTTAACGAGCTTCCAGTTGATTGTTTCCCGTTTCAATTGTCCAATCTCCCGCTGTTGTTCGGCCGCCGCCGGTTTACAGGGTGATCGAACTGCCGTTGGTCAGAACGAGGAGGCCGAAAGAACGAGAGTTCACGGTGGTTAAAACTTATGTGCAAAGTCAGAGGGATCAGCGACGGATAATCCGCAGCGTTTTAAGTGGTCGGCCTTCCCGCGTGATGGTCAGGAAATAGGTGCCGGCGGGGTAGGCCCGCAGGCTTACGTCGGCCCGTTCCGGAGGAAGTTCGCGGTCGCTGAGGCTACGCCCGAGTAGGTCGGCGATCCGTAGGCGGTCGCGCTGTTTCCAGTCGCCGGTCAGCGTGACATCATTGGCGGTGGGGTTGGGGTAAACGGTGAGGTCGAGTTGTACTTCGGGTGCCGACCAGACGGAAGTCGTCAGCAGCTCGTAGAGGCCATGGTGAAAACCACGCTCCAGCACGATGCCGTTTTGGGTGCGGTCAACCACGGTCTCGCCTACGGTGAAATGAATGTTGCCCACGTTGACGGCGGAGAAATAACTGCCCGCGCTGCCTACGACGCTTCGGGAGAGTTCCTGAGCGGAAAGTCCGTACATCAGTAAACAAAAACACAACAGCGTTATCGTTTTTTGGGCGCGGACGCGGGTGCGGGGAAGGTGGAAAAGAGCCATGGTTTTAAGCTTTGGGATGAATGATTTGGTGTGTTGGTCTGTTGGCCTATCAGGAGTGTCGGTCCGTTTGGAGCAACTAACGCATCAGTGTTATTTGCCCACGCACCACTTTATTACTACCATCGGCATAGCGAATGCCGGCGGAATAGGCGTAGATGCCGGGCGGCAGGGGCGCGCCCCGGTCGGTACCGTCCCAACTGATTTCTTCGGGCGGGAGCTCGGCGGTTGGCTGTTGGTAGTGAATGCCGCCCCAGCGATCCGCCACCTGGAAACCGTAAACGGCCTCGGCGCGCGGCCCGGTGAACAGCCGCCAGACGTCGTTCTTGTCGTCGCCGTTCGGGCTGAAGGCCGTGGGGGTATACACCCGTCGGCTGTCTTTAACTTTGATCAGGAAGGAATCCTCTACCGAGCAGCCACCCGGCGCGATCGCCTTCACTACGAAGCGAGTATCGATCGTTGGCGTGAGCACCGTGGCCGGGCAGTCGTTGCAGCTCATGAAGCCGCGCGCGTTCCATCGCCACTCCGCTACCTCGAAGCCGGCCGTAAAGGATACGGGCACGGAGTCGCCCCGTTCGATGGTCTGCTCTTCCGGCAGGTCACCGAATATGGTCAGCTCGGGTGCGGCGGTCAGGTTGGCGGTGGTTTCCGCGCTACAGCCGTCGGCGTTTTCCACTACGATGGTGTAGTCACCGGCGGTCAGCCCGACGAAGCTGGTGTCCAGCTGAAACCCTTCCCCACCGTCGATGGAATAAAGTAAGTCCGAATCGCCGGAAGCGCGTACGCCCAGCGCGCCGGAGTTGCCGCCCGGGCAGGCCGGGTCGGTGGCCGTTACTTCGTCGATCACGATGGTCGTTGCTTCCACCGCCCGCTCCAGCACCAGCTCGCAGCCGGTGAAATCGGTCAGCGTCAGCCGGTAGTCTCCCGCGGCGTTGATGCGGGCGCGGCGGTCGTCGTCCCCCGTGCTCCAGGCGTAGCGGGAAAAATTGCCAGCCACTTCCAGCACCGCTTCGGTACCCGCGCAAAGCCGGTCCGGTCCGCTGATCTCCGGCCGCGTCGGGAAACCCACCGTGACCTCGAAGGTCACCGTGCTGTCGCAGCCGTTCACCGTGGTAAAGGCCGCGGTTATGCTTGTGTCGCGCATCAGCGTCATCCCCCGGAAGTCTTCCCCCGGGCAGAGGTCTACGAAGAACATTTCATTGTAGGCGGGTAGTAGTTGCAGGAAGGTTTCCACGATGCTGTCGCAGCCGCCTGGGGTAATCAGCACGGTTTCGTGGTTACCGCCGGTCGTTATAGCCGTTCCGCCAACGAAGACGGTGTCCCCGTCGCAGCGCGTCAGCCCCTGCGCGAAACGAGGGATATCTACGCGAAGCTCCGTAGCCGAGGTCGCCATTCGGCAGGCCGGGGCGGCCAGGCAGGGGAGGTCCGCGGCGTACGTCAGCCGGTAGCGGATGCCGGGGGAAGGGCTACTGACCATAAGGTCGGGGCTGTTTCCGCCGGTGGCCCCCCAACTCGTGCCGCCGTCGAAGCTGCGTTCCCACTGGTACACGTAAGTTTCGCCGTCGGTCAGCGGGCTGGTCAGCGTGAACGCCCCGGCCCGGCAAACGATCGTCGTTGGGTCCAGGTCCTGCCCGGTCAGGAGACCACGGAAAAGGCAAATGGCGCAGATAAGGAGCAGTAGCCGAAGCATAGCGGAGGGGGGTTTGGCCTTTTATGCGGGGTGGGGGGAAAGATGTTACGATTACCGAAGAATATTTAAGACCCGGGCGCTTTGTACCGAGTCATACGCTATCATAATGGCCCGTATTAATGCCTTGGCACCGCCAAGAGCGAGGGGGTGGGGTGCAGGACGAAATACCGAACGCAACCCCTCGCTGTAATGGAGGCGGGGGCGGTTATACGGCGAAAGGTATTCGGACTTTTCGAAAAGTACGAAATGCACTGATTATCAATTGGTTATGCCGTGATTAGTCGTTTAGCCCAACAGTCCAACAGTCCAATAGACCAACAGACCAATAGTCCAATAGTCCAATAGTCCAATAGACCAACAGACCAATAGACCAACAGCCCAACAGCCCAACAGCCCAACACCTACCCCGACAACCGGTACCGATGCCCCGGCAGCGCCGCGATCACCCCTTTCATTTCCAGCATCAGCAGCAGACTCGCCAGGTGCGCCGGCGGTTGTTGCAGCGTGAAGCGCAGTTCATCGATCTCCACGCCGTCGCGGTCGCGGAGTTGTTCGACAAGGGCGAGTTCGTCGGGTTCAAGGTCTTCGAAGAGTTGACGTTGTCGGCCGGTGGCGTGCCCTTTCCAGCCGAGGAGGTCGACGATATCTTGCGCCGATTCGATGAGGTGAGCGCGGCCCGTCTTGATCAGGTCGTTGCAACCTTCGGTGAGCGGGTCGCCGCCGCGGCCGGGGCAGGCGCCGACTTTGCGGCCGAGCTCGTGCGCCATCCGCGCCGTGATCATCGAGCCGCCGCGCGCGGCGGATTCCACGACGACGGTAAGATCGGACAGCATGGCGACCACGCGGTTGCGGGCGGGGAAGTGATCCTTCTCCGGCTTCATCCAGTAGGGGTAGGCGGTGAGCACGCCGCCGCCGTTCTCCGCCATGCGGGTTGCCGTCTTGCCGTGGGCCCGGGGGTAGATGGCGTCAAAGCCGCTGCCCATCACGGCAACGGTGGGCAGGCCAGATTGCAGGCAGCGGCGGTGGGCGTAAATGTCCACTCCGTACGCCAGGCCACTGACGATGAGCGGGCTGAAATCCGCCAGCGGGTCGATCAACCGGTCGACCTGCCGCGCGCCATGACTGCTCATCTCCCGCGTGCCGACGATGGCCGCGGTGCGGGGGTTGTTCAGATCCGCCTCGCCGTAGTAATACAGTAGGGGGACGGCACCGGTGTGGGCCTGCATCCGGCTGGGGAAATCATCATCCAGACAGCAGAGAATTCGGATGTTATGTCGCTCGGCGTGCCGAAGGATGGCGTCGGCGTCGCGGTTCGCGCGTTCGGGGTCGGCAAAAGCGGCGGCGGTGCGCTCCGCAATGCCGTCCACTTCGCACAGCTCCCGCGTCCGCGCCCTGAAAACCTCGGAGGCGGTACCAAAATGGCGGACGAGTGAACGAAAATGTTTGGGCCCGATATTGGGCACGCGGCTCAGGGCTACCCGGGCGTAAGTATCCGGATGCATGGGGAAATGGGTCAACGGAAAGGAAAATGGTCGCGAAAAGCAAGAGAGGGCGGATAGCGGGGCAGAAAGCGGCGGATGAAGCGCGACGTGGCAAATATACAAATACAATACAAAAAGTTTAACAAAAGAACAAACTTTACTTTTTAACGTAATGGTAAAATAGCTTAGGGCCGCCCGCGAAGGATATTTCGTATATTTGTGGTCTGTATGAGTGTCTTTTAAAAACGGCTACCGTCTTAAAGTGACAGAAGCCGTCCGTCTTTCCGTAAGAATCGTAATCTCCCCATGTACACACCGTCTTTTCGTTTTACTTCGCTGCTGCTACTACTACTACTGGTCGTTCTGACCGGCTGCGTACGTGATGAGGTCGTATCCGGTTTGGATACGGACCTGGAGCGAACGTTGATCCGCCTCAGCGAGAACAACTCCCTTAACGATTATATGCTGCCCGACGGGCGGAACCTGGCGGGCATACCCGCCGGTATCGGTAATCCTTTGACCGAGGAAAAGGTGGAGCTCGGCAAGCTTCTTTTCTACGAAACGGCCCTCGGCCGCGATGCCGTTAACCCCGAACACCTCCGGACGTTCTCCTGCGCCTCCTGCCACGTACCGGAAGCCGCCTTTACGGCCGGTGCCATACAGGGCATTGCTGATGGTGGTATCGGCTTCGGCAATTTCGGCGCCGGCCGGGAGATGGACGACCTCTACGAAGAGGAAGACATCGACGCTCAGGGTGCCCGCCCGCTCTCCATGCTCGGCGTCGCTTACGTCACCAACTCCATGTGGGCCGGCCGTTTCGGTGCCCGCGGCGAGAATGCCGAAGTAGAAGAAGTTTGGGGCGTGTTCGACCCCGCCACGGAAGTGAACCACCTCGGCCTCGACGGCCTCGAGGCGCAGAACATCGAAGGGACGGTTACTCACCGCATGAGTACCGACGCTTACCTGCTCGACACCCTCGGCTACCGCTATATGTTTAACCGCGCCTTCCCCGATTTCGAGGGCGATGCCCGCTACGGTCGCGTGGCGATGAGCTTCGCGCTCTCCGCCTATCTCCGTACCCTGTTGCCCAATGAAGCACCCTGGCAGCAGTGGTTGCGCGGTGACCGGGATGCGCTGAGCGACCAGCAGAAGCGCGGTGCCAAACTCTTCTTCGGCAAAGCCGGTTGTTACCGCTGCCACAATGGCCCGGCCCTCAACGGAAATACCTTCCACGCCATCGGCGTCAACGATCTTTGTGACATCCCGGGCGCACTGCGCACCAGCGCGGACGACACCCGCAACTTCGGCCGGGGAGATTTTACCCGCCGGGCCGAAGACATGTTTAAATTCAAGGTGCCGCAGGTGTACAACGTCAAGGATATGCCGTTCTATTTCCACGGCTCCAGCAAGGAAGACCTGCGCGAAGTGGTGGAATACTTCAACATCGGCGTGCCGGAGAACGACCGCATCCCGCGCAACAACATCTCCGATTTCTTCCACCCGCTCAACCTCTCCGACGCCGAAGTCAACGACCTCACCGATTTCCTCGCCGAAGGGCTCTACGACGCCAACCTGAACCGCTACGTGCCGGAGGAGGTGCTGTCGGGAAATTGCTTCCCGAACAGCGACGTGCGTAGTAAGGAGGATATGGGGTGCGAATAACCAGCCGGGAAACTTCACTTATCTTACGAATGGTTGATCACAAATCATTTCGTAATGGTGGGCGAGTCTATTTCCATCGAGGATTCCATTAAGTCTTTTCCAAGTTTGAAGATCTAGGACCGGCTCCGATTATTATCGGCGGTCTCTGCCTCGTTGGTCGATGATACGGAACGGGTCAAAGAACTGGCTTCGCAATCGACTTCAGATGAGTTGAGGATCAAAACAGCGGGACCACTAGAGAGGATAACGAGTTCGCATAGCGAACCCAAGCTATTCGACCTTAGCCGTCACCGGGTATTTAAGGCCCTCATACCGATGCAGCACCGCCTTCACGCTCCCCACGCTCACGGGTGATTCGATCAGCACCGGCAGCTTATTCTGGTCGTCGGTGACGTAAATTTTCATTTCGTCACCCTCCTTGAAGACGTCACCGGCAATGAGCTTGGGGCTGAATTTCCGCGTCTTGAAGTGCCCGACACCCTTCACCTTGGTTTTCGCTTCGGCGCCGAGGTATTTGAGCGAAAGCGGGTAGACTTCCTGATCCATCAGAATCTTGATGGGAATCTCCAGCCCCGTTTGCATATTGTCGTAATCGAGATTCCGGGCGTAGTAAACGATGGAAATCAGGTCGTGCATGCACTCGTCGAGCGAGATGTTTTTCGGGTCGCCGAGGCTTTCGCGGGTGCGACCGCGCACGCTGACGGCGGCCCCGCCTTCCTGATCGAAGGTGGTGCGGTCGTAACGGGTGTAGCCGCCCTCGTGGATGTCTTTGATGTGGATCTTCGGCAGCAGAGTTTTCTTGTCGAGGTAGCTCTCGTAATTATCGCGCACGCTGTAAAACCACTCGTAACTTTCGTAGGTCCGGCCGCGCACCATGATGTGGTAATTGTTGGGCAGCTCATGCACGGAAAAGGTGACTTCGCCGGCGGAGAGCCACACGAAATTCCAGTTGTAGTAGAGCTTGTAAACGATCTTTTCGCCCGGTTGAAAAACGGTATTGGTCGTCTCGCAGATGTCGGGCGGGGCCATCGGCGGGTGAAAAGTGTTTTCGGACCGCCCGACTGTTTGACGATCCGACTGCTTGACTAATGAGTGCGGGGCCGCGGGTGCAAGGGAGTTGGCGAGAACTCGTTGTTCGCCAAAGCCGGGGTAAGAAGCGTTCACCAACAGGCCGGCCGGCAAAGCCAGGAGGAGCGCGAAGCGGAGGATCAGGGTTTTCATACGTCGTTGATTTTCTTATAGGGTTTGACGATCAGCAGGTAGCCGGGTAACGCTGGTAGGAGAACGTTAACGGCGAACAGGGTGGTGAACGCCGCCACCGTCGCCACGGCCGTCGTCGGCGCGTCCCCCCATAACAACAGCCCGAGTTCGGTGCGGGTTACGAGATTCACGCCCGGCGGCATCGGTATGCCGGCCTGAACGAGGTATATACCGGCGATTCCGGCCAGCCCCTTCAGGGGGGACAATTCCAGGCCGAAAAACCATAGCAACAGCCAGAGCTGCGTACAGTAGACGCTGAACCGTACACAAGCGTACGTGCCCGCCGCGGCCATTAAGGGCATTTTAACGTTCGCCAGGGCCTCCCGCAAGGCCCCGTTCCCCAGTTTGAACCTGCTTTCGAGCCAAACCATGAAGCGCAACACCAGCGGCAAACCCGCCCACCAACCGATCAGCAGCAGCAACGGACCCACCGGCCAAAGCCACGCTACGGCGAAGGGCAGCCGGTCGCGCAGCAGCCCGTCCGCCGTCCACATCAGCGCGGGCCAGGCGAGCAGCAGGAAAGCGACCCACTGGCAAACGCCGCCCAACAAACTGGACGTGATGACGCCCGGCCACTCCTCCCGCTCGGCCACCAGCAGCCGCCCGCCGATCTCGCCGATGCGGTTGGGCGTCGCCGCGCTCACGCTGAGCCCCGCCAGCGTCGCCCGCCACGTGCGCGCGAAGGGCCAGGTTAGAAAAGGGCGGAGCAGAAGGTGCCACTTGCGCGCCTCCAGCCACCAGTTCAGCGGCATCAGCAGGCAGGCCAAGGCAAGGTACTTCCACCGCCCCGGCCGGGTCAGTGCCGCCCCGAAAGCCGACCAGTCCAGCCGCTCCGACAGCCGCCGGAAATGCCAGACGAAAGCCGCCAGAATGAGCACGCTGAACAGACGAACGGCCCATTTGCGGACGGGCTTGCTGAAAAGTTTATTTGTTGTGTCTGTCAAATTTATTGTTGGATGGTGCTACCTTTGGTTAGACGTCATTGCTTTCTTCTCTTCCTCAAAATTACAACATTGCCCCCACCACCCAAGCCGAAAAAAGCTGCCGCCGCCCCTTACCGCATTCTCGGCATCGACCCGGGGACGGTCGCGCTCGGTTTTGCCGTGGTGGAAATACACCCCAAATCGCGCCGCATCGTCGAAATCGGGGTGCTTAAACTGGCGAAGCTCAAAGACCACGCCGACCGGCTCGCCACCATTCACCGTCGCCTGACGCAGGTGATCGGTACCCACAAGCCGGGCGTGATGGCCATCGAGGCGCCCTTCTTCGGTAAAAACCCACAGTCGATGCTCAAGCTCGGCCGCGCCCAGGGTGTCTGTATGGCCGCCGCGATGGGCCTCAACGTGCCGGTAACCGAATATGCGCCGCGCAAGATCAAGCAGTCGATCGCCGGCAACGGCAACGCCAGCAAGGAGCAGGTCGCCGCCATGCTCGCCAACGAATTCGACCTCGATACCTCCCGCTACCTCGAAGACGCGACCGACGCGCTCGGCGTGGCGATGTGCCATTACTACCAGACGCGCGGCGTGCCGGGCGGCGGAAAGAAGTTCTCCGGCTGGGAAGGTTTCGTCAAAGCCAACGAGAAACGGGTGAAGAAGTGAAAGGAGGTTGCAGGTTTCCAGGTTGCAAGTTCCACGTTGCCGTGTGGCAAGCGTGACGGGCAACCTGCAACCCGCAACTCAAAAACCCGTATACTTGTTACACAATTCTTTTCCACCAAATTAACGTTGCGGCGAACCTGCAACCTGCAACTTGCAACCTGAATGTCCGAATATACCGACGAAGTCGTCAACAACCCCGAGAAATACCGCTTTGAAGTCACCAGCGGCTCCCTGATCTCCAAACTCGATTACCGCCTCGGCCGCAAAACCATTGCGCTGGTGCACACCGAAGTACCCGAAGAACTGCAGGGTCAGGGCATCGGCGGCTCGCTGATCGCCGCCGCGCTGGAACACGCGAAAGCGAAAGGCCTTAAGGTGTTGCCGTACTGCCCCTTCGCCGCCGCCTACATCGGTCGTCACCCGGAGTGGAAGGACATTGTGGGCGAGATTTAATGCTATTCGTTTTTCTGGCGGCCGCGGCGGCGCAGTTGTTTTTTTGGGGCTACTTCCTCCGCGGTGCGCTGGTGCCGGATGCACCGTCCGCCAACGCCCCTTCGCCGTCTCCTTCGCCGGTCAGCGTCATTGTTTGCTTTCGCAACGAGGAAGCGACGCTGGAGCGGTGCTTGCGGGGCATCCTGGCGCAGGATTATTCCGCCGGCTTCGAGCTGCTGGCGGTTGACGATAACTCCACCGACGGCTCGGCCGACATCGTTCGGCGGTTGATTGGGGAAGGGTATCATCACCTGCGCCTGTTGCAACCCGGCCCGACGCGACCCGGCAAGAAGGACGCCCTCACCTTCGGCATCCATAACGCCCACCACGAATTCCTGCTGCTGACGGATGCGGACTGCTACCCGGCCACCCCAGAATGGATTACCCGCATGACGGCCCCGCTGCACCGGGAAGCGGCGCTGGTGCTCGGCCTCGGCCTTTACGATTCCGGCGCGCTTTTCGGCGTCACCGGCTTTCAGGATTTTGAATCGAAGTACGTTGCGCTGAAATACATGGGCTTCGCCCAACGCGGGTTGCCGTACATGGGGGTGGGGCGCAACCTGGCGTACACCAGGACCTTCTTTGTGCGCGCCGGCGGCCTGGAGGCCCACGCCGATCTGCCGGGGGGAGACGACGACTTGTTGGTCGGCGGCGCGGCGCGGGAAGAAACCGCGGCGCGGGTCGTGCATCCCGATGCCGTGACCTTTTCCGCGCCGGTGGAAACCTGGGGTGCGTTTTTCCGGCAGCGGCGGCGGCATCAGTCCACCGGCCTGCGCTACCGGCCGGTCCATCAGTTGCTGCTCGGCCTGCTGGCCCTGAGCCACGGCCTGTTCTTTTTGCTCGGGCTTTTCCTGCTGTTCAGCTCCTGGTGGTGGTTGGCGCTGACGGTGTACGCGGTTCGCTTTTGGTTCGTGTGTCGCGCCTACCGCGCGCTCTATTTTCCGGCGTCGGAAGCAGGTGCGCCGGAATACGTTTCCGGCTTACTCTACGCGGTTGTCTGGGGGCGGGTGGCTTACCATGACGCGCTGATGGGGCCATTTTATATGTATTTGGGGGTGGTGGGCTTGTGGCCGGGGCGGGGGTGGTGATTTACAATTTAAGCGCTTTACTTGCTAGCCATCGGCTTTAGTCGCTGACTAGCGAATCGATTCTATGTCTTAGATTTAACCTGATATTGCGAACGCTAAAAATTAAGCCAGATGGAACAAATAACAATCAGCCTCCCCTACGCAAAAATCAGAGCTATTTGTGAAGCGCAGATCAAGTTTACGGAGCAGGAATGCCCTTGGTCGAAGCCGGTAACGCTTCGAACCTCTTTCAACAATGAGTTAGAATTGTTAGACCTGGAATGGGACGCATATATGTGGCCTTGGGCTGAGCGATTTGACATTCCTATTTACGATCAGTTCGATTACTACGCCTACTTTTGGGAAGTAGAATTCACACTGCTTAGTGACATCGTATGGTGGATAAAGGCAAAGTGGAAAGGGGAAGCTTTTAAGTCTTTTAGTGAACGCTTGGCTAAACCAGACCTGACGGTAGGTGATTTTGCGGCTTCCGTGATATTGGGACGGTTTATCAAACGAGAAAATCTTTATGTCCGAATCTCGAATGCGTAGTATTACTAACTGCTTTTAAGCAACCATCTTTTACGAATCGCCCATGGCCCGTCAACTCGACCACCTCGTCTACACCGTCCCCCACCTCGAAACCGCGATGGACGATCTTGAAGCGCGCCTCGGCGTGCGCCCCGTCTTTGGCGGCTACCATAAAACGCGGGGTACTAAGAACGCCCTGCTGAAACTCAACGATGGGGCCTACCTAGAAATCCTCGCCGCCGACGATGGCAACATTGACGTTCCGCCGCCACGCTGGATGGGCGTCGACCTGCTGACCGGGGCGAAAATGACCCGCTGGGCCCTCAAATCCGATGACCTGTTGGCGGATCAACGGACGCTGCGCGCCACCGATCCGCGTCTCGGCGAGATCGTCGCCAGCAGTCGCAAAACGGCGGACGGCGCGACGCTGAAGTGGTCCATGATCCTCCCGCTGGCCGCGCCGGAGGTGGACGTGCTGCCCTTCATGGTCGACTGGCGGGAGAGCGAGGCGCACCCGCACGACGCGCTGCCGGAAAGTGGTTGCGGGGTCATCTCCGTCCTCATCGCCCACCCCGCGCCGGCCGCCGTTTCGGTCACCCTCGACGCGCTCGGTTGCGAGTTGGCCGTGGTGGAAGAAGTCGCGCCCAGCCTCGGTGCACTGCTCCGCTGCCCCAACGGCATTGTGCAGCTTTAAACCCGGGCTTGCCGCATTCACCAGCCTCCCGGATGTACCCATGACGGGAGAGGGGGCCTGAAGATGGCAAACGACCACGAACGGGAGTTCATCAGCGCGGCCCTGCCGGGGAAGAAGGCGGCGAAATATTGATTCGGGTGGAGGGCCTCCGGCCCGATTCTTCGGGCCGGAGGCCCTCCACCCAATCAACCGTGGCTGTCAACGCCTTGTTAATGAGCTACCCATGCACAAGAACCGGCGGGCAAACCACCTTCTTGCTTTACCAATCTCGTTATGCGGCAGCACATCATCAATCGGGTCATCTTCCTCGGCGTCGTCGCCATCCTCGGCATCGTGGGTATGCAGACGTATTGGATATCCTCGACCTGGAACCTGAACAGCACGGAGTTCCGACAGAAGGCCAAGCATGCCCTTTACGTGGTGGCCGGCAAACTGGCCGCCGACAACGAATCGGACCTGCCGAGCCGCGACATCGTGCGGCAGCGCAGCAGCAACTACTTCATCGTCAACATCGAGTCCGAGATCGACGCTCTTCGCCTGGAGGTGCTCATGCAGCAGGAACTGGTGAACCAGGGTCTCGACGTACCCTTCGAGTACGCTATTTTCGACTGTACTAACGACGAAATGGCCTACGGCGCCCGCTGCGAAGCCACCACCGAGCACCAACCCGAAGAGCCTACCGAGCTGACCAGCTACCTGCCGCCTGACGAGAACCTGCTCTATTATTTCGGTGTAAAGTTCCCCGAGCGGACGGGCTACATCTGGGAAAAGATGCAACTGGTTTTCATCTTCACGGCCATTTTGCTGTTCACGGTCGTTTTCTTCGTTTACTCGATGATCGTGATTCTACGTCAACGGCGCCTCGCCTCGATGCAGAAGGATTTCATCGACAACATGACGCACGAATTCAAAACACCGCTTTCCACCATCCGCATCGCCGCCGGCGTTTTCCGACGGGACGAACGGGTGATAGCGGATAAGCGGTTGAGTCGCTACGCCCAACTCATCCACGAGCAGTACGAGCGGCTCAACAGCCAGGTGGAGAAGGTGCTGCAAATCAGTAGCATCGAGAAGGGAAATTTCGAGATCAAACGGGAGGCCGTTAACCTCCACGACCTGCTGCCCTCTCTGCTCGGCGGCATCTCCGCCCGGACGGAAGAACACGGCGGTACGCTCGATAGCCGGATGCCGACGCAAGCACTGTGGGTTTCGGCCGACCCCGTTCACCTCTCCAACATCCTGCACAACCTGCTGGATAATGCGGTGAAATACGGCGGCGACCCGCCCGTCGTAACCATCGGCGGTCGCAAGAAAAATGATCAGCTGCACCTCTACGTAGCCGATGAAGGGCCCGGCATCGCCGCCGACCAGCAGGTGCGGCTCTTCGAAAAATTCTACCGCATTCCCACCGGCGACGTTCACGACGTGAAGGGCTTCGGCCTCGGCCTGTTTTACGTTGCGCAGATCTGCAAGGCGCACGGTTGGCCGCTGCGGCTGGAGAGCGCGCCGGGCAAGGGTACCACCTTCCACTTGCGGCTGCCGCTCGTGAACGCACCCGCTTCCAAAGCCAGGCTTTCTAGTTCCGCCCCGGCAACTGACTGATAATTTTCGCCACCCGCCACCCACTTCTGACACCATGAGCAAAGCACACTTATTGTACGTTGAAGACGACGAGAGCCTGAGCTTCGTTACCCGCGACAACCTGGAGCTGAGCGACTTCGCCGTCACCCATTGCCCGGACGGCAACGCGGCCCTGGCGCTGATCGATAAAAGCGATTTCCCCTACGATCTCTGCCTGCTCGACGTGATGCTGCCCGGGGTCGACGGCTTCGACCTGGCCCGCCGGATCCGGGAAAAGAACCAGGACGTGCCAATCCTCTTCCTCACCGCTAAAAGCCTGAAGGAAGACCGGCTGCAAGGCTTGCGGTTGGGCGCGGACGATTACATCACCAAGCCGTTCAGCATCGAAGAACTGATCCTGAAAGTAGAGGTGTTCCTGCGGCGTAATAAGGTGCGCCCTTCCTCGCCCACCTTCGACCCCGGCCGCATCGGTAATTATCACTTCGAGCCGGATAAGCTACGGCTGACCTATAAAGCAGAAGCCCCCAAGCGCCTGACCCGACGGGAGGCCGAACTGCTGAATTATCTCAGCCGCCGCCGCGACCAGGTCAGCGAACGGGGAGACATTCTGGAAAAGATATGGGGGGAGAACGATTACTTCCTGGGCCGCAGCCTCGATGTATTCATCAGCCGCCTGCGCAAGTACCTGAAGGAAGACGGGCGGATCGTGATCGAGAACATCCACGGGGTGGGGTTCTCATTGATGGTGCGGGAGTAAAAGATAGTAGGTTAGAAGTTAGTTCGTTAGTGCGGCACTAACGAACTAACTTCCAACCTACTAAATCAGAACTCCTTCCACAATTTCATCACCAGCGTCGCCTGTTTGCCCGTTGGCGGGATGTCGGTAGCGATATCTTTGAATTCCGGCTCGACCCATTTCGATTCGGGCGGGCGGATGAAGCCGTAGGGCTCTTTCGGTATGCCGAACACGTTCATGTCCAGTTCCCCGTTACCGTTCACGTCGTGGTAGCCGGCGACGACGTAGGTGCCGGCGTTGGGTAGTTGTACTTCTACACTGGCGTTTTTACCGGTGGCGGGCCGGATAGCGGCGGCTACGGTCTTGCGGGCCGCATAATCTTCCGCCGTGGCGTAGACGGCGATGTGGAAATCGCCCTTCGCCGCGCCGGTGGTGCTGACGTCGAGGGTGATGGATTGAGGGTTGGCCGTGAGAATAAGGAGGCTCGATAGCAGGTGCAAAAACATGGGGGAGAAAGCGTTGTTGTTTTAAGCCGTTATAACGATATCGCGGCGATCGGTGTTTCGACGGCGAGCGTTAGGATAGGGTTAAAACGGGTGAGAACCTCCGGTCCGAATGATAGACGAGACATCCCGTCTGGCATTCGGACCGGAGGTCCTCACCCGTTTTACAAGCAATTTAAGCGTGTGCTAGCAGTAGCGGTCAAAGGCCATCTTAAGGTTCTCCGCGATGATTTCCGCCGAGCGGCCCTCGATGTGGTGACGTTCCAGGAAGTGGACCAGCTTACCGTCTTTGAACAGACCGATGGCCGGGCTGCTGGGAGGGTAGGGCAGCAGGTGCTCGCGGGCGGTAGCTACGGCGTCGCGGTCAACGCCGGCGAAAACCGTGTAGAGGTTGTCGGGGGCCTTCTCGTTCTGGCTGGCCATCTTGGCGCCGGGGCGGGCGTTGGCGGCGGCGCAACCACAGACGGAGTTGACGACGAGCAGGGCCGTGCCCTCCGTGGCACCCAGCGCGGTGTTGACTTCGTCAGCCGAGGTGAGGCTGGTAAAACCAAAGGCGGTAAGGTCTTTGGCCATCGGGATGGTGAGTTCGGCGGGGTACATAATTTGACGTTTTAATCGTTGATGAATGTAGCTACATTGATATGGGCGGTCGGGAGTTCGTAAATTCGCGGCTCGCCGCTTCCGGTAACCGATTTATTTACAAGTCAGCGCCCCATTTGGTTGGCGTCGACCCCCAAACGACTTTCCCCATGCGCGTATTCTGGTCGCTTTCCTTGCTTTTGAGCGTTGTGCTCTTGTTCGAAAATTGTACGGCGGACGCGTTGCCCGAGCCGGTGGATTTACCCTGCGACGGCGTGATGCCGACGTATGAGTCCGACATCCGCGAGATCGTGGAGCGCACCTGCGCGTACAGTGGCTGTCACCTCGGCGGCGCGCCCGGTCTGTACAATGAGTACGAAGGGCTGCTGTCTAACCTGGAAAGCGGACTTTTCCGCCGGCGCGTCATCGAGATTCGGGAAGACGCCACGCTTGGTATGCCGCCCGATTACGCGCCGGAGGGCCGGGCCCGGAGTTTAACGGCGGATGAACTGATGCGGATCACCTGCTGGCTGGAGGCGGGTTACCCGGAGGAGTAGTCAGGCCGTCAGGACTACAGGAGGTCTGAAGTATCTTCCGTGGATGGGCGTTTGCACCCGCATCGGCCTGGTCCGCAAGGCCCCTGAAAAACCTATCTTTGCACCCGCGTCCGCGCCCCCTTTACCGATTCAGAATTTGTGTTATGATGAAGAACTACTTGCTTTTAGTCCTCCTTTTTTCCTGCTGTGCGTTGAGCGGCCAAAAAGAGCGGGTCTACCGTACTTTTAAGGATACGCGCGTGGTGAACGTGCACAGCGTAGAGACCCTGCCGAAGGGCAAACTCGACGTGCGCATCAGTCACCGCTTCGGCGATCTGTTGGGCGATAACGGCGGCTGGCAAACGTTCTACGGCCTGGAAACGGCCGAAGACGTAGCGATCGGCGCGGAATACGGTTTTAGCGACAACCTCAATATCGGCATTTACCGCGCCAAGGGTTCCGGCGCGACGCCCGAGGGCAACGCCGGTCTGCGACAGAACCTCAACCTGATGACCAAATTCCGTTTCCTGCACCAGATAGAGGAGGGCTTCCCCTTCTCCGCCGCGCTGGTGGGTACGGCGACAATGAGCACGTCGCAGAAGATCGAGGGCAACGAAAACCTGATCCAGAGCTTTCCGAAATTCGCGCACCGCATGGCTTTTAACGGCAGCCTGGTGATCGCGCGAAAATTTGGTAAGAATTTTAGTTTACAGATCATTCCCGGCGTGACGCACCGTAACCTGGTACCCTTTGCGGGCGAAAATACCATCTTCAGCCTCGGCGGCGCGGCGCGTTACCAGCTCAGCAAGGTGATCGCCCTGGTGGCCGATGCGACGGTACCGTTCAGCAACACGATCACGAGCGCCAACGGCTACAGCTTGCCCATCGGCGCGGGCATCGAGTGGGACACGGGCGGCCACGTTTTCCAACTCAATTTCACGAACGCCACCGGCATTTTCGAGAGCGACTACATCCCCTACACCATCAGCCAGTGGGGCGAGGGCGAGTTTCGCATGGGCTTCACGATCAGCCGCTGGTTCAACCTCTAGCGGTGCCGTGCATTTACTAATTGACTCCTTGACTGATTAACGATCTGACCTACAAGGGCGGGGCCGCGGGTGCATTACAAAGTTTTCAGAAGCCATGAAATATCTCCTCTTACCATTCGTGCTGATCGCCATCATGGCGTTGACCGGCGAGCCGTACGCGCCGCCGACCCTGTACCCCGAAACGACGCTGCACGAAGCCCTCCGCATCCTCGGCGCGCCCGAACGCGCTGACGTGACCCCGCGCCCGGTGGACGGGGCCTCGGCCGAACTCGGCGCGGCCCTCGTGCTGGAGGGTAAGCGCATCGGTGGTGGCCGGCAGTCGGACCACTTCAAGTGTACGAGCTGCCACAACGTCGTCCGGGAAGACGCCGACATCGTTAATATCGACCCCGAGGCCCGTCTGGCCTTCGCCGAAGAGTACGACCTGCCCTTCCTGCCCGGCACCACCCTCTGGGGTGCCGTTAACCGCAAGTCTTACTACAACGGCGACTACGTCAAGAAGTACGGTGACCTGGTCAAGAACGCCCGGCGCGACCTGCGCGGTGCCATCCAGCTCTGCGCCACCGAATGCGCCCAGGGCAAGCCGCTGGACGAGGTGGAAATGGAATCCGTCGTCGCCTACCTGCACACCATCGGTCTGCGCCTGGCCGACCTGTCCGACCGGATGCCCTCCCTCAAACGCCTCAACGGTGCGTTGCGCGAACGCAGCGATGCCCTGCCCGGCCTGATCAAGGAGGTACGCGGCAGTTTCCTGGACGCCAGCCCCGCCACCTTCGTCGAGCCGCCCGCCGACCGCAAGGCCGGTTACGACGTCGACAAAGCCACGCTGAGCCGCGCCAACGGCGAGATCCTCTACCGCCGCGCCTGCTTGCATTGCCACGAAAAGCAACGGTACAGCTTCTTCGAGTTAGACGAAACGACGGACAGCTACAACTTTATGTCGAAGCACTTCCCGAAGTACACCCGCTACTCGACGTACCAGGTGAGCCGCTACGGCACGAGCCCGATTCCCGGCAAGCGCGCCTACATGCCGCACTATACGGCGGAGCGGATGAGCAACACGCAGGTGGAGGAACTGCGGTTGTACCTGGAGGAAGGGACGGTACGGTAAGTACATTCTTCACTACCGTGTTCCGCGCCTGACGGCCCGTTCATTGGCGCGAAGCCGTCTCCGCCGGCGAGCTCACAATGAATTGCTAAGTATAGCTGGGTGGAAGGCCTCCAGGCCTGACCGGTGTAACTCAAAGTCGGGCCTGGAGGCCCTCCACCTAATCACAGGCTAACAATTCTTACTGTACACACCTACTGACGGCGAGCTCGCCGTCGGAGACGGCTTCGCGCCAGTCGATAAATGTTAAAGTTAAAGAACTTTGTAGTTCAAAGTAAACCCTTTCTTGCTTCCCGCATTTAGTACGCACCCTAAACAACCAA
>ENA-ORXT01001520-ORXT01001520.1-marine-metagenome-genome-assembly--contig:-NODE-1520-length-30847-cov-8.762138_pt1 | contig 30847 bp, 48 predicted proteins | sample MGYA00237868_ERZ511482 | MGnify/ENA metagenome assembly ERZ511482 | reverse complement strand
AAAAGCGGCCGCACTTACGTCCGGTGTCCAACGTCGTCCGCCATATTGCGCCCCTCCACAGTAAGATGACAAGCACTTGGCGATCGCGACGGCACGGGCGCCGCTGGAACGCCTGCAGATGACCGGAACTGTGCGGACAGAGAACGCGGGAAGAACGTGATCCTCCGGATCACGGCTCATGCTCTGCGGTCAGCCAACCATCGCACAGGGGCCGTGAAGGCGTTAAAAATTGGGTTGCGACCCAAATGGATCACGGCCACTGGTATTTTACCACATTGCAGTGTAATGCGCACACCCAGAAGAGCCACCTTAACTAAAATCTATCTCTTCTTATTGGTCCTACGGAAAAACGGCTCTGTTTTCGGCGCATGTACACCAATCAACCCCAAACTTTGTAGAAATATCAGAGGGTGGCCCTCGGGTCCTGAGGAGAAAACACGCAGCACGAAGCGCAGAAGATCCCACTTTTTGGTGCCCACTTCCGCATTCGTATCGATCAGGGACATCCGATCCGCACGATTCTCGACATCACCCGCTTTATTGCTGTCTTCCCAATATTGGCCGATCCCGCGGATGTCAAGAGGGGTGATCAACAGTGTGAAATAGCGTCTCAGCCATCCACTCAGCCGGAAAAAGTCGATTGACTAGTAGGCAGTTGACCCAGACCCCTTCGTGACTTTGACCACATCGGCCAAAATTGGGAAGACAGCAACATCACCGACCAAATCGGGAAGCACGCAATGACAAGGAGGATACTTCTCTAGCCTCGTGAGATCGATTTCAAGATCTCGTGATGCCGCACGGATGAAGAGCGGGGACGCTGACAGCTGACTAAACGAAGAGACTTCCTGGAGGACAAGTAGCCATGGAGCGCAGCTCAAGCCCAATCCATCACTGGCAGCGGCCTACGATTGATGTGCAGCCGAATTGCGAAACCTCAATGACAAGCAGCAATCCGTCGACAAACGTGGAAGTCACACACCCTACGGCCACACGCACTTCCGCTCAAGCCAGACTCACTTCTCGCCCTCCTTCTCGTCTTCGTAGAAACCATTCACACCCTCCCCCTCAGCATCGTTCATCTCAATCTCCTACGCGTCCAAACTCCTCTCCACTTTCGCCCTCATTGCAGCCACCTCCATGAAATGGTTCTTCATGCCAATGTCGTGGTCCTCATACCGCCCGCAGGCCTCGGCCGATACCTTGGCGAACTCGATGTCCACGAGCTCCTGCAGGCGCGACGTCGTAAACGTCACGTTCGATTTTCGCAGGGCGACCTTGACGGTGGCCCACACCATCTCGATCGGTTTCAGTTCGGGGTGAGCCACCGGGCAGAAGATGACAGCTACGTCAAATCTTGCCGCCGAATCTTACACCACGTAGCGCGGTGTCGGTCGGTGTTTCACTGTCTGGTCACAAAGCTCTGGGACAGTCTTTTTGCTGCCGCCAGGTAGCAGGCCATTCCTCAGGCACAGCTTCATGCTGCTCCAGCCACGCTACGACGTCGGCCTTTCGCATCTTTGACGATGCTGGTCGAGATTCCGCTGTCAGCTTCATGTGGTAGGGCGCTCGGTCCACGACGAGTACCCCTCGTTGAATCTTGGTCGAGCACCTTGTCCTCAAGCCACTTTAGCCTCAAGTCCGAAGTCATTTCGCCATGGTAGACGCCCGTCTTTTTCTTGCCCAGAAACATGAGACCGGCATCTTGGACGTGCCCCGAGTCGCGGGACCCCACGTGGGCGACGATGATTCGCGCCCCTTTGCCCAACGACACGTCGAGGCGCGTGCGCAAGGACCTGTCGTTCCACGTGCGACTGGGCGTCATATTCTTGTTTGCCCAAGTTTCATCGGTGTAGTAGATGGTGCGCCCCGCTGCACGGTACTTCCGCATTTTCTTGATGAAGTTCTCCCGCTGCTCGATGATTGTTGTCTTCTCGCGCGCCACATCGTCATGATTAGGCCCAACGGTAAACTTAAACCCCAGGTCCGTCATGGCCCGCCGGAGGGTAGCTCTGGACCACGTGTACGTGGGAGAATCTCCACTCGAGCCAGCTACCACGCTTGCGACCTTGAGATATTCCAGAATACTGTCCAATGTGGGTACAGATTTCTCTTCATATTGCTTGTACACGGCCTCCCGCACGCGGGCCAACTCGCCCGCGGGGATGCGTCGCTTAGTTGCACGGCGCTCGCGCTTACCCGACCGCGGCCGAGTCGCCGCGTACCCCTCCTCGGCAATGCGCACCACAGTGCGCGCGGACAACCCCGCCGCCCGCTCCGTGCGCTCCACAGGCTGCATAAGCAGTTCTGTGCGCCTGCTGTCGCTCTTGGCCTCGAAAATGTCCCTCATGTGACGCACAATCTCTACCACCTCGACCGGAATGCGGCTCATCGCGCGCACGATGCTACGGGGCCATTGCGCGGCCGTAACTGTCGAAGACATTGCGACCCGCCGTGCTTGCGGTTGGGTGCAGGGGAGAGTCGCAGTGGTCCCCACGCTGCCCCACAAGAGTGACCGCAGAAGGTGAGTAGGAGGCACGACAGCGACGGTGGGCGTGGAGTGGGGGGCACGGGTGCGACGGCGCTTCAGTCGCGCAGGGTGCCCTTCCAGGAGAGCCCTGGCTTAAATTGGGGCGTGCCCGTGCATGGGCGCTCATTGGCTGCTGACGAAGCGCGCGCGCGCGCAGGCCGATTGACTGCCGAGTGTCGTGGAATGGGATCAAAAAAGGCGCGCCAGAGATCGCACTTTGGGATGATCGAATTTTAAAGTAGCATCCGACCGTCACGGGACCGCTGGAAGAAACTGTTCAGCTTCTTCTCGACAAAATCTTTACGGACGTCTATCTTTGACCAGTGGAATGGGAGCGCTGCGCAGAATAGTGCAATCGAATGCACGAGGTATGGGATCATGGCACATATGCGAGAGGCGGAGCTGTGGCCCCGTGCGGATCGCCCTGCGTGCCGGAAGGCCAGAAAACAAAGCGTCTGAGCCGTATCTTTCCGATATCGGTGTGCCGTTGAAGGGCCTCCTATGGAAGAATACGCAACATTTCTTGCAGTAAAAGGTTTAGGGCGTCTCTATCCTACGTGTGAAGACCGCTTGTCGTTTGCGGTCATAGTGGCGGAGTTTTGGTCTCTGGAGAATAAGTGCGGTTCTCAGAGGACTAATAGAGTGAGACGGACTTTAGGCGTGGCATGCATCGACGGGTCAGCGCGGTAATGTTTGAATTGCGACACAGGAAGCCCAATGTCTTTCGTGCACAGGTCGGGATAGACCACAGGAGCAGGAGGTGGGCCAACTTCGTGTGCCGATTTCAAGTCGCAGACCGCAAATGCACAACCGGGATGAGTCACTGACAGTGACACGGTGGGGAGCACCCGTCGCTCCACGTGTTGATGGCGAGCTTACATACGCATAGAAAAGTCCAAGAGTGAACCTTTTATGTTCAAACAGAATGCTCTTCTACCCAATGACATTGCATGCTTGAGGTCCTGACAATGTAAAACCCTGGAAGCTTTGACTGCCTTCCCGTGCACTTTTGTGAATGATGTCGCTGAAACCGGGAGATTAGGCACAAGCCGCACATCATGCCTCCAGCATGCACGCAGGAGGCGCCAGATACCCTGCTGTGCCTGCATGGAACCTTCCACCTGGTGGACAACAGCCGATTGGCCTCTAACAAGTTCTCACTTCCAGGTCGGCCCGGCGCTAGCGCTACAGTGTGTGACAACACGCCGAGCCAACCCCACCCAGTTCGAAGGAAGGCGAGCCACACCGTGTCGCCGGGTAGTACTGTCTGGTAATACCCGCCCTGGATGGAAACCCCGAAAAGCCCACACGCACGGCGTCGACCGGGGAAAGATGCCCCGAGCGGTAAACACGAGATTTGTCCACACCCCCTCCGTCCCCCTCCAACCCTCAGAAAAACCTTTTCGCAGACACCCTCATAGAACCCTCAGGAACCCTCCCCTCAGGGCGCATGGGGCCAGTTTCAGTGGAAGGCTGTCGATGCTTCGGACACCGCCATGCGTCGAGGCGGGGGAAGGGTGTTACGTGACACCCTCGCGGCGCCCCGGTGCCGGTCGCGCGGTGTTCTGCCGGCCAGGACCCCAAGTCGGGTTTACACATAGTTAGGCCCATACCTGGGGGCCAGACCGAGGATTTGCTAGTCCCTGGGAAGTCGCGAGATCGTGAATGTGGTTAGTGAGCCATGGGACGATCACCAGTGGATCGCCACCAGAACGACTCGAATGACGCGGAATTTGAAATATTTGCCTTGAACGGGTCTGACGTCGGTCGGGATTGTTTTAGATCCTGACGGACCGGTTTAGCCGATCGGCAACCCCCCTCGTGACTTGGAGGGGGCCCAGCGCCCGGGTCTGACGAGCTGTAATGCTGTCACGCAGTGTGGATCAGTTTATGTTCTGAGTGCGTCCAAAAAGTAGCCTACGGAGCGGACTGGTTCGTTGGGGCCCATCTGAGATCGTCGGGACAGAAGTTGCTCGGATTCTTCTGATGAGTCTGTGCAAAAATTTATTGCCTTAGATTAGGCGGGCCGTCATTGCGTCCATCACTCTTGCACAGGACCCCGATCAGCATTGGTAGACACACCTGCACAAGACTGTGACAGCCGGGCTCCGGCGTGTACCCGACGAAAGCGTACCTCATCTCGAACCCCCCTCGGTCCCGCAATGCACACGAATCGGCCTCACTCGTCACTCTCACCCGCCAACACAATGTCACCTGTCTCGTCCTCCGCCTCCGCATCATCCTCCGTCATCAACCAGTGCCGGAGTCCGGACGCGTTGGCACTCTCAGTGTGCCCGTCAAATTCTGCAGCAAAGGAGGTGTTGGCTATGAGTGCAACCAACTCGGAGAAATCTTGGTGAACGCTCTTTGCCATCTTTCTCACCCCATGGACATGTCGGCGCACTTCGGCGGCGGCTTCGGTCGGCAGCAGGTAGGCCTTTAGCCAGCGGTTGGAGAACTGCTCCTACGAAATATAATCACACTCCTCCACGATAATATTGGCCGTGTTCAACAGGTGCCCCTGGTCACCCTTGTCCAGGCAGCCAGCTTGCGGCGTCCGTATATGCGACTGCCCCGTCAATATGAGCTGGTCCCAATCTGCAAGGACCTGCTGCAGAAGCCAAGTATTGTACCGCAGGTTCAGGGCCGCGATGACACCCTCGCTGAGGAGCTGGTAGACGGCGGTCGTGTTGGGCGGCAGCTCAAATAATGTCACTCGTGGGTTCGACACGCGGAAATGGGACTTGAAATGGTCCGAGATGAGGTAGACATGTTTGCCAGTCCGCGTCCACAGCTCGGGTGCAAATACCTGCGAAAATAATCGCGCAAAAATGTTGCTCTCAGTCCTCGTTGACGCCTGGGAAATATAGAGGAGTGATGTCTCGCTGCCCTCGTCATAGAAACACACCGGCTGCATCGTAACAGCTACACCAATGCACATCCAAACGGGTTTGGATGTTGTTTGGATGTCCCCTCGTCACTCTTTCCGTGTTGACCGATGGGCCTTTCCCCCTCATCCAAGCTCATCCAAAAGAGTTTTGGATGTAATAACGCGAGCTTTGGACGTTGTCTGGAACCACTTTTGATGTGCGTTCTGAGGCGATGGCGTAGTCCCCAGTTCCACCCTTGAGTCCCTCGGCCCGCCGGAGAGACTCGTGTGATGCACGGCAGACGCGGCCGTTTCAGATACGGAACGGCTCGTCTTAATAAGAACTCGCTTCCCATTGGACACAACGGTGCATCCAGCCGGCCAATGCCGTGCGTGCAGTACAGAGACGAGCGGACTGAGAGCGGGAAAAAACATGATACGACGCCTGGCTGCAATTTTGGGGGCGGTACTACACGGGACGCTACACGGCCGCTGTATTGCTGATCCCCGAATTTAGTCCTGGGGGACAGAGACCGAGACTGACTCTGAATAAGAGCACTCTATTGGTTTAAAAGGACAGTAAGAAGGCATCGAAGCCAATAGAAAGCCCGCATTCGGTGCCAGGACCTTGCATCCAGCAGAACTCACTGTTTGTTGCCGCTGGATCCGCTTTTCTTGGCACTGAGCAAGCTGCCCACGCGAGATTTTGAGATTTTCTACTGTTTCCTCGCCAGAAGTGCAGAAAAAAAGAGGAGCTGATGTTGGTTTCCAGGCTGTATGGGGACATGTAAGCAATCAGGAGCATTCAGTCAGTCCCAGGGGCGCATCTGATTGGTGGAGAGAGTTGGTCCGCAAGTCAGTTTCTGTCTACCGGGACAAAATTCGGGGATCAGCAATATATGCATTTCGCTGCGGACGACATGCACTTTGATGCTGCTTCCTTCCTCTATTAAATGCATATAAGCATCTTCACCAGTGTCGCACGAGAGCGGTGTTAGCCGCCGCCAAACACGAAGCAAACCAATGCAAACAACACGCTAAAACTGCAGCACCATCGGCTGCCGTCGCGGCAAGCGTGCTCTGCACAGCAAAATCAGTAGGGCACCTCCTCGTCGTCATCGTCGACAGACCCGTTCAGGCTGCAATCCGAGTAATCGGAGTCACTGGACGACGTGCGCGCGCCCACTTCCTCGCTCTCATCGTCGTCGTCCCCCCTCGCGACTATCCCCTCACCAGCGGTCTTCCCCCCTCAGGATCTCATCCCCGTCTTCCCCTCCTCCATCCCCGCTGATGCCAATCAATGCTGCTCCGATGCGGTTGTCCGAGTAGTCGTCGCCCACAATGACGACAGAGGTACGCAGCGGCGTCTCGCCACCCTCTTCGTCAATGTCGTTGTCATCCACATTGGGGGACGCCCCTGCCGCGACGTCGTGTGTTGCCGGGACGCCGGGGACGTCGGCTCTGCTCTTTACCGATCGGGGAGGGTGGGCAGCCGTCGTCAGGGTTGAGGTGGGCTTCTTGCCTACCGCCGACAAGCTCTTCGGCTCCTTCTCAGGCGCGGAAAAGGCCCAGCGACCGCCGCCCGTGGGTATGACCATGTCGGGGCCGATGGCATCGGTGATGCGGTAGCCAGCATGCACCTTCTTGGCCCTTTGGCTCTCACGCAGGTGCTTGATGGAGGTGGTGAACTTGTCTACCCAGTGTTGGTACACACCATTGCCGCTCTCGCCATGGCGATGCTTGCGTCGGCCGAGCGCAATCTCGAACTCGTTCCGCATGAAGGACGCAAATAGCGCGTGATGACCGACCAGCATATCCACGTGGAAACGGTGACTCCCAGCGCGGTCCGTGAAGATACGGGCACCGCCGCCGTTCTTGGTAAAAACGTTCTTGGCAGCCGCCACGATGGCCTTCTCACCCTTGTACGAGGTGAGGAATGTGTCTTTCTTCTCCCATTTTATCGCCTTGGACACGGGCATCGGGTTGTAGCTGAAGCCAAGCACAGAGAAGAACGGCTTGAGCACAAACTATCTGATCTGCGCGACCCTGTGCGGGATGGTCTTCGTGATATTGGAAATCGGCCGCTTCTTCTTCGGAAGGCCTCCATCGGCGAGGAACCAGACGGCGCCCATGAGGTAGCTGTGGGCGACGTTTGCCTGCACTTCGAATACCTTGACGACCTCCTCGTTGAAGACAACCGTCTGAATGTCCGCGTACATCAGGATGCTGTGAGAGACAGGACCCTTGGCGATGAGCTTCTTTACCACAGCGCGGATGAGGCACCGCCGCTGGCCGGCCTTTTCCTCGTTGACAGGGGCGAGCGCCAAGGCCGCGGCTTCGGCGTCTTCATGCTTCACGATCTGCTTGAAATCTTGCACACGCCCGCTGCCGTCGTCAATGATGCCGCTGCAACCGCCACCGCTGCTGCCACTGCCGTAGCTGCCGCCGCAGCCGCTATCGCGTGTGTCACAGCCCCTCTTGCGGGACCTGCAAGCGTTGGCGCTATACTGGGCGGCCACCCTCATGGATACGACGGCCATGAACGTGCGCTCATGGCCTTGACGCTGCGCGTCAACCCGCGCTTCTAGGCGAGCGGCATTGGCACGAAGGTGCTGAAGCTGTGCCGCCGCCTTCTTGATGGCCGCCTATGGTGCCTCGTTCTGCTCGTGCACGACGTTTTCGACCTTCCCACGCACCAAGTCCCAAGCCGCCACCGCCAAGATAGTGCGCTCAGGCGACGTAGCAGTTGTATCCGAAGGCACTTGGGCACTGTTGGCGGCGGCGGCAGCGGCGGCGGCAGCGGCGGTGGCGGCGGCGCCCGCCGCAGCCGCTGTCTTCTTTTTCTTGTTGGTTGGGGTGGCCGACTTGTCGGCCGTTGACTTGGCTGGGGCCCGCTTCCTGCGACTCGCAACTTTTTCGCATTGGCCTCGACGACGGGGGCGGCGGGACACGAAAACGAGGCCGCGAAAGACACTACCGGCGATGAAGGGGGTACCGACTTGACCGCCGCCGCAGCCTCCGCCGCCGCCACGTCGGCCGCCATCTCTGAATTCTCCGGCGGCGGAGGCGACCACGATTCATCGACTCGAGGAGAGGATGGCGCCAGCGACGCGGTCCACGGCGACCCCGTTGCCGACGGCTCGGCGGCAGGTAGAACCTGAGGCGCTCCAGGCACAAAGTACGATTTGTTTCGCCCACGGCGTTTCAGTAAGACGCATTCGGTCTCACCCGTGGCTGCGGCCGTAGCCTCGGGTGCATTTACCGGCTCGGAGTGGGGCACGTCGATGGCAATGTGGGCGGAAGACGACACCATCGCAGGATGGCCGACGGCTTGCGACTCCGATATGTGGTGCTGCAGCTGCGGAGGCTCCGCGCCCCTGCCGTAGGGCGCAGCATCGACGGCAGCCGTTCCATCTTTGACGTAGGGGGTAGCGGGAACGGCGGCGCTACGAAGCAGGCCTAGGCGGCGCTGGTCGGCTTCCCAGGCCGCAACCGACTCATTTGTGGACGCCGACGCGGACATCCGCGCCGCGCTCCCGGTGGGACAGTACCCGGCCATGACGGAGGACACAGGATGGGAGTACGCCCAGAGCGAGGGAGTGGGGCACGGGACCGTAACCAGGGGTCAGAGGGTCAGCAAGAGAGCAAAGAGGCAGAGCGCGGCGCCGTGTGCTTCAGTTAACAGTGGCTCTAGGATGTGGTCGACAACCGGCAGCACCGTTCTCACCCCCGCAGGCTCGCACTCATGTAACAATCCTGGAGCGCCCGGGAGCGATTCAGAGCGGGAGCAGTCGGCCCGGTCGTGCTCCACCCCGGCGAGCGGTGGGTGGGACCCGTGGATGCCGTGCGAGGCGGCGCGACAGGAGACGACTCTGAGGGGGTGAAAAAGCGCGCGCAAACCCAGAGGGAGGGAAAAGGCCACAAAAAAGGAAGTCAAAAGATGCAAGGGCGAGCGGCCGTCCCAGTGGCAGGTGCGTAGCGTAAAATTGTTTGGCAACCACACTTGGCGGAAAAGAAGCCAATGAAAAGGCCGCCACCGGGGTCCCCGAGAGCGGATGCCCTACGGTCCCCTGTGCGCCAGTGGTTCGAAAAGCGCGCCGAAAGACACCTGGCGGTAAGCCAGTTAATGCGAGCGGCCGCGTGGGTTGCTGGGGCTGAGTCCACCTCGAGAAGACGGCCGGAAAACACAAAAGAAAAAAGAAAAAGATAACGGGGCGGCAGGCCGGCTTTTTCTATGCAGGTGCGGTGGGCAGTGAGGTGGGCAGTCCGCAGAGCGCACCCAAGAAAAGAATGCCAGGAAACGAGAGAATACAGCACGGATTGAAGCACCCTGATGCACGCAATGACGAGCTCAAGAGCGTGAGCAAGCCAGGCACGGAAAGAATACAGCAGGGATCCAAGCACCCTGACGCACGCAACGACGCGTTCAAGAGTGTGAAAGTGCGTGGGTCGGCCTGTAGCCCGATTGGGAGCGGTGGCGGGGCCCAAACGCAGCCAGAGAGAGACGGATTCGTCCACTGGACAGTCGCGTGCGAGGTAGGAAGTGGACAAAGCCAATTGCACGCAGGGAACTTGTAGCGGTGCTGGAGAGGGACGCGTGCTGGTGCGTTTTCCTCACGCCGTGCCGTCGTCGCCCGGCTTTGCCCGACGGCGCGAGTCTCCTGGATACAGTTTGATCGATCGTAGGGCAGGAAGTTTCCGACTTCACTCCAGTGCTCGGCAGAAATTTACAGCAATGACAAAAGGTCGACGCGGAGCAGCATGCCATGGGCATGAGCGGCCGCTTGATCTCACCAACACCCCACTCAAGGGAATGTCTTCATGAACTTAACGCACAATTTCAAGACAAGTCTAATATTTCTCGAGCAATCGATTTAATGTCGTTGAAACCGAACAATCGATTCAATGTCGTTCGCTCTGGAGCCTATTGGCTTGTTGCGAATCGGACTCAACGCTGGCCTTCCGCATCTGAGTTTCTGTGGATGATACCTGCCGTCCTCACCGCCTGAGAGAGCGTGCGGCGTGTCGTTTCGCGTCTCGCTGTGGCCCCGCGGTGCGGCCACCAGTAGCTCTTCTCCGATCGATGACTGCCCCACCACCGCCCCCCACGCTTGTACCCCAATGTATATGGGGTACGTCCCTCCAATGGCCTGCCACTGCTCTTCGCCTCTCCCCGTTCAGCGAGTGCCCCTGTGCGGCCTTTGCGTCCCGCACCGCTCGTCGGCCGCGACGGTCATTTTCGCTAAGGTGCTGTCACTCATTAGGCCCTCGCTTTGGCGTCGGCCCACGCAATGTTTGCGGAGCCCGCGTCTGGCCTGCCTCACTTGTTTTTCGCAAGGTTTGTATCCTCTGTCTACAGGGTGAGCTTCCTGCGGCATCAGTGCTGGCCAGGTATGAGGTAGGGTCCCGCGGGACTCTCTCAGACTTTGACGACTGCTGTGAAGGCAGGAGTCTGTTCGGCTATTTTCCTTGGCCCCGCCTGGTAGTAAACTGCCGTTGGCTATGTGCTGTGGGGCTCGGCGGTTCGCGCTGCGCTGCCGCGTAGTGGCTGACCGACTTTCTCTTGCCTTCATTGGACAGAGCCGAAGAGGCACTTGTTGTCGGACGATGTCTGACGGGCGTGCTTTGCTTCAGGTTTTGCGTCGCAAGGTTGTGCAGTTCCCGGCCGATGACGTCTGAATTGGCGCGTCAAACCGTCTAGAAAACAGACTGCATTGTTCTCTAACGTATGTGCATCTTCGTGCCAGCCGCTGTCGCCCCTCTTGCGTGGTGTATGCGTGCTGAGGAGCACCAAAGGGTGTACGTGTGTGCTGCTCTGATTTACCGCTGTGATGCCCACATTCTGACGCCCGATTTGTGACACCCGACCACCTTGCTGCCACATGTGCTACTCCACTCGTGTGTGTCTCCTGCCCCACTCTCAGGCCGCATGTCATGTCGGATTTGCCCCCTACCAGTCCAATTCTGGTGTGCGACTGTGGCTTTGAGGCCAAATTCCTCTTGGCACTCCGTCGGCACCATCATGGCATCCACGACGGCTTTATCGGCAGCCACACGCAACTACCTCGGCGTCGGCACCGCAAGACTGCGTCGGGCGACTGTCCCTCGTAGGAGCAGGAGTTCTTGGTCGAGTTCCTACAAGACTGGGACAGAACCAAGGCCGGCATGGCGGAGGTTGCGGGCCACCACAAGACGCTGCGTTACCACTTCCTGTCGGTGGATGCTTGAAAAAAGGCACTGCGCGACGACGTGGACGCCGCCGCGCTGAATGCAGGGTCGAAGAAGGTGCGCATCGCGGAAGGTAACTTCCCCTACAAGGCGGCCCTCCGCGACGTGCTCCAGGTGCTCAGGGCGCTGATCAAGCGGAAGCGCAGCTCCATTCCGCTTTGGAGGGGTGTGGCGGGGCCGGCGCCGCCAAGTGACCGCCGGGAGACGCCTATGGACGGGGATGCCTTCAAACTTTGCGAGGAACTCGTTATGAAGAACTGGAGGGAGCCAGCCTGCGCGCTTGGGCTCAATGCGTTCTCGGACAGCAGGCAGATATCTTGGTCTGGTAGTATGTTGCTAATGTTGCTGCGTTGTTTTTGTTGATGCGGATGGGACCGTGACCGTGACACGCTGCCTGTGCTATGCTGGTCACCATGCCACCGTCTGGGTCCACTGTCTGACTCAGCCGATGTTTTTCTTTCTGTTTTTCTTGCATTGCACTTGTTGAATCTTTCTTGCTTTGCGCTTGTTGGTCGTCTTTGCATAGCGCACAAACTGTCCCCTGTACGTGTGCGCCTCGTCATCGCTGTGTCGAGCACCGTTGAGTGGGTTACTGTCGCTTATGTACCCATTTTGCGCAAACTCCAAGAGCCCAAAGCGGACGAGAGAGCCAGGATTCGACGGTGCGCGATCTTTCAGCGTGTGATCTACACGGCCTTCACGCACGTGATTGACCGCAGCCACATTGGCTTTCGAGTCACGGTTGGTCCCTGGAAGGCGCTGGAACTTCTTCGAGTCCTTCTCTACATCTGTGACCAGCCGGAAGAGCGCGCGGTGCTGTGATTGAAGGGCGGCCAATGTGCGTATCCGAGCTCGTCCTGCATGGCCAAGATTGAGATTGTCGGGGGGCCCCAGGCGGCCAATGCTTCAGAGCGCAATGTCGTTAACACCCTTAACAACCAGGTGGAGGCCTATGAGCACTCTAGGCAGCAGCGAGAGCGCCTCCGGCGGGTGTCGCTTGGCGCCCTCGACTCATCATCGGGCGGCGTGCCGGGGCTTTCCGATATGGCAGGCCTTGGCTCGGCATCGTTGTTGTTGTACAATATGATTAAGTTTGATGTGATGCACGTACGTTCAACCACAAAATTTTGCTTGTCTGCTTCGTATCTGCTGCGCGGTTGAGCCCACCCTGTGTCTCCCGCTTGATTTTTCGGTCTGAGCCTGACTGTGACAGTCCCAATGTTTACCCCTCCCTCGTGCACTCTTCCACCCTTTTATTTGCAGCTGTGACTCTGTCTTAGGTCTTGGATCTGGGAGTCACCAAAATGCTTGTGCACAGGCCTGTCCGTGTCTTCTCCTACTTGTGCCAAGGTAAGAAGCCTCCAGCTGGATCGGATACGGCCACTCGCCGCATCGCCTTCAAGCGCCTCCTGCGTCTCAACAGAAAGAGCGAGGTATGCAGAACACTGCGAGGCTACGCGTTTTCGCCGCTATCTTGTCTGTGTGCCTTCCATTTCCTGTGTGTGTTGTACATTACACACGAGCTCCCCCTCGCGCGAAGCCGGTTTCGTCGAGTGATGTCCGTGTCTGAACCGTCACTCCATCCGCTCTGTGTCCCGTTCCAGTTTTCACTCTTCCGGATGAGGAGCTATATTCTGAGCGCCAATGAGAAGCAGGCGGTCGTCACTGGTTATCAGCAAAGGGACAGCGTCACCATCTTGCCATTTATTCTGGCCGGCCTCTTTGGCCCGCTCGGAGAAGAGGACCCTGACGGCGTGTTTGCAGGCCAGCTCGACGCGGAGCATGCCGCGGCAGCGGCGGCAACAAACGCGGCCGGCTATGACGCGATAGCCGACGACCACGCAGCCGCATTGGTTGGAAAGAACTTTGTGTTTGACTGGGCGGCGTACCATGACGTGTGGGGAGGCACCTCCGTGCATATTGCTGTCACGTGTATGTTTGCAGAGGACGTCGTTCTGTACTCCCGCATCGCCGGGCGGACGACCTTCGCCGTGCCGCCGCCGATGACGCGGACAGAGAGGTACAAAATTGCTGAGCAGGCCAAAGACTGCTGTGAAAAACTTCGCGACTCCCATGTTCGGCTACATCGCTTCCGTGACGGTACACAAGCTGCTGTGCCACCTCGCCGATGCGATCAAGTGGCACGCGAACCTTCGAAATGGGATCATCGCCGCCAACGAGAGTGAGCACAAGATGACCAAGCCTTTGTACGAGCGCACGACCAAGGACGCGGGTACGTTTACTCGCCAGCTTGTTTAGCACTCTGACGGGGCAGGAGGCATCTTCGCCCGCAACGCGGAATTCGATAAGGCCGCTGTGACAGTTCGGCATGCCAGGGTGGCTGAGCGAGAGGCGACCGCGGCAACATCTGCAGCGGAGGACCTCCAAAGGGCGGCCATCAACGCGCCGGCGGCCGCCGCTCAGGCGACGGCGGCGGCCGGAGCGGCAGCTGCTGACTTATCAGCGGCGGCCGCGACGGCGACGGTCGCTTCCGACGGTGTGCCGGCGGCAGCGGCGGCGGCGGCGGCGGCAGCAGCATCAGTGAGTGCCGAGGAAGAGCGGCCACAAGAGCATAAAATGCGGGTGTACAATGTCGGCCGCGTGTCGGTTGGGGACTTGGACCGCCGACCAGACTTGGCCGACATCAGGGCGCTGTGAAGCATGGCTTCTACTCACCACGGGCGTGCCGCTACTCGCACGCCCATACTGACACGCTTTGAGTGTGGCACGCGCGCTCATTAGCAGCTGCGCGCGGCTGATGACGACCTGGGCTCACCGTGGCACGACGCTGTATTGTACCACCCCGGCGGCGACGAGACGGAGCTGTGTATTGGCAAGCTGCGGGCCATTGTGAATCGGCCGAAGAGGGATGCTGTTGTGTTGGTGCCAATGGAGTTCGTGGAAACCGAGCCCCTCTGCCCATTTGATGCGCGAGCCTGTGTGCGCCTCAAGTGGCGTGCCGCCGACAACGCGACGGACCTGGCGCTGCGCTTCGTGCCTGTCGAGCACGCGCGTCGGCTCGTGTTTGTTGTCCTCGACTCTGCTGACCTGGCTGGTCTTCGAGGGGTTGACGCGGATCTTCCCGCAATGCACAGCCCGCTCCATAAACGTGTGGGCATGCCCTTCTTCTGTAATGTTTTTTTTTCTTGAGACACGAAGTAAACTTGGTTCACTCGCACACGTGCTCACCAGTTCCGTCGGGACCTATGCAGCGCGTGGGGCGGCCCTCCGACGCGGCGGTCAACCCAACGCATGACCGGGTCGGGTACACGCTAGCGTCGTCGGCCCCCAGTAGCAGTTTGAGGCTGACAACGCTCTTCAGAAAGACAAGCGGACCATGCGCTTTTCTCTGTACAGAGCGATGCACTGGAACGGTCGTCAGACTCTTCTGTCATCAGACGAACGAGCTTCGTGCTTCACCACTTCCTCGGCTTTACATACGTCTTTTTACGCCCTGCCACTTACTGCTGATGTTCTGTGCTTATTATTAATGTCATGATCAATTTATGGATACCGCTTCAGCAGTCCCACATGCAAAGGTATTTTCACGATTCAGTTGTGACCAAATAATGAGCTGCTCGTGGGGTACAGGCTGTTGAGTGACGTGCATGGCAAGGAAACAGAGGGAAGCAGCATGCATGACTTCTGGAATATAGTTGACCAGAAAGTTTTTGCCCGTATCGTGTGGGGGTGGGCCGTCTTGTGGACGTCATCGTGGCGAGTGGCCGAACACATTTCTACAGTTGCGTTTGCGCGGAGTTGACGCCGAGTGAGGGTGAAGTGAATAGCTTGACAACGGCGAACATTAAAGCGCCATCAACAAGTCGGGCGCCCCCAAGAACCCGGGCGCCGCTAACAACCCTGCCTCCGAGAGTCCCCAATAACCCTACCTCGGCGTGTCCCGAACAGCATATCGAAGAGTCAACCCAGCCTCGGAGACTCCGGCTCCCCAACCTCGCTACTTTTGAGAGAGTCCCTCCCAAACAACTCTACTTCTGCAACAGTCTCCAACGACCCTACTTCTGAGAAAGAGAGTATACAATGGGGGCCTAAAAAATGACCGCGTTTGCGATGGAGCGAGAGAGCTGGCCTACTGGTCGCAGAAGGCAGTGCCGCAGAATGACCATGTATTTTACAGCGTCACAGAGCTCGTGGCCAAGCATTCATCTCAGGTACATGGGCGAGCTCTTACCAGAGGTACATGGAATATCAATCACCTGGGGTCCATGGGTCAGCAGTTACCTCACGTGGGTATCCGAATAAATACATGAGGAGGCGTTCGAAGCAAACCGTGGCTTACCTGGCCCGAGTTAGCGGGACTGACTTGGCGGCCGCAGTCACCAAGCGACTGTGGAAGTGAACGACGAGGGTGAGGAGAAGGATGAGCAGCTGCGTTGGTTGGGGTGAGAGATACTGGTGTGAGTGCCGAAGTGGTGTGAGTGATGGGTTGGGTGCTCGCCGTCGTGGGTTGATGCCAGGAAACGGATGCTGGCTCGTCGGTGGCGCACCATTAAAGACGCTATCGGTGCACGCGAACACCCGCCGTTGGGAGTCTCCAGGCGAGGTCCCACGGCCCAATAACGCCCCACCACTGCCCAATCAGGGAACCCGTGTCCGGCTGTCCCCTTCTGCAAAGAGCCCTTCGCCTCACACAGCTTCAGAGGCCGACTACGCGCCCCTTTCCACTGGCTGTTGGTTTCCCCCCCCACGCCAGCTGCTCCCTAACCACCCCCGTGTGACCCGCACTGACTGCAGTGGCGGCGTGCTGCTTCCTCGTGTCTCTTCATCCCCCACTCCCCCCTGCTGCCCCCTTCCGGCCTTTTCACGACAGCCACGGCTACTAGGGTGGCCGTGCGCCGGTTCTCGATGACAGAATCTGTCCGGAAAATAGGCCACCGCGGGCCGCGTGGGCTGCGAGTGCCGTGCGCTGCTGACCTGGGGCTATTCACAGTGCGCGCCCCCCCCTCATCCCCCCTGGTACTAACGCGGTCCGTGGTGGCGGCGCATCGCTCCGCGCTGTCCGCCTGTTGTGCCCCTTCCCCTTGCACTCCGCGCGGTAAGCATTGGCAAAGAGCTGTTCGCCTCTGGCTTATCATGCTCCACCCCCCCGTGCTGCCTCATTTTCCGACCCCTGCCATCCGTCCCGAGTGCGGTGTTGGCGCGCCAGTGCTCTGTGGCTCCCTGAGTCCCCCCGTCGCCCCCCCCCCTGCCCATGTGACTTTCCGTCGCCCCCTACCTGCCCGCGGGGCATGCAGGTACGGCGCACCGCCCCCCTCCGACCTTGCTGCTGCCGGATGGCTGGTTGCGGCGTCTGGAAATACAAAGTACCACGGCTTCCTGCCTCCTCTCTCTTGGTGAAGGCCGCTGTCCTCACAGAATTCCTCACACCAATCACCCGCCCGCATGTCACCCCGCCGTCTACAGAATCCCACCTTGCCTCTCTGCCATTCCCGATGCCCCCCCCACCTCCATCACTTTGCTTTCCCCCTCTCCCTCGTCCACCGGTTGCTCCCTGTCACCCCATCACCCAGGGAATGACGCCTTCTTTCTTTGACAGGACGCCGTCGGGTTCAACCATGTCGACGGCTGCGGCCTATCGCTGGTCGCGAGCGGAGTGCAGTATAGGCCGACGCCACGGTAGCCCGGCGTCGGCGACAGCTCGTCCAGGAGAAATTCGGATGGGCACGCCACCGTGGTCGCCGGGTGGGGCACCGGTCGCGCGCTCGACGTCTGAAGAGTCCGTGCCATCCGCGCCGCCCCCCCCGCCGCCGCCGCCGTCCCAGCTTCCGACATCCCGACGACAGCTTCTACTGCCACCTCAACCCCGCCGAATTAGAGGAGCCGCGGCGCGTGCACGCGCCACACGGCGCGGGGTGGGACCGCCCACGATCCCTGTCGCGCCGCTGCTACCAGTGTCGGCGGGGCCGCGGCCCTCGCCTCCGCCCCCGCCTTCGCTCCCGCCCCCTTCCCCGCCTTCGATCCCGCCCTTGCCACCGCCTCCACCGCCGCCGCCGCCGCCACCGCCGCCGCCGCCCCCGCCACCGCCACTGCCTCCGCCCCCGCCTCCGCCCCTGCCTCACTCTACCTTGGCCGCCCCCCGCCTCGCCGTTGCCGCCACCGTCGCGGCTTCCGTCGCCTCGCCTGCTGCCGCGACCCTCTTTGCCGTTCTAGCGCTGCAGTCTGTGTCGCGGAACCCGACGGAGAAGCGCTCGTCTGGCGAACAACAGTGGTGCCTCGCCAAACAGACGCGCAAGGCGGCGAAGCGGCGGCTGGACGAGACGGCGTCGGCGGTGCAGGAGCTGGCCGTCGAGCGCGATGCAGCCGTGAAGCGCTTTGACAGCCAGGAAGCCGCCGCCGAAGCCACGTTTAAGGACGCGAAGCGCCGCATGAGGCGCTCCCAGGAGGCCATGCAGTCGTTGTCCGAAGTCTTGTTTGACGTTGAAGAGTAGCAGTGTGTAAGAGGGAAGCATGTTCGATTTAGGCAAACGTACATCAGCAGAATTTTGAATTTGGGTCAGCGTTCACCATCGGGCGGTCATCGAGTACGCCAGCCGGGCGGTAGTCGAGTACACCAGCCACATGAGCACCGAACGCGCCAGCAGTAGCCCTTTATGACATCAGAAACATGCGGTCACTGCCTGCGTGCCCCCCCCGAGGTACCCCCGCGCCACCTATTTACCCCCAGGCCGGTAGCCGTGAACACACTGCTTCCCCCCCCCTCCCCCTCCAGGCAATACGCGGCACAGCGGCACCGCCGGCGAACCACGGCGCCCGCCCGCGGCGATGCTGCCGACGTCACTCGCCGATAATGCCGACGCCCGACAATGCCGCCCGGCCGCAGCGGCGCCGGCGACGTCACCTACAGACAACGGCGCCGCGAGCCGACGCCGTCGGGGTCGTCGCGGCCGACAGCCACCCCGCTGATAGCGGTGACGATGGCCATGCCAAACGTAGTTATCTGCAACTTGTGCGTCCCGGTCGAATTTCAGCACAGCGTCAAGGTCACGAAATCTTGAGTTTCGTGGCTTTTGAGCCCCGGGCGTTCGATCGGTCATCGGGTGAAACGTGGGAGATGGAGGGTACACCACAAAAAAAGGCCCCGTCTCGTTTATATTGCAAATCTGATGTGAGGCAACACCAGCAAGCTGCCGCCAAATCTTATCCATGCCTGCCGCCGCCGCCGAAATATTTGCGGAAGCGCCGCACCCGCGCAAGGCCACGCTGACAATCCCGAGCAGACAATTCTAGGTTTACAAGAAGCCACTGGATGCTGTGACGTTGGTAATCTCGAGAGCGGTCGCAATCTGAAGCGCCTTGCACGGAAGGATGGCCAGAGACATCGGCACCCGTTTACGCCCGCCACGCGTAGTCAAGCCTGCTTAAAGAGGCTTTTTTGGATTTTGAGCCAACTCATCAGGTGCGCAGGCAACTTATGGTGCGTGTCCCAAAAATGAGACATGCGCATTTTCTGAAGGACTGACACATCACTGCACGAGGGCAGGTGGCGTGAAGTACCAGAAAGTTTTCGACTGGCCTCCATGGAAAGAGCCTCTCCCGACTCGTGCTTGGTTGACAACTCGTTAATACCCGGCAGTGGGCCCTGTTCTGCGGACCTCTCAGATGGCCCCGATCTTGGAGCCAGTCTTTTTCAGGCTTTTAGGGATAAAAGTTTGAAACGCCCAAGCTCATGTGCTAACCGGAGCTTCGATGAGGAGTGTCCCAAATCGTGGTCTCCTTCCACGGGCTACCTGGGGGCCTTTTTCACGTTTTTTATTGGTAAGGTGGTGCTCTTTTCTTCGTAAACAAATTGTCAGGACATGCCTGCTCTAGTATCTGTGCATTTGATTGGGCCGCGTGATCGTCACCTGTCGAAGTTGCATTGAATGACATCTTCCCCCATGACACGTCAGGATGTGCCGCCTCTGTTAACACTGTCAGGGGCAGTTCTGGAAGAACAGTGAGACCGAGTGCGTAATATTACATTATCGGACCGTTGCAGAAAGCCAGTGGGCCGAGAAAAAAAAAACCGCCATGTCTCAATTTTGGGACACGCACCACAATGCTTTCTATTGGCTGCAACCAATTGTGTCGGCTGCCGATCAATGAACACTGCTTCCTACATGACACAGCATTTCCTCTGGGCTTGAAAGAGCTTAGGGCCGCCGGGCGGGACACACACGCCTGCCTCCTTTTCACCATAAAAAACCCGTTTCCGATTTGCCTTCGCATTTTTGAGAAGCGCCCATCAATCCAACGATGTGTGTGAAGGTGACTGTTGCTTCTTCTCAACACCCTACAAAAGCCCACTCGTGCACAGAACGCCAGTGGTGAAAATTGACTTTCCATAGAATGCCACAATCACTCCAATGGCCACCTCAGACTGGTCATTTGTCCACTTCGCGCAGTCCTTCGCCGTCTTCTCGAGAGAGGCCAGACTCTCCCACATCCAGGCCTTGTTCACATGCCTGCAGCGGTCCCCGGGAAGGAGCGCACTTAGAGGCCCCACTTTCCGCTTACGAATTGGCACCTTGGACCTCCGAAAAGCGTCCGAAGCCACGCCGCTCAACAACATCGTAGGCGCCAGCTGACGACAGGAAAGCAGCGGCGTCTCACCCGTTAATCGAGCCGCATTCTGGTCATAATACCCTTGCCAGTACTCAATCGCCTGCTCGCCACAGAGCCCGGTGATTTCCTAACGTCCCATGGCCTCCCACTTATGAGAGAAGAGCACGTGTCGCTCGGGCGAAATGCTCAACGATGGGAAAGATTCCTGGATGAGACTGACGAATGCCCGCGCATCGGCCTTAAACCGTTGCTGCTCGGCGAGGGGAATAACAGCCGCACTGTTGGGGGTTGCCGTAACGCCGCGCAGCAGCGCCTACCCGTGCTCGTAGGCGGTCGCCTAGTGGGCCAGCATGAGAAGCCGCAGGATTCGCACGATGGCGTGGCTTCTCGCGCTAATTGTGTGGCAGTGCTGACCATTGAAGTTGCTTTCACGGAATGGAACAGATTCCTCGCCACTTTTCACGCTCAACGTAGCCGCAAGGGAGTGGGCAAACTGCCATCCCGTAGATGGCCCGCGCCCTCGCGTCAGAGCCTCAATAGCAATCCGCAGCATCCGCAGCGTAAGCCCAATCACCGAATGAAGAGAAAGTGGCAAAACTGGGGTGGGTGGCTTGATGATGACCGGCGGACCCTCGATGGACAAATAAGTTGCAAGCCCGAGTCCATCTGGCGTCTCTCCCGACTCGCAGGCAGCCCGCATTTCCCTTAGGTGGGACACGGTTCTCGGAGTGTAAAACTACTCAAGTCCTGCACAGTCCTAAACAGCGCGTCCAACAACCACTGCGCGTCGCTCTGGCTCTTGGTTCCCAGGCACATACGTCATGGCAGCGACGCGCTGGGCACTTCATGGCCTGTAATGTTGCATACGCATGGGTAGTCGCTGTAAACTAAGACACGCACTGCCCGCCGCTGAGACCCCATAACAATGCCAGTGAGGGCAATTTGATGGAACTGTTCCTCATGTGGAAACAGTATGGCTGCAAACTCAGAGAATTTGTCCTTGGACTCAGGGCAGACTGTCATCAGGACAGTATTTCCCAGTCTGTTTGGGTCCTTTTGGTACATTAACCCCATCCCAACATTCACAGATGACAGGTCCCCTCCCTTTTTTCAATCCAACAGAGATATGGACATCTCTGATGTCAGGCGAAGGGAAGATATCTCTTATTGAGGCCTCCCAGTGCTAAAGACCTCGTAATAGCGAGTTTGTGGGATAGCCTCGCCCACTGAGTCTAACCACGGGTACTCTACAAACAGCAGGGCGTACCACAGATCAGACAATCGCCCTTACACCGCGCAACAGAGGTGGCTCAGGTGGGCCCCACTGTCCAAGAAGGCGACGTCATTGGTTAGCATTTTCAGAACGGCAGATCGTGCCTGCTGTAGACTTTGCGGGCTTGCCAGCGGGCTCGAAGCCCCCCCAAAGAACACCCGAATCCGGTTGAACTTTGCGTAGCTGATTCCAATGGATTCCAAGAGCTCGATCTGCTGTGTGGCGGTCCGGCGTAGTCGGAATCTGCAGGCACGGCTCCCAGCGGCACTTAAAATATCACGAACAGCCACGGTCAAGCGCCGGTTGCGCCGGCTTTGACCAACATCAGGTTTTAACACGGACGGTTTCTGAGTGTAAACACTGATGCGCCCGTTCGCGTGAGATGCAGATAAGCACTTGGAACCGTCCGCGCCAAGATGGCCGCGGCTTCATGGTTTAGGTCCAAAGCTGCAGTTTCTTCGAGCATTCAAGCCGCGCCTAGAAACTCCAAAACCTGGTTGACGGTCACTCAAGGAGTGAGCTGTGACGCGCTGGGCGCAGCCGCAGTCGCTGTACCGTCCAATATCATATGTGGAGAGGGCGGAGGAACAGCCGTGCCGCTCGCTTCAAAGATTTCCCACGTCAAGGTGGGTTCGAGAGTGGTGCAGTGAGGCACAAGAGGGAAGAGCACTTTCACAGCGGTGCCTGTGCGCGCAAGCGGCGAGGGCGTGTCACAGCGCGGACCGCTGGACTGCGCGGTGTCACTGGTAGAATCTTGGCCCACCGCTGCGACACCCGCTGTGCGCGTCTTGAGCCTCCGTCACTGCACAACCGAGCCGCCCAACTTCGCTGCTTCGCCCACCTGGGAGGCTGGGAGTGAGTCTTGGAGGGGGGGGGGGCGAAGGGCCGCGTTCACACGAAGCACGAATGCCGGCGCGACCAGTTGGGTCTCAGCTGTCGCACCCGCCACCACGACAGCCCCTACTGACGGTGTTCCGGCAACAGCTGCACGAACCGAGCGGGAACGGTCAGCTGTCGGGTCAGTGGGTGGTCAGAGACACGGGTGGGGGGGGTCGAAATCGTTATCCGTCCTGCCCGCCAGTGTCGACAGCCGTTCCGGCGCTACAGCCTGCTGACGACGGACTGCAGCAGCGTTGCACGGGGCGCAATCGTGATACAGAATTACGTCAGCATTCGTGGGCGACCCGCCCTTGTTCCGTCGAAACGGCAGGGCCGCCGCCACCCTGACAATCGTTGCCGGATTCTTTCCGTATACGGTCTTGCTTGCCTTAGCTTGCCGCGCGAACGCCTCATCTGTGTGGGTAAGGAAATGTAAGTGAACTAGGGAGAAAAAGAAGGCCAACACTTGATGGGAAAAAGATGCTTGGAGCTGGGCAGACGTGGGCAGACCGTGGGATCGGAGAAGCAAAGTCGATGGTTAGGTTTGATGTTTTCTAGTGACATAACCAATAGCGGTCGGATGGGTACTTTTGGCACAGACCGAGGCAGCTTTGAGCGGAGAACGCTATGACACACCGAGTACAAAGTTGACAGACGAACATCTACAAAAGTACCCACAGAAATTGGTATGCGTACCTCCACGGTAGCAGAGGGACGGTGCGGTCCCTGCCACTGCCGAGCAACATGCTGCGGATGTCATGCCGTGCTATATGACTGGTCGGGGGCGCAAGTGTCCTTCTGGCTCCCTGAAGTGGGTGGAGGGGAGGTAGACAGCATGATGGCGTCACGGTGACGATGAGCCTCGAGGTAGGCCATCTTGCAACCGACGGACCTGCTGTCGATGAGGACAGGCCGTCCCATTGATATTCCCACCGCCAGCGTCCACGACAGCCACTGAGACTACTGCAGGCATCGGGACGGTTTCATCCAATTCGTGTATTTCTACCGTCACTTTCATACTTAAAGGAGCCGCCTCGATTAGGCGTGCTGCGAGACCGTACCGCGCGGTCCCAGGAAATTAAGCAGGCGTCCATTTCGAGATAGAGGGTCTTCTGGATGTAAGTGCGTGCACCGACGCTCCCTGGGCCAGCTGCGCCAATACGACCGCCCGCCGCCTGGACGCACTCTTGACGGCGGTCTCGGAGTACCACCCCCCTCATCTGCTGCGTGATCCACCGCAACAACTTGCCGCCGTTGTTCCATGCAATAATCTGCAGCTTAGTGGCCAGGCGCATCAACGTGGGCTCCTTTCGGGCGCCACTCACAGGCCGAGCGGGTGCACGCGCCACCCGCGGGGACGCCACGATAGCTCTGGCCGTCCCAGCGGTAGCACAAGCCGCCCCCGGTAGACCGTGCCCCAGCCGAGGGGCGAGCAATGGACTGGACCATCCCAGGCTTGCGCAGGCGACGGCCCGGGCAGCATCATCCGTCACGGTGTTTGCCGTAGGGTATTTTACGTCGAGAAGCTTTAAGACAGGAGTGGAGAGAGAGATGTGCACGTGTACAGAAGGCCAAAGCAGTCACGCGCAGACAGGGTGTATTATCACACAGCCAGGTCCTGCAAGGCAAGGGTAGAGCTCAGGATCTTCACGAAACCACCACCACCGGCGGCAGCCATCGAGAAGCCACGAGCGCGGGAGTGGCAGCTGGGATGGTGGATGTGGCAACGATGGTCGCGAGACCCGTCGCCGTGGACAGCCTTGCGTCAGAAAAGACAGATCCTTGGAGTATGGTATTCAACTCCCTAACTATCAAGTGAAGTACGCTTCTGTAATTTTGCTGGAGCTTTCGACCTCTTCTTTGGAGCGTTCTCGTGCGTGGGCCGGCGCGACACCGTGTTGGGGGCACGCCCAGTTAAGAGCCAGGGTACCTGCTCTTCTGTTCACGGTTGGTCACTGCTTCAAATGCGACAGACCATTGGTCGCCCTCGCCGTTGTCAGCAATCACGGTTATCCTTCAAAAAAGGCACACTTGTTTCATGCCAACATTCAACGTGTACGGCCTCCACTGCTCAGGTTGGCAATCGGGAGCCGGTTCAGACGTGGTGGTTTTGATTGAATGATGCAAAAACGGGCTGGAATTGAATCCCTCACGGACCACGCAAATGGTCCCTAACGGCATCTTACGCACGCGGGAAGTAAATGGGCGGAGCAACATCTACGACGCTGCGCTTCTATCGACTGGCGTTGGGACATAACTCCGGCTCTATAAACGCGGTCCGACTGTTCTTTGGCGCATGTGATAGGTCTCGTTGAGAAGAACGCAGGGGTGATGTCAAAGTCATGCCGACCTGTCTCAAGAGCAGCCGGTGGGCGTTTTCGTGTAAGAGCGGCACACGAATGCACGTGGCCACCAGAGTGCCGGAGGTGCTCGGAATCGTTTTTTGACTACAGAAACGGGCTCAGGGGCCCCGCGTTACCCTGTCAGGCATAGGGGGAGCTTCTGGGTGCGTGACCTGAAGCGTCCGTACCGATCTAATGTGCGCTTGGAGCTGGACGCTTCCATTCATCGGATGGCAATCGGATATAACTCCGGCTATATAATTGCGTTCCGACTGTTCTTTGGCGCATCTGATAGGTCTCGCTGAGAGGAACGCCGGGGTGTTGTCAAAGTGTAATGCCCACTTTGTCCACTCCTGCCCCGCAGTTGGCTTGAGGAGAAGGCGATGGCAGTCAACGCATTGGTACGCCCATATCCTGCCGCGAAACGCCTGCGCGATATCTGTTATCGTTACCCTGTGTTTGTCACGAGAAAGAGAACCATACATGGGGACGGTACGGGATGACCAGTGGAGCTGTGCGGCGAATAGTGGGAGGGTAAGGAAGAGGAGGTGAGCATTTTTATCTCATCATATCTGCAGCGTGCCAATTTGTGTCTCATCCCGGCTCCTTGCCCCCCCGCCCTCCCCTCAATTGGTATCTTCAACGGGCACACATCGACTAAACTGACGTCCGGTCGTCATCGTCATCCAACATGTTGAGCCCCACCACAGTAAGACAACAACTGTACAGCGACTGCGAAGCCACCTGTGAAAGAGCCTGCAGGCGGTAGGCGCAGAAAAGCGCGGGCAAGACGGGATCCGCCGTGGATCACGACACGCCGTCCACGGATCATCCTGGGTTATGAACTACGTACTCGTCTCACAGAGGCTGTGAAGGCCTAGAAAATTGGGACGCGTCCCAGAAAATTGGGACGCGGGGGGGGAGCGTCCCAATCGCTCTCGACCAGTGGATCTTTAGCACGTTGCAGCCTGGCTTTCATCTGGCCTGTGTAAAGCTCAGACCCAGAAGAGCAGCCTTAACTAGGCGTGATCTGAGGGGGTGGACAAAACGCACATGAAGTCCAAAAAACCGAGCCTTGCGACAGTGTGAGAGGTGATCCAGATTGACGTCGAGTGCGTAACGAACAGTAACAAATGTCACGCTCCTTTGTCACGCAAAAGGAGTAAGAAGGACACAGCATCAGGACACACTGCCAGCAGGGATGCTGTTGTGTTTCTCACACAGGGTCCAACTATGACTTTGAAATTCACGATCCAGCAAGCAGCGGCGACGTAGGGCGGAAAAGGATAACAAGTGATCCACATTTATAGCAGGGACTATACCCCACGGAGGCGGCCGTCGTCAGAGCGGCTCGGCCGCCCCAATGTCAATGGCGGGCAGGTCCACCCGTCGCGCACGCAAGGACCGCCCACTCTCCACTGGAGGGTGGTGGTGTCTGGCGCCGCGCACGACGGAGGTGGATGGCGCTGTTTGAGGGAGCGTGGAGCGCTCCCCCTCCCCGCCCGCGCCCGTGCGGCCGGGGCGGGCGTGACGGGGCGTGACGGGACCCGGCCGCCGGCATGTGCCGCCGCGCAGACGTTTCGGGCGGCGGCACGTGGAGCTGCGGGCGAGGCCACCGCCCTGTGTCCCTCCCGAGCAGGCAAGCGCGGACAGGGGCGCTGCGTTTGGCATCAAAAGCCGGCGCCCTTGCCCCAGACGGGCGCAACTGTCAGCCTTTTTTTTCTGCGGCTGTTGCGTGGTTCTGGGGCGCCGCTCGTGGCAGCTAGCCTCCTCAGAGGCTGCTGGTGCATGCCTACAGTGCCTTCTCCGTGCACCAAAGCCGGCCGATGCCGCCCTTCCTTGTCCCGTGCTCTTTTCAAGCGGTTTTCGCTGCGGCCTGTGTGGCTGCTGGCGGCGGTGCCGGTCGTTGCGACGGCGCGCGAGCGAAGGTGCCCGTGAACCTCGATCATCAATGACTTTGCATTGGCACACGCACACAAGCCCCACGTCGTCGGGCTTGGTCCGACGCTGGACGAGGCGCCTGGGCACCCAGCCGACCGGCTGCAAAAGGCTCGACCCCGCATGCTGAGCACCTTGGTCGTCCACCCGTGTGGCCGTCCCACTCGCTGTTGCCGCGGCGCCACCCCCCACCGCGCTCGGCGGAACGCTCACCCCGCCGGCAGCAACGACTTGTCTGTGTCCAACACGACCATCACCCGCCCGTGCTCCGGCGGGGTGGACCCTCCTGCGCGGCCGCCCGTCGCGGTGGTCGCCCCCGCCTCTGCGGTGAGCGCATTGCCGTCGGCGTCGGAGGCGCACGAGTGTTCCTCGGGGGTGCGGGGGTTCTCGTCGGGTGGGCGGCGGTAGACGCTGATCTCGTCGCCGCCGCCACCATCGCCGTCCCCCTGCGCCGCTGCTGCGGGCAAGGTACCGTCGGTTGAGCCACCAGCACGGGGGTGCCCCCCGCCGTCGGAGGTCTCCCCGGCGGGGCCCGTCGGGGCGCCGGCGTCACGACCGCCGCCGCCAGTGCCAGCGGTTGCGTAGGCGGCCGCCACCCAGTCCAAATCTGCCGGCGACAGGGAGTGAACTGGCGACACGGGCGGCAGCCACCCGTCGCTGACCAGCGAGTGGTTGGGCGCAGCGGCGGGGAGCGCGTCTGGCCGTGGCAAGACGTGGCTTTGGCCGACGTCGCAGTCGTCATTGTCCTTGTCGCCACCGACTCTGGTGGTGAGCGTCGCGGCAGTCTCCTCCCACACGCGTTGCAGCTGCCTCAGGTCCTCGTCGATTGGCGACGCGGCAGCGGCGGCGGTTGTGTGCGCGGCGGGAGACGCCGCGCATCCGTCGCCACCGGCCGGTGGCGACAGTGTCGGTGACGGTAGGCGCAGCGGCCGCGGCGGTAGAGGCGGTCGTGGCGGTATCAAGGCATCCAAAGCAAGGGGCACCCAATGTGAGTTGTTGTCTGCTGCAGCCTCGTTTGCTTCCCCCTCTACAGCGTCGGGCGGCGTCGACACCGGCGACTTGACGCAGTGACCACCCGTGTGGTCGCCCACGGCTGGGAGCGTGGCACGGTGGGCGCTGCCCGAGCGCCACGCCCTTACCGCCGTGAGGGGAGACACACCAGACGCAAGGGCACCTGCTGGAGACGCTCCCCAGCTGTGTGCGGGCGTGGGCGCGGCGGCGCTGCTGACGGCAACAGGCGCCTGCACAGGCGCGCCGTGTGTACTCACCCGCCCGTCCACAACGGCCCCCGCCGTGGGGCTCGACGGCAACGTCGACGGGCCGCCCCCCGGCGGCGATGGGGACGCCCCGTTGTTCAGGGACGCCCTGAGCTCCTCCGCTAGCTTGTCGTTGTACGCGCGCCGCCGGTGGTCACTCTGCTGGTTGCGCAGCAGCTTGCGGTTCCGGCGGAGGCGCTGGATGCCAACCCCCCCGACCGCGCCCCGCCGTCCACCAGTGGCCAAACGCACGGACTGTACCAGGCGCGCCAAGCAGGCGCCCTTGGTCTCCCCACCCCCCGGCCCGTCGGCCTCGATGCACTCCCAGGCGGCCGCCGCCGCCGCGCCAGCGGCCTTTGCCACACGCTTGGCGTCGGCGACGAGGCGCGAGCCGTCGCCGCGGGCGGTCGCCTCGGCCACCAAGTCGGCCAACTTGTCCGCGCGCGCCAACCGTGAGGTGCCAGACGCGACGCGCGCGCGGTGCCGACGCGCACGGACGGCGGGGTCGTCGGTCGGCAGCCACCGGTCGGGGCGCGTCGCGGGCGCGCGCGCCACACCGCCGCCGCCGTCAGGGTGTGATAGATCCAGCGGGGGCGAGGGGGGCGGCCGAGGCCCGTCGAGCGAGGGAGAACCAACCATGGGCGGCGCCGCCGTGCCCCAAAACCGTTCAACGATGACCGCACGTCCACGCTGGCGGCCGCGGTCGTGGGGTACAGCGATGGACCAGGGGCGATGGTGGCAAGGGGACGGGGGGGTTGGGAGAAGACGACCACTCTGAGGCGGCGCCACGCTGGATCGACGGGCACGGTCTGCGGGAGTACATGGTATGGAGCAGGGGTTTTCAGCAACGGGGCTGCTGTGCAACAGGCGGCGTTTGGACGGCGTTGGCATAGGGCCTGGATCACAGCGGCGGAGAGCCAATGGAAGCTGCACGAGAAGGATGGTCACAACAGAACACGACGATGGAGGCAACATGGCCTGACCACAACCAACCCCGCGCTACAGTACCTGCAGTGGGGATGGTTAGTGAGAGTCCTGCGCGAGGGCTCCGAATTTTCTGTGCCAACAAACTTCATGTGAGTCACGGACGGCTTCACTGGCCCAGTCATCCCAAGCATCCTGAACGATCGACCGTTCAGAATTTTGACTTTTGGTCAAGTCTTGGTCTTGCCTGATTGATTAAACTCCCGGATAAATCAAGCGAATGAATTGCATCACAGGTTCTCATTAGGGGTGTCTGACTTGACCACAGGAGAGCGAATGTTTTGTATGATTATTCACAGGTTTCGCAAGAGATGTGCTGCGTTGCAGCCGCCGCCGCGACCGTAGGGATCTTTTTACTAAACTGCCACGGCCTAGCAAAGAGACGCTTTTCGGCGTTTGATTGGCCTGGACAGCTTGACTGGGGACTCTCCAACTTCTGCCGCACCGACCACATCAAGAGTAAGGGAGGTAAAGACGCAACTCGTGCAGTAGGCTAAAAGGGGAAGATGGAAGCAGCCATGACCAGGTCGTGGACAGTCGTCGGTATCCCAACCAGAGAAGCCCAATGGACATGAGATGCTGCAACAACTGAGGCCGCTGTACGGCGGAGAGATGGACAGAAACATCCGTGGCCAGTGCCACAGCCGCGTGGTTGGCTAAAACAGCTGAACCTGCAAGTGGAAAGTAAAGGGCTGTCGCGATTGTGGTGAAAGATGTGGCTCGTTCATGGATTAAGTGTGTGGAAACGCTGCTTTTTCGTTCTGCATCGATCTTTGTACCAGAACGGCCTCGCATTCCTCAATTATGTCTTGGCCAAAACTTGATCAATATACCAACGAGTTGGTTAATTAGACGTCTGAACATTGAATAGATTTAATGTGTCTAGTACTTTCGGGAACCCTAGTGTATCTGCGGCATGTCTCGGCTGGCACTCGTCGTGCTGATGTTGCGAGACGCATGCTAGACCCATGCTTCGCGCGCCCCGCGCTTGTTATGCGAAGCGGCACGGACCGATCACCGCCGGTCACCAGAGAGGATTCGACAAACACTTGCCGGAGAAAGAGCAAGGCTCGTGCGGGGAGCCCGATGGAACAATCGACTCGTGGACATGGGGCAGGGAAACGCTGCGTCTCGTCATCCAAGCGAGCACCGAACACGCTCACTCGCAACGCCGGCGGCGCGATGATGCAGACCCCCAAAATTGCAAAGAGCCGGCGGGCTTTGGGCGTGCGCGCGGCAACTGATGTCGCGGTCTCGACGACCACTCTGAGGATACAGCACCCACCAACCGTCATGCTCCGTCGGATGCGCTCATGCACGGCGGGCGCTCAAAGGGACTGCCTCTTTCTGCATGTGCCGACACACGTTGCGTCTCTACTCTGTCGGAAACAGCCATGGGCGCTGCAGCCCGCTCGTTGAAGCCCCGTCGTCCTCAAGCCGTGGCCCCTTGTCTGCCAGCAACCGCCCCTCAGAGGAGGTGAAAAATGAAGCTTCCCGCCTCACGTGCTAGTGAACAATACAATAGCCGGCAAGCGGCGCAAAGACGAGTGGCCGACACCAACAGCCAGCGGGGATTGGCAGCCAACCCTGGCCTCTTTGTCCCACCTCATGTGGCTAGCGTCAACTACTACTGTATGGTGGCGGCGCCTCCGACAGCCGGCCTGGGGGGCCGTCCGTTGCCCCCCTCAGAGGCCGTGCCTCACAGGGCACCTCCCCCGCCCGCCCCCCACCCCCCCACGAGCCCTACGTGCGCTTCACCTCCACCCCCTTCCAAAAAGCCCAGTGCCCCTTGATGTTGGCGACCGCGTCCTTGGGCGTTTCGTACACCCACGCGGCGTTGGCGTTGACCTTGCCGTCAACGACCACGTTGCGGTAGACGGCCGTGCCCTTCCACGGGCACACCGACGTGTGCGTCGACGGCGCAAAGTGCTCGGCGACGAGGGCGTCGGGCGGGAAGTACACCTGCGCGTCGGGACAGCGGCC
>ENA-ORXT01001519-ORXT01001519.1-marine-metagenome-genome-assembly--contig:-NODE-1519-length-30869-cov-13.642342_pt1 | contig 30869 bp, 26 predicted proteins | sample MGYA00237868_ERZ511482 | MGnify/ENA metagenome assembly ERZ511482 | reverse complement strand
TTAATTTTTGCATATTGCATTTTACGGAAAGGCTAATATTCTAGTTAACGGTCAAGGCTTTTATATATTGAGCCTACTCCGAAAATTATAGGTATGAAATTCTATTTTGGAAACGGATATATTGAAGGGTTTTAAATCTCATTTACAAATGGTTATAGCCGTTTGTAAATATATGTATATATAAATTATCTGTAAGCAAAACAAAAATAAACAATGAAAGTCAAATACGATGCAATTGGAAAAAACTATAATTTAACCAGAAAAGCGGATAAACTTTTGACGGAAAATCTAATTAAATATCTGGCTCCGAATAAAAAGGGAATTTATTTAGATATTGGATGTGGAACAGGAAGCTATACGATAGAATTTCAGCAAAGAGGATATAATTTTATAGGAATTGACCCGTCTGAAAGAATGCTCAATAAAGCAAGAATAAGGAATTCTAAAATTGATTGGAAAATAGGTTCAGCAGAAAACACAGGATTGGCTAAAAATCAAGTTGATGGAATAATCGGGTCATTAACAATACACCATTGGAAAAGTTTAGAAATTGGCTTTAAAGAGCTGAATTCGATTTTGAAAGCAAACGGTAAAATTGTAATTTTTACATCTACTCCAAAGCAAATGAAAAGCTATTGGTTAAATCACTATTTTCCAAAAATGTTAGAAGATTCAACTATTCAAATGCCTTCATTCTTAAAAGTGAAGGAAGCAATGGAAAGTGCTGGGTTTGAAATCTCCAAAACAGAAAAATATTTTATCCAATCTGATTTAGAAGATAAATTTCTCTATTGTGGCAAACATAATCCAGAAATATACTTTGACGAACAAATTAGAAATGGAATTTCCTCATTCTCCTCACTATCAAATAAGGCAGAAGTTGAAAAGGGACTATCTAAATTGGAATTGGATATTGAAACTGGGGCGATAAATAAAATAATTCAAAAATACGAAAACCAATTTGGCGACTATTTATATATAATTGGAAAGAAAGTCAACAGGTCATAATGTATATATATTGAGTGGTGTTTTAGTCCCATTTACAAACGGTTATAATCGTTTGTAAATGGCTGTCTTCAATGTTATCAAGTCTTATGGTGCATTTTGTTATAAGTTTTTAGAAAATGAGTTATTTTTGAGGGTGTATGTATATATATAAGTTCCAGCCAATTAGAAAAAAGAAAAAACAACCAAAAAGAAATGTAGTATCTTAGTCAAAGATTAGAAAACAGAAATCAATTTATGAGTAAGCTACAAAAGAATAAAGAATATCAAGAACTAGTCGATAGAATCGGTGAAGTTTATCAAGCGGCAAAGAAAAAAGTCGTTTCTGCGGTAAATACTGAAATGTTACACGCTTATTGGGAAATAGGCAAGTATATTATCGAATATGAGCAAGGAGGAAAACTAAAAGCAGAATACGGTAAGGCTCTTTTGGTAAATCTCTCAAAAGATTTGTCTATACGGTACGGCAGAGGATTTAGCAGAAGTAATTTGCAATATATGAGGTTATTGTACCAATATTACCCAATTTGCCAGACGCTGTCTGGCAAATTATCATGGTCTCATTATGTTGAGTTAGTTTCGATTGATGATAATTTAGTAAGAGAATTTTATGCAAGGCAATCAATCATGGAAGATTGGACAATTCGTGAATTACAGAGACAAAAGAAAACAGGGCTTTTCCATAGGTTAGCAATCGGTAAGGATAAAGAAAAAATACTGGAATTGTCAAAGAAAGGGCAGATAATGAATTCAGAAGAAGATTTTGTCAAAAACCCTCATGTTTTCGAATTTATGAATTTTCCCGAGAATTATGAATATACTGAATCAGACATAGAGAAAGGCATAATCAATAACCTGCAAAAATTTCTTCTCGAACTAGGAAAAGGATTTGCATTTGTTGATAGACAGCAAAGACTGACCTTGAATAACCGACATTATTTCGTGGATTTGGTATTTTATCACATAAAACTTAAATGCTATGGAATGCTGTAATAATAAATGTTTATTCTTGGGTAGATTATTTTGTTCTTAGTTTTCTCTTTGAAAACAGGAGTTATCTCCATATAATGACTGTTTTCAAAGAGGAAAATAAGGATAAAAGAATCAGCCAAGAATGAATATTTATTATTACAGCATTCCTATGTATTGATAGACATAAAATTAGGAAAAGTTGAGTACGAGCATATTGGTCAAATGAAGTTATATCTTGGATATTATACAAAAGAAGTCAATGAAGAAACAGATAATGAGCCAATTGGATTGATTTTGTCAGAGGGAAAAGATGACGTAATGGTAGAATATGCTATGCTAAACGATAGCTCCAAATTAGTCGTATCAAAATATCAATTGTATTTACCAGATATTGAGCAGCTAAAAAATAGGGTAAAAGAAATAATAGAAAAAGATAACTAGGCTGGAACAAAAGTATAGATACCAAGTGGCTGTATGCCAGCCACCTGACATGTATGCCGACCGTTCTCGACAACCCAAAAAAAGAAAAAACAACGTTCAAAAAAAAATTCACCTAAATAAAATGCTAATTATAGTATGTTGTAGCAAATGAATACTAAAGGTAGCTTTGCATACTTTAGTTAGCAATGAAATCAAAAGAAAAAATATTAGTAACATTTGGTAAAAGAGTCCGAAAATTCAGAAAAGAAAAAGGACTTTCACAAGAGCAATTAGCTTTCAAAGCCGACTTGCACAGAACCTATATTGGCATGATTGAACGTGCAGAGAAAAATATTACTCTCCTTAATATTGAAAAAATTGCTAAAGCTCTTGATGTAAATCTTCAAAAACTATTTTCACCGAATGAGTAAGCGCAAAAGAATACTAGCCCTTCCAAGACTACTAAAAAGTAAAATTTATAAAACTGGTCAAACAAGAGGAGCAGATGACGATGTGATTTTTCAAAACAGAGTAAATAGGAATAGTACAGTTTTGATTCCTCATCGTTATTTCGAGAGTTGCAATACTGCTCCTGATAATAAAGGTGTATTTGAAAATGGACTGATTGTATTAATTGACCCAATTCAATACTTCGAAACAAAAGGCTTTAAAGAAGGTCTAAAATCCAAAGGTTTAGTTTTGGGAAAGAACGCATTGTTATTTTATTATTCAAGACAGCAATGGAATAAGTATAATCCCAAAGACCGAAAATTACAACCTGCAAATTCAAGAACTTCTCCATTAGGCGGAAAGTATGTGGCACGAGTTCCTGCAACTACAGCAAGTAAAGACCAAAAAATTAGACATGGCTTTACAACAAGTTCTCTAAAAGGAGCAGGAATAAGAATTTATGAGTATGCAAGTAAAAAACGAATTACTGATTGCCAACTTCAATTAGAATATATTTTCTGGAAGTGTAAAGACTCTGTTAAGGTTCTTGAACAAGAAGGGATGACAAAAGAGCAAATTGAAGAGAGAAGAGAACATATATTTGAACTTGTAAAAGATTTAGAACTTGGTAATCATAAAAAATTAGCAAAGGTTAGAATTTTAAATAAAGAAGGGAATACTGTTTGCCCATTGTGTTTAGAGGAGGTTTCTGCAGAAGGATTTTTTAACAAAGTTAAACAAGCTGCAGGAAGAGAAGTTTCAGATTTAACAGTAACAAAATTAAATTTATTCCATATTCAAGAATTACGAACAGGTCAATTTAATCATAAAGCCTACAACCTTGGTTGGGGACATCATCATTGCAATATTATAGTTAAAGATTCTGGCATTGATGAAACTCTAACATGGATGAGTGAGGTTCTTAAAAGGAATGAAAAAGAAGGGTTTAAGTATTAAAGAGAGTGGTTTGCTTTTCGTTCTTTTTTGTTGCTTTACCATTACTTTTGGTTTTAGTCAATTTCATAATTGCTTGACTATTTGATAGACTATTGAGTTCATTTTCATTTTTATCATATTTTTCTAATCTATTTTGAATAGTTTTTATCCATTTCACATCTAATTCAATTGATATTGATTTTCTATTGAGCTTCAATGCAGCAATAGCAGTACTACCTGACCCAGCAAAACAATCTAAAATAATATCTCCTTCATAAGATGTTGAATTAATACAATGTTCTAACATATCTAATGGTTTCTCAGCTGGATGTTTTCCATTATAAGGTCTTACGGAATAAAAATCCCATACATCAGTAAATTCAACAAAAGAGTTAACTTCAAAAGGTCGAATTACATCTTCATAGGGAGGCATTTCTTTAATTTTACCAGTATTTAAAAATGCCTCACAAATTTTAGAATATTGTTCTCTGCTTGGTACGTTTCGTCCAGTCTCCCAATTTGAGACGGCACCTCCATGATTAACTTTTCCGTATGCTCCTGTTAATTCAGTTAGTTCATGTCCTGACATACTGCAAAGAGTTCTTTTCTCTTTAAGAAAATTACCGAACCATGACCTGTTAAGATTACCATTAGAAGAAGGTTCTGCAAAAATAATTCTCTCTGAATGAGCATACCATTGACGAAGTGATTCCTTTTTCATTTTCCCTTTCCAACCATCAAAACCAGGTTCGTTAGGTTTACTCCAAACAACATGAGATAAAATATTAAAAGAATCAGACATCATTACCTCTAATTTTGCCGACATTTTAGAAGAACAAAATAAGAATATACTGCCATTAGGTCTTAGAATTCTTTTCCATTCATGTGCTAACTCTTTCATCCAATTAACGAACATTTCATCAGAAGAGAATGAGGTGTCATTTTTTATATTTTTCTTTTTTGTGGAATGATACGGTGGGTCAGTTAAAATTAAAGAAATAGAGTTATCTGGAATTCTTTTCAACAAATCCATTGAATCACCTCCTGCTAAAATCGCATTGGATGATTCAAACTCTAAAAAACCTTCTAATTTTTTAGATACATCTATAAAGTCCTTATTTCTCAAAATTGTATAATTTAATTTGTTTATGCATCGCTAATCATAGTATGCAAATTTAATAGATGATTCTATCAATACCAAATGATTTAGTAATTTTATTCCCATAAAATAGATTGAAAAAAAGAAGGCAGTCGAGAACATAGGCTATAACGGCAAGCTGCTTATGCGGGCAGCCTGCGTATAGCCGAGACCGTTAATTTTTAATATCTATTTTGTAATGTCCAACCAATGCATGTCTTTCAAATGAAAGTAACCATAAATGAAGGGTTTTTCGTTCGGTATCAGAGAAGTGAAAAATAGGGCCATCGATTCCGATTTTATGACTATCTAACCAATCGCCCTTTGCATCGAGGAGTAGTGCATAGTAAGGAGAATTTTTAGATTTGGTTGAAATATTCTCTTCATAAGATTCATAAAAAGTATGGTTGCCAATTCCCATAGAACTTTTCCAACCACTATTTGCTTTACTGGGATTGAGTACTGGAAAATCCTTGAAGTCAATGCCACCAATAACTAATTGTGTTTTCTCTCCAGTAATTTTATGACTGAATAAACACCGAATTTCGTATAACTGTTTAGTAGAAGAAGTAGCCTTGATGGAGTAGATGTTTATTTTGATGAGTTTATAAATTCGACCTAATTCTGTTGTTCTCGGATCATTGGTGTCGTAAAATCCGGGTGGTGAAAATGTGGCAAGCAAGGTTGAATCAGTTTGTAAATCTCTCATAGTCGCAAAAGTTGTTGGAAAAATAATTTCCTTGAACTTCTTTTTCCTTGCTCCTTCTAGTGGGTACATATTATTAGATAAATCTTGGTAAGTGATATTAAGACTATCTTTTATCAATCGCAACAAACTTAATTCAACCACTTTTTTTTCTGGTTCAATCCAATTTTCTAAAGATGCTTGAAATTGTTTGTAAGGTATTTTATTTTTTTTCTCAAAAAGTTCAGCATACAATTCATGTGGAAAATCAAACCAACCATGGGAGTAGGGTAGTACCTTTCCGTCTTGTTTGACATATAATATTATTTCCCATAAATAGGCATTGAGACAATTTCGAGCAATATCCACTCGAACAAGTTCGGATTTATTCGTTTCGAATTCACTTGGATTGAATCTAACTTGATCTCTATTCCATTCTTGATTGATACAAGCTATTTGACATAAATAATCATTTGATTTTATATTTTCAGGTATCGTCGGTATCAGTTCTTCAATATTTAAATTATTGAAAACGATACTATCAGCATCTTGTGTATAAAATATAAAATCTCGGTAGAAAGGTTGATTAGTGCGCTTGATTATTCCTGTTGTAAACAGTTTGTTTTGATAATTTTTTGCTCTAAACCCAATGTCTGGATTGTCGGGGTATTCTCTATCACTTAAGCTTTTTATTTCAAAAGAAATTTCCTTCGAATCTTGTTCTATGGGTTGCGGGTTTCTGTTGCAACTTACTATCAAAATTACAATAAATAACATTGCAACTACTGTCCATTTATTCATAATAAATGTCTTTTTAAAGTATCTACAATTCCATCAAAATTTAAGTGAATCAGGTGTGTACAGAATTGAAAATAATATACTTTTATGGATAGCATAAAAAAGACTTAACTTGAGCAATTAGTAACGATTAAAAAATAAATAGGTCGTTTTTAAAATGAGTTCTTTTTTTAATGGGTTGAAAACCTATGAAAAAAAGACTCAATTTAAAAACAAAATGACCTATTTATTTTTTAATCAATACTATAAGCTGTTTGAAGAAGCACAAAAGTAATTAAAATTTGGGTTGCGAGTTGCGAATTTCGGGTTGCGGGTTCACTAGACGTGAGCTAAACGTATATTATACGTGAGCTAGGCGTGTATTAAACGTATGTAACCTGTAAATAAACATTATACAAATACGTCTAGCTCAAGTCTAATATACGTTGGGTGCTATGAAAAAGAAAAAATAAACCCACGGAAAATCATATTTTTGTGATAAAAAAAGAATGGAACAGTTATTAAGGCTAAAGGAAAGAGTTGAAATAGCAGTAGAATTGGGTGAAAGCTATTATCGTGAATTTAAAAGTGGATATTCAGGACCGCCTGATAATAAAAAGCCAAGGGAAATAAAGGATATTTGTTACAATATTGGTAAAGAACTTGTAGCATTCGCAAATGCTGACGGAGGTGAACTCTTCATTGGGATAGAAGACAATAACATCATTACAGGTCTTCCACATTCTCTAGAGAAATTGAATGCAATATTAGATGCTTCAACCAACTATGTTTTAAAAGAAACGCCTCTTCCGATTAAGCGAAAAAATATTATTGATTATAATGGTAAGAAAGTGATTTATTTTTCGGTTGATAAGGGAGCAAAATTTATACATCAAACCAGTAAAGGAGAATGTTTTAAGAGGGAAGACAGAGAGAGTGTTCCAACAGCCGCAGACACGATAAGATTCGTAAGAGACGAAGCATCTTCCAGACAATATGATAGAAAATTTGAGGATTTAGCTACTGTTGTGGATTTAGATTTAGAGCTTGTAGCAAAGGTAGCTTATGAAGCTACAAAGATAAAAAATATGTCACCAGAAAAATTCTTACAATACGTAGAATTAGCAGAATTTGATGGAGATAGATTAAGGTTAAGGAAAGCAGCATTACTCCTTTTTGCTAAAAATCCTACAAAATGGCATCCACGTTCAAGAGTTAGAGTTCTAAGAGTTAACGGAATAGAAGAAAGACCTGCACCTGACTATAATGTTACAGAAGTTGCAGATATATCAGGGAATGTTTTCCAATTAGCAGAAGAAAGTTGGGAAGCCTTAAGACCTGCTTTAAGCGAGACAAGATATTCTAAGGACGGATTATTTAAAACTCAAGTAATTTATCCTGAACCTGCCTGTAGGGAAGCTTTAATTAACGCAATCACTCATAGAGATTATAGCTTAGAAGGCAGAGGTATTGAGATTAGAATTTTTACAGATAGATTAGAAGTTTTAAGTCCGGGTAAATTACTTTCAAAATTAACAATCGAAGACCTCAAAGAATTAAAAGGAGCTCACGAAACAAGAAATACTTATTTAGCAAGAGTTCTGCGAGAGTTTGGATATATCAGAGAACTCGGAGAGGGAATAAGACGAATGTTTGAATTAATGAAAAGCAATGAATTAGTCGAGCCTCAAATATCCTCCCCAAATAAATCTTTTATTGTTACTCTTTTTTATAAACTAATATACTCAAAAGAGGAAAAGATTTGGCTCGACAATTTTAAGGAATTTAATCTTTCAAGAGAGCAAAAAACAGTTGTAAATCTTGGGATAAACGGAAGATTAATATCACCAAGAGAGATATTCAAAAATGTAGGTATAGAAGATACAGAAAAATACAGGCAACTTGTAGAGAGCCTTGCTGATGTGGGGATATTAAAGAGAGTTATTTCAGCTAATCAAGCATTTAGTTTAGCTAAAAATAAATCAGTACCAAAAAAGAGTATTGGAATATACAAGATAGAATTTCCGTCAGATTTAAATTATTCTCTAAAAGAAAAGCCAATAGAAAAAGATATTTCAGATTACTCTAAGGTATTCATTGGAGGATTAGATTGGTTTGCGACAGAAAAAGATATTGAAATGATATTGTCAAAATTCGGAAAAATATCTGAAATTACAATTCCAAAAAATAATTATACAGGAAAGTCTCGTGGCTTCGCATTTGTAGAGTTTGAAAGTAAAAAAGCAGCAGAAAATGCACTTAATAGTTCCGAAGATTTAATAATTAAAAGTAGAAAAATATACCTACAAGAATATAAGAATTAAACACAGACACCCAACATTGCATAGCCAGAAAAAGCTGGCAACTATGGCTATGCGAGACCGTTTAATATACGTTTAGCTCACCTCTAATGAAACCCGCAACTCATTACTCCTCCACATTCGTTTGCAAAACATTTTTAAATTTTCTTCCTTTAAATGCGTCTTTATCTTTAAAATAAGCAACTGCCTGCTGCATATCCATAAACTGATTTTCCTTGCCTATCTTCTCCATAAACCCTGCTTTATGAAATATATCTCGGATAGGCCCCCTAGCCCCTGTAATAAAAAAATCTATCTCTCTAGCCTCTAAGAAATGATGAATGTCTTCCAAAGCATATAGCCCGCTAGAATCTATATCTGTAATACTCAAAGCATTTAGAATAAGCACTTCTATTTCATCGGGTCGCTCCTTAACTAATTCCTCAACAGCGTCTTTAAAATATTGGGCATTACCAAAAAATAATTGAGCATCAAATCGTAGAATAACTGCCCCCTCTACCTCTTCTGCATCTGGAAACCTAGAGACATTTCGATAAAAACGGGTATCAGGTATTTGTCCTAATACGGCAATATGTGGCGTGGAAATTCGGTATAATACCATTAAAATAGATAGTACCACACCGATCAAAACTCCTTCTTCTATCCCTAGCAACAACGTAGAAAAAAAAGTAAATAGCATCATCGAAAAATCGCCTTTATGTGTTTTCCATAAATGAATAGCTTCTTTATAATCAAATAAACTTTTTACAGAAAGTAAGATAATGGCGGCTAGAATAGCATTAGGTAAATAAAAAAATAAATGGGTTAAAAACACTAAAGAAATAGCGATAAAGATAGAGGTAACAATAGAAGCCATACCCGTTCTTGCCCCCGCTTCATTGTTAACAGCCGAGCGGCTAAAACTAGCAGATGTTGGAATGGCTTGAAAAAAAGCACCGAATATTTTGCCCACGCCTATTGCCAATAATTCTTGATTTGGTCGTATTTTATAATATTGATGTTTAGATTCTAAAACTTTTGCAATACTTAGCGATTCAACAATTCCCATAATAGTAACCGTTAAAACCGTTGGAAAGACGAGTTTTATATTATTTATAGACCAATCAGGTAGCTGAAAACTTGGCAAGCCTTGTGGAACAAAACCCACTAGTCTTAATCCTTGTTCATTAAGTTGTAAATAATAAGCAAGTAGACAGCCCAGTATGACGCATATTAAAGAGCCAGGAATAGATTTATGTATTTTTTTAAGAACAGACATTATTAAAATGCTGCCTATACAAAAAAATAAAGTGAGTAAATTGGTCTGGCTAATATTGGAGATGGCAAACTGTAATTTGTCGAGTAAACTTAAATCTCTTGGTATGGAAAAACCCAAAACGGAAGACAATTGGCTAAGGCCTATAATCACAGCAGCAGCAGAAGTAAATCCAGCAACTATGGGGCGAGATAAAAAATTCGCCAAAAAACCTAACTGGACAATACTCATCAAGAGCTGGAAAATACCTGCTAGCAAACCCGTTAATATAACAAGGGAAATATAGGTTGGTGAATAAGGCTCGGCAATCCGACTAATACCTGCCAAAATCAATAAAGAGGAGATGGCAACAGGACCAATAGACATTTGACGAGAAGTACCTAGTACCCCAAATAAAAATAAGGGAAGTAAAGCTCCATATAACCCATAAATGGGAGGCATACCTGCCAATAAAGCATAGGCCATCCCCTGAGGTACGAGCAGCACGGACACTGTCAAACCAGCCATTAAATCCTTACTAAAATAACTTTTAGTATAAGTAGGAAGCCATTCTAGTATAGGAAAAAATTGCTTAAAATTCATAAACAGTGTTTCGTGCTATTATCAACTTACTTTTCTAGCGCAGGCATTTGGCAAACTTCTTCCGATTTTTTACCACAAACAGAGCAATCGCCAATTTTACTTTTCAGCATTGGGTTATTTTGGGCACAAGTGCCTCTAAAATCTTTACCTGTAACAATTTGACGAATGTTGATCATCATAAAAGATAAACCAAATACAAAAAAAATGATGCCTAAAATATATAAGAACTCCATGTTTTAATAATGATTTGTTATAGAATTTATTTGAGTAAGGAACGTGTATTTTTTTTTTATAACACAAAAGTTAACAAAATGTACAAAAGGAAACAAAAGTTTTTGTTGTAAAACACTTCAAAGGTTTTGTTTCCTTTTGTATCTTTTGTTAACTTTTGTGTTATAAAAAAAATACAGAGTCCTGAGTAAATAACAACGTAGCTTTTTGGCTACCTTGTTTACTTCCTACTCCCTAACTTTGCAAAGTTAAGGACTTTTCAGGTCCAAAGTAAAGTGGATTGCCAATCTGCTCCAAATTTTACAGCGGATTAACAATCCGCATTACAATAAAAAAATAATGCAGCAAAAATTAGCCGCCTTTGAGCGATTATTAAATATCATGGATGAATTGCGGGAGAAATGCCCCTGGGATAGAAAGCAAACTTTCCAAACCCTACGTAATTTAACCATCGAAGAAACGTATGAACTAGCAGACGCTATCTTAGAAGAAGATATTACAGGTATTAAAGAAGAATTGGGCGACTTATTGCTACATCTGGTCTTTTATGCTAAAATTGCCGAAGAAAAAAAGGCTTTTGATATAGGAGATGCCTTGAATGCAGTGTGTGATAAATTAATCAATCGCCATCCACATATATACGGAGACGTAGTAGCGAATGACGAGGAAACCGTGAAAAAGAACTGGGAACAGATTAAATTACAAGAAGGAGGAGGTAAAAAGTCTGTTTTAGGTGGCGTACCTAAATCTTTACCTGCCATGGTAAAAGCGTATCGAATGCAGGAAAAAACCGCACAAGTAGGGTTTGAATGGGATAATAAGGAACAAGTTTGGGAAAAAGTAGAAGAAGAAATTCAAGAACTCAAAGAAACCTTAAACGAAGAAACGGACCCAGCAAGAAGAGAGGAGGAATTTGGAGATGTACTATTTTCGCTAATTAATTACGCTCGTTTTCAAAATATTGAACCAGAAACCGCACTGGAACGTATTAATAAAAAATTCAAAAAACGTTTTGAATATATCGAAGCTCATGCCCCTAAGAGTATGGAAGATATGAGTTTAGCAGAGATGGATGATTTGTGGAATGAAGCGAAAAGAAAATTGTAGTTGGGGGAGGTTTGTTTTTGATTTTTATAAAAATCAAAAACAAACGCTCCTAACTAGTACTTAAAATAAAATAAAATAAATGACTCCCGAAGCAACTGCACAACTACCAGGCGACACCAGCCTTCCTAGTTCAGACAAAGAACTAAAAAAGTTAATCAAAGCAGATAAAGGCACTTATAAGTATTCTGTAGAGGATTTCTTTAAAAACCCAAAAGAAACAGGCTATCAACTATCGCCTGATGGTAAATATTTTTCTTTCTTAGCGCCTTATAAAAAGCGCATGAATATTTTTATTAAAAAAATAGGCGGAAAGAAAACAACGCAAATTACCTTTGAAACAGACCGAAATATAGGCGGTTATTTTTGGGCAAATAAAAAGCGGATTGTTTATATTAAGGATAGTGGAGGCGATGAGAATTTTAAATTATTTGCGGTAGATAAGACTGGGAAAAATGCAAAAGATTTAACGCCTTTTGATAAAATAAGAATCGAAATTCTTGATCGTTTAGAAAACCAAAAAGACGAGTTGATTATTGGGATGAATAAGAATAATCCCATGTTATTTGAGCCTTACCGCATTAACATTAAAACAGGAGAATATAAACAATTAGCACAAAATACCAATCCTGCGGAACCCATTACACAATGGATAACTGACCATAAAGGGAAACTCCGAATGGCGATTCAAATGATAGATGGAGTCAATCAGCGGGTTTTATATAGAGCTAAGGAAAAAGAAGACTTTAAAGAAGTCTTTATGGCTAATTTCAAAGTAAGCTTTCAACCCTTGTTTTTTGATTTTGACAATGGCTCTATTGTTTTTGTAAGTTCTAATGTAGGGCGGGATAAGTCTGTAATTGTTCGCTACGACATGGAAGCAAAAACGGAAGTAGGCAGACCTTTGTTTGAGCATTCCGAAGTCGATGTATCTCAATTAATTTATTCTCGAAAAAGAAAGGTACTTACCGCAGCAGTATACACCACTTGGAAACGACAATTTAAGTTTTTTGATGAAGAACGAGCAGCGTTGCAGGCACGCCTAGAAGCAGAACTGAAAGGAGATGAAGTAGTGGTTACAAGCAGTAGCAAGGACGAGACGAAGTATATGATTCGGACCTATAGCGACCGTTCATTAGGGGCCTATTATTTTTATGATAAAACGAAAGATAAGCTGCAAAAAATAGTGGAGGTAAGCCCATGGATAGTGGAAGAAGACATGGCGAAGATGAAAGCTATTAAATTTACGGCTAAAGATGGCTTGACGATACACGGGTATTTAACGATGCCGACTGTAATTCGCTCTTTACCATTGCCCGTTGTTGTATTACCGCATGGTGGTCCGTGGCATAGAGACGAATGGGGTTATCATCCAGAAGTGCAATTATTGGCGAATAGAGGCTATGCCGTTTTGCAAATTAATTTTAGAGGCAGTACAGGTTATGGTAGAAAATTTTGGGAAAGTAGTTTCCGACAGTGGGGGAAGAAAATGCAACAAGATATTACAGATGGCGTGAAATGGTTAATTAATAGAGGCATTGCAGACCCTAAACGAATTGCTATTTATGGGGGTAGTTATGGTGGATATGCTACTTTAGCAGGTATCACTTTTACCCCTAAATTATATGCTTGTGCGATTGACTATGTTGGCGTTTCTAATCTGTTTACATTTATGCAAACTATCCCGCCCTATTGGGCACCCTACTTGGATATGCTGCATGAAATGGTGGGACATCCAGAGAAGGATAAGAAACGGATGACTGCCAATTCTCCTGCCCTACATACGGATAAGATTAAAGTGCCGCTTTTCGTTGTTCAAGGGGCGAACGATCCACGCGTAAATATTGATGAAGCAGACCAAATTGTTAAATCTCTTCGGGCTAGAGGTATAGAGGTGCCGTATATGGTGAAATATAATGAAGGGCATGGTTTTTCTAATGAGGAGAATCGAATTGAATTTTATAAGGCTATGACTGGGTTTTTATATACACACTTGCAAAGGTGATTTTTTAAGTTCAATCCTTTGAGATTTGAGACATATTTTGTTATTAAAAATACTGTATTATTAGAGTGTCAGTTAAAAAATTAACTGACGCTCTAATCTATTGGAGGGATAAAGCAATCAAACTTCCTTTTATGGAAAAATTATTTTCGATTGATCCTTTTGCTAATGAAAACAGAAGCCGTCTTTTCCTTTACTGGAGATATGAAGCTAATGCTTATGACTTTTTTTTTCTCTAAATTGCAAACATGTCTATAAATATCTTTATAAAAAACATGGTTTGTCCTCGCTGCATCGAAGCCGTAAGGCAAGAATTTGAGCAATTAGATTTGAAAATCATGGATATAACACTTGGTAGAGTCGCACTCGCCAAAGAAATAACAAGCGAAAAAAAAAAAACACTGCAAAACAACTTAGTTAAAAGAGGCTTCGAATTATTAGATGATAAACAAACACAAATTATCAGCGAAATAAAGTCGATTATCATTCAAGAAGTACATTATAATAAAACACCTAGGAATACTAATTTTTCAATTATTTTAGCAAAAAAAATGCTGCTCGATTATGCTTATTTGAGTCGCTTATTTTCAACAGTAGAAGGTAGAACAATTGAAAATTTTTTTTTGGCTCAAAAAATAGAAAAAGTTAAAGAACTATTGACCTACCATGAATTATCCCTATCCGAAATTGCTTTTCAATTGGATTATAGCAGCACAGCGCACCTTTCTAGCCAATTCAAAAAAAATACAGGTATGACTCCTTCTGCTTTTAGAAAATTGCATGGACAAAAACGCCAGTTTTTAGATGATATATAAACTCAAAATATTGAAAGTTTAAAACGAAATTATATAAAGAACTCTAGTCGAAAAGGTGTTATATTTGTACAATAAAATAAGTTTTTGTGAAAAAAAACAGTATCACCTATCGAATCATTAGCCTAGCATTGGCATTTTTGATGTTCTTTACATCAATAGGCTTTTCTATTGATATGCACTACTGTGGAAATCACTTAAAGTCATTTAACCTATTTGGTAAGGCTAAAAACTGCTATGAACTTGCTGGAATAACTGCACCAGAAACCAGCCCAAGTAACGAGAAGCATCAAACTTTGACAACTGGTTGCTCGATGGACAAAAAAGACTGCTGCCAAAATCGAAGCTTGAGTTTTCAAACCGACCTAACATCAGATACCCAAACAGCTGATTTTGTAATCAGTCAACCTTTACTGGACTTTATAGTTGCTTTTGTGGTCGTTTACCTAGATACAAGATTGCCAAAAACGACTATCTCCACTTTTGATTATTACAAACCACCTTTAATCGTAAGGGACATTCCTGTCTTTATTCAATCCTTCCTTATATAATATTTTATTTTCTTTTATAATTAAAAAATCACTTAAATTATAGTGTCCATTAGAAAGGGGTTTCCCCTGTCCTGATTTGTGACTACTTAGTTCTGGATTAAGACACTAAGAAGGTCTAGTTTTTTCTGTCTAAAAAAGCAGTCAAAAAACGATCCTATCTCTTTATTTATATTAAATTTCAAACAATGAAAATTTTCAAAATCCTTTTATTATCAACAGCTTTTTTAGTTAGTGGCATTGCTTTTACTGCTTGCGGAAACGGTAATGCTGCTACCGACAAACAAGGCAAAGAATATACCTCTGCCTATGTTTGTCCAATGCATTGTACGGATAGTGGAAGTGCAGAAGAAGGAAAATGCCCCGTTTGTGGAATGGACTATGTAAAAAACAAAGACCATAAAGCGGATGGCCATCAGCATGAAGACCACTCAGGGCATGAGCATTAATGATGGATTAATTCGTTTGATTCTGCTCCGGCATTATTGATTATAAATTTATAAAAACTAGGAAACAGTAATGACAAATATTATTGTTTCCAAGTTTCTTTTCTAGAAAAAAATACTATGGAAAATTTAAATCAAAAAAGATTTGTACTAGCATCAGGTCTAACTGCTTTAATTGTCTATTTCGGCTGCTTTTTAACAATGTTAATAGTTGGAAAAACGGGTATTGTAAAAATATCTAACCTGCTTTTTCATGGAATGGATTTTACTAATATTATCAGAATGAATATTCCGATAGGAGAAACTCTTTTAGGTATGGTGTTTTCCTTTTTATTTTGGGGAGGTATCGGATACTTAATAGCTTTCATTTATAATAAAACCAAATAATGGATAGTATAACACAAGCAGTCTTAGGGGCTGCTGTTGGTGAAGCTGTGCTCGGCAAAAAAATTGGAAACAAAGCGGCTATTTTAGGCGCAATAGGCGGCACTATCCCCGATTTGGATGTATTGATTACGCCTTTTGTTAATGAATTACAAAAAATAAGTATTCATCGAGGATATAGTCACTCTATTTTATTTTGCTTGCTAGGTGCTTTTCTATCTGCCTATATTTTGAGTAAAATAAAATGGACCAAAGGAGTAACTTATGGAAAGCTATGGGTTTTTAGTTTCCTTGTTTTGTTTACCCACGTTTTGTTAGATGCTTTTACGACTTATGGTACTCAATTATTACTACCATTTACGGATTGGCGAGTCAGTTTTGATAGTATTAGTATCATTGACCCCGTTTATACCATCCCACTTTTGATAGGGATGTTAATGAGTGTTTTTCATTATAATATGACCGATAAAAAACGGGGATTACCCAATTCTATTGGGCTAATAATAAGTTCTCTTTATCTGATTTTTACTCTAGCCAATAAACAACACATTGAACAGGTTTTTTATGCGCAATTGGAAGCGCAAAACATTCCTTCTTTTAACCTCTTGACCGTTCCCGTTAAAATAGGCAATGCCGTTTGGTATGGCGTGGCAAAGGATAAATCCAACATTTATATAGGCAAATATTCCATATTGGAAAAGAATAAAATTGACTTTCATGCTTTCCCTATTAATGACCAACTCCTTGAGGGCATGGAAGCACACCTTGTGGATAGATTAAAATGGTTTGCCCAAGGGTTTTATACCGTTGCCGAAAAAGATGGTAAAATTCGGGTGTATAATATGCAATGCGATATGCAGGGGGTCCGAACTTTTGGCGATTATAAAGCGCCTACGGCTTTTTACTATGAAATGTCTCCTGATATAGATGGTGGATACGGTTTAAGTGCGGGAATGCACCCGAAAGAATAATGCACTAGCTCTGACAATAAAAAAATAACCAAAATGACACATACTTATAAAATTTCAGGCATGACCTGTCAAGGTTGTAAAAACAGTGTACAAAATGCCTTAGGTAATCTAGCAGAAATTCAAAAAGTAACAGCCAACTTAGAAAAAGAGGAAGTGCAAATCGAGATGTATTCGCATCTATCGGTAGAAAAATTGCAGGAAACGCTATTAAAAGCAGGCTTACATTATACCATTGGACTGCCAAATGCAATGGAGCATTCAAACCATTCTATGCCTGCGCCTTCCCCTAAAAAAGCTGGAAATGGAGTTTATTATTGTCCGATGCACTGTGAGGGCGAAAAAACCTATGACGAACAAGGAGACTGCCCAGTTTGTGGAATGCATTTAGTAGAACAACCGCAATTGGTGAGTGCTAGTAAATACACTTGCCCGATGCACCCAGAAATCATTAAAGAGGTCTCTGGAGCTTGCCCTATCTGTGGAATGGATTTAGTCCCCATTACCCCTACGGAATCGGCAGAAGATAAAACCTATCAGGACTTACTAAAGAAAATGAAAATAGCGGCTTTGTTCACGATTCCTATTTTTATTCTAGCAATGGCGGACATGGTTCCCGGCAATCCTTTTACCCAATGGTTTTCTCAAGCTACTATTAATTGGATACAATTATTCCTATCCTTACCCGTGGTTTTTTATGCAGGATGGATGTTTTTTGAACGAGCTTGGAAGTCTATTGTTAGTTGGAATTTGAATATGTTCACTTTGATTGGCATTGGTACGGGAGTCGCTTGGGGGTTTAGCGTAGTGGCATTATTGTTCCCAGATATATTTCCAGCACAATTTAAGACGGAAAGTGGGACTGTTTTTGTTTATTTTGAAGCAGCGACGGTCATTATCACCTTAGTTTTATTAGGGCAATTATTAGAAGCTAGAGCGCATGGACAGACCAGCGGAGCGATAAAAGAATTGCTAAAATTAGCCCCTAGTGAAGCGGTATTGGTTAGACCAGATGGAAAAGATACCATCATTTCTATCCACGATATAAAAAAGGGCGACCTACTAAGAGTGAAACCGGGCGATAAAATTCCAGTAGATGGATTCATTACCAAAGGACATAGCAGTATTGATGAATCCATGATTACAGGGGAACCTATTCCCGTGGATAAAAAAGCAGGCGATACCATTAGTTCAGGCACGATAAACGGTACGAAATCTTTTGTGATGGAAGCCGAAAAGGTAGGTTCAGAGACTTTGCTCTCGCAAATTATTCAGATGGTTAATACTGCCAGTCGGTCAAAAGCACCCATTCAGAAACTGGCAGATAAAATAGCCAAATATTTTGTACCCATAGTGATAGTCATTTCTATAATTACCTTTATCGTTTGGTATATTTTTGGACCTGCCCCATCCATGGTTTATGCTTTTGTAAATGCCATAGCGGTTTTGATTATCGCCTGCCCTTGTGCTTTAGGTTTAGCAACGCCCATGTCTGTAATGGTAGGCGTAGGAAAAGGCGCAAAAAATGGGGTATTAATTAAAAATGCCGAAGCACTAGAGAAATTGAATAAAGTAAATGTACTGATTACGGATAAAACGGGTACGCTAACAGAAGGAAAACCTTCGGTTGAACAGGTGGTCAGTCTAGTTCAAAGGGACCATCCTCTAGTCCAATATATTGCCTCGCTCAATCAATATAGCGAGCATCCTCTAGCAGAAGCAATTGTGAAATATGGCGAAACACAAAATATACATTTACAATCGGTGGATGATTTTGAATCTGTGTCGGGAAAAGGAGTGCTAGGTACGGTAGCCAATAAACAAGTAGCTGTAGGGAATAAAAAATTGATGGAACAAGTCGGTGCGAGTATTTCTGACTCCATAGAAAACACGATTGCTACCGAGCAGAAAAAAGGAAAAACCGTTTCCTACATTGCGGTCAACAAAGAAGTCGTTGGCTATGTGAGTATTTCAGATGCCATTAAAAAAACGAGTCAAGAAGCGATTATTGCTTTACAGAAAAAAGGCATTGAAGTCATTATGCTAACAGGAGATAACGCCAATACCGCAAAGACGGTTGCGCAACAACTCGGCTTAGCCGATTATCGAGCAGATTTTTTACCTAAAGACAAATTGGACTTTATTAAAAAATTGCAACAAGCAGGCAAAATAGTAGCGATGGCTGGGGATGGCATCAACGATGCGCCCGCCTTAGCACAAGCAGACGTAGGCATAGCAATGGGAACGGGAACAGATGTCGCCATCGAAAGTTCAGAAGTTACCTTGGTCAAAGGCGATTTAAACGGTATCGTCAAAGCAAGAAATTTGAGCCATGCCGTTATGAAGAATATTAAGGAGAATCTCTTTTTTGCCTTTATTTATAATATGCTGGGCGTACCAATTGCTGCTGGTTTGCTTTATCCTTTTTTCGGATTACTACTTTCACCTATGTTGGCGGCGGCGGCTATGAGTTTTAGTTCCGTTTCGGTGATTTTAAATTCCTTGAGATTGCGGAATGTAAAGTTGAGTTAAGTAGCTCAGGCATCTTGCCTGAGTAAGTATTTTTTTAGCTAATTCTCAGGCAAGATGCTTGAGCTATCTAATTAAAATTTTAAAAAAATGAATCCATTAAAATATTGGTTAATACCATTCTTACTGTTCTCCTGCTCCGTAGCAAATGCACAAATGAAAAATGTCAAAACAAGCACCGTAAAAATATATGGTAATTGCGATGCCTGCAAAATAGCGATTGAAAAGGCAGGGAATATCAAAAAAACAGCTTACGTCAGATGGGAGCAAAATATGCAAACGGCAGTGCTATCTTATAATACAAAAAAGACCAATCAATCTGAAATTTTGAAACGTATTGCCCTAGCTGGTTTTGATAGTGACGAATTTCTCGCACCTGATGAAGCGTATGCTAAACTTCCAGCTTGTTGCCAATATGAAAGGGTGTACAAACCCAAAGTAAAAGCCAAGATGCCGATGATGAAAATGCCTGACGAGGAGCATTCTATGCCAACTAATGAACTTGAACCCGTAGCTGTTATGGATACCGCTAAAATGGAAACCATTTTGCCGAAAAATACCGAACCATCTACGGTAGTTGTTGCTGCTACTGAAACGCCAAAAATGGAGATGCCTACTCACGAACATATAAAGCAAGCTCCCGTCATCAAAACAACTATGGAAATGCCTGAAACTACAAAACCAGCACCAAAACAACCGAGTTCGACTACAAGAACCCCGGCAAAGCCAGTAGTAAAACCAGCAAGCCCTCCGCCAACAGCTCCAGTAAAAAAGGAAGATGCTAACCAATTATTGGCTGTTTTTGATGCTTATTTTGCGGTAAAAGATGCCCTTGTGAAAACGGAGGGCGCAACTGCTGCTGCTAAAGCAAAAGATTTACAAAATGCCATCAATGAGGTAAAAATGGGAGCCTTAAAAATGGATGCACATATCGTATGGATGAACGTAATGAAACCTTTGGCAGTAGCTGCCAAAAACATAGCCGATGCCAAAGACATTGCACAACAAAGAAAATACTTCATTGCTTTATCTAAAAATATATACGACTTGAAAAAAGTTGCCCCAACAGATACGCCTGCTTATTATCAATACTGTCCAATGGCAAATGATGGAGAAGGGGCGAATTGGTTGAGCAAAGAAAAGGCGGTAAAAAATCCTTATTACGGGTCGCAGATGTTGAGTTGTGGTAGAACGGTAGAAACGATTAATTAGAGAACATGAGTTTTGGATAAGTACCTGTTGTGTTAGCTCTGATTTTTTGGAGAAATAAATTTTTTAAAATTTATTTCTCCAAAAAATCAGAGCTAACACAACAGGTGCTTATTGAAAACTTACCAAAATTCACGGTAAGTAAAATACATTTAATAAAATGAGAAGCTGTTTTTTTATATCCATATTCTTGCTTTTAGCCCTGCCAATAACTGCGCAAACTGTTGTCCGATACGACCTAGTTATAAAAGATACCATCGTTAATTTTACAGGCAAGGAAAAACGAGCTATTGCGGTAAATGGACAAATACCGATGCCCACCCTCACTTTTACAGAAGGGGATACAGCAGAAATTTATGTCCACAATGAATTGGACGAAGAAACCTCTTTGCATTGGCACGGTCTATTTTTACCCAATCAATATGATGGCGTACCGAACCTCACACAAATGCCTATCCCACCGCATAGCACTCATTTATATCGGTTTGCTATCATTCAACATGGAACACATTGGTACCATAGTCACTCTGGTTTGCAAGAACAAATTGGGATGTATGGGTCGATGATTTTAAACAAAAGAACAGCCGACCCAAAATTTAGGAAAGGGATAGATGATTTGCCAGCCGTACCTATCGTTTTAAGTGAATGGACGGATTACAAGCCCGAAAACGTTCACCGACTATTGCACAATGCCTCTGATTGGTTTGCCATCAAAAAAGGGACGACCCAAAGTTATGGAGAAGCCATCAAGCAAGGTCATTTTAAAACCAAGCTCAACAACGAAAAGAAAAGAATGTTGGCGATGGATGTGAGTGATGTCTATTACGACTATTTTTTAATGAATGGCAAAAACGAGCAACAACTTCGCCAATTTAAAGGAGGTGATAAGGTGCGTTTAAGAATTTCCAATGGTGGTGCTTCTACCTATTTTTGGTTGACCTATGCAGGTGGAAAAATAACCGTTGTCGCCAATGATGGCAACGACATAGAACCAGTAGAAGTGGATAGGTTGATTATTTCCGTTTCTGAAACCTATGATGTAGTGGTCACGATTCCTGCCGATAATACCGCTTATGAATTTTTAGCGACTGCGGAAGACCGAACCAAATCTGCCTCTATCTATTTGGGTGATGGCATCAAACAACTTATTACGCCACTACCCAAATTGAAATATTTTGAGGGCATGAAAATGATGAATGACATGATGAGAATGAATGGAGATTTGGATGATATGGGGATGCAAATGTCGCTCAATCAAATGGATATGAACGTAGTCATGTATCCTGAAATAACGGGCGAAATCAAAAAGAAAGCGCCCCATGATATGCACAAGATGAAAATGGGCAAGCACAAGGGGATGAAAATGAAAGATAGTCAAAATGAAATGGAGCAGATGGATACCATGAAAATGGATGATATGCATAAGGGGGATAAGCAAAAGGAAAAAGGGAAAATGGACGGTATGCAAATGAATCATCAGGAAATGGACGGGATGAACATGGACGCAGACCAATATAACAGCAACGAACTTTCAGATATTACAACGCTAAATTATGCGATGTTGAAATCCCCTTTTAAAACCAACCTTCCCAAAGATGCGCCCGTAAAGGAATTGCACTTTGAATTGACTGGAAATATGAACCGTTATGTGTGGAGTTTAGATAACAAAGTGATTTCAGAAACGGATAAAATTTTGATTAAAAAAGGAGAAAATGTGAGGATTGTTTTATTTAATGGGTCGATGATGCGGCATCCGATGCACTTACATGGTCATGATTTTAGAACCCTCAATGGTCAAGGTGATTATGCCCCACTAAAAAATGTGCTGGACATCATGCCGATGGAAACGGATACCATAGAATTTGCCGCAACAGAAAGTGGTGATTGGTTTTTTCATTGCCATATTTTGTACCACATGATGAGTGGCATGGGTCGAGTTTTTAGTTACGAAAATTCGCCCCCTAATCCTGAAATTCCGAATCCTAAACTAGCACAACGTCAATTAAATGCGGATGATAAAGAATTTCATTTTATGGCAGAAAATGATTTTGCCACCAATGGAAACGATGGTATGGCGATGTTTTCCAATACCCGTTGGAGTATTGGTACAGAATGGCGATTGGGCTATCATGATAAGCATGGCTACGAAAGCGAAACGCACATTGGGCGATACATCGGAAAAATGCAATGGTTGATGCCTTTTGTAGGTTTTGATTGGCGGTATAGAACCTTAGAAAAAGATGGGGAGGGTTTACCTATCGGAGAGGAAAATCTATTTGGTCAAAGTAATACGAAGGATAGTCGAACTCAAATTAGTGCAGGTCTGGCATATACTTTACCTATGTTAGTTATCGCACAAGCAGAAGTGTATACAGATGGCAATGTGCGCCTCCAATTGATGCGAGAAGATATTCCCTTGGGGAAACGATTGCGAGGGGCTATGATGTGGAATACGGATAAAGAGTATATGGTAGGATTGAAATATATTGTTGCTAAAAATGTGGCGGTTTCTACGCATTATGATAGCGATATGGGGTTTGGTGTGGGGGTAACTTTGAATTATTGATTAGAAAGTAAAACGAAGGTATTAAATCATCAAAAATACCCTGCTGTGGTACCATGTGTTGCTGGTTAGAATATCCAATTCGCCACCTGTTATTTACGAACTGCGAATCGCTTATTTAAAAACAATACACTCGCTGGAAGCGAGACAAATAACAGGTGCAATAAATAATTAAGATGCCAATAACAGCAAGCATAAAAGGTCATAGTCACGGAAGTTACCAAGTGTTAGCTATATACAAAATATAGCTTTATAGATAGTAGAGCAACTTCCGTGGTAGTGCTTTTTTGCAGGCGGACCACAGGCAAAAATGATGTGTGAGAGGAAAAAAGAAATGATAAGGTTTGAGGAGTCGTTTAATATAGGTAGATATATTTAAACCTATAATTTAGTGTTTCAAAGGCAAATATAGGTAGTTTAAAACGATAAAAAAGTATTCATAAGTTAAGTATGTACATTCTTTTTATAAAATCCTTCCAAAAATTATAATAAGCAAAGTGTTCTAGCTAGTTTTGACGGACAAGATTCACTCCATCAATAACAATAATATGCTTGCTAGTTTTAGAAAAATTAAGGGCTATATTTTAGTTTTTTCCCTGTTTTGTTTTTTAAGTGCCTGCTATTCTGTACGGGATATAAAAAAAGCCAATCCAACTATTCCTAAAATAATAGAACCCGCAACAATTGTTATAGATAAAGCACCTACTGCCTCCGTCAAAGCGGCGCATCAAAAAGTAGTAGCAGAACTTTCTTTTCAAGATAAAGCAGATTATGAAAGGGCTGAACGTGGCTTTATCGCCACTAGAAAAGACCCGATTATTAAAACCGCTGACGGTAGAACCGCTATGGATCTTCGCCAATTTGATTTCTTAGATGAAACCGCACCGAGTACAGCTAATCCTAGTTTGTGGCGGCAATCTCAATTAAATAAAAAGCATGGTTTATTTAAAGTAACGGAAGGCATTTACCAAGTGAGAGGTTTTGATTTGGCCAATATGACGGTTGTGGCTACAGACAATGGATGGATCGTTATTGACCCCTTAACCACAGAAGCAGTTGCCCGTGCAGCAATGGATTTGATAGACGAACATTTGGGCAAAAAGCCCATTAAAGCGGTGATAGTTACCCATAGTCACTTGGATCACTATGGAGGTATTAAAGGCATCGTTACGCAAGCACAAGTAAACGAAGGGGTGGATATAATTGCGCCAGCAGGATTTTATGAAAGTGCGATAAGTGAAAATATTATTGCTGGCAATGCCATGAAACGAAGAGCTTTATATATGTTTGGCTATTTGCTACCCGTCGATACGGCAGGTTTTATAGGCAATGGTTTAGGGCAACAAATAAGTACAGGTAGCAATGGTATTTTGCGACCCACAATTACCATTACAGAAACAGGACAGCGAGTAACCGTAGATGGACTAGAAATGGTTTTTCAAAATACCCCCGAAGCGGAAGCCCCTGCGGAATGTATGTTCTATTTTCCAAGATATAAAGCTTTTTGTCAAGCAGAAGAAATCAATCATAATCTACATAATTTATATACCTTGAGAGGTGCGGAAGTTCGGAATGGCTCGAAATGGGCAAAATATATTGATCAAAGTATTCAATTATTTGGAGAAGAAGTAGCAGTTTCTTTTGGTAGCCATCATTGGCCTACTTGGGGAAAAAAGGATATTTTGGAATTGTGGACGAAGCAACGAGATTTATATAAATTTATCCATGATGAAACTTTATATTTAGCTAATAATGGTTATACGATGTTGGAAATTGCAGACATGATTAAGCTACCTATTGCTTTATCTTCCTTCTTTGCGAATAGAGGCTACTACGGCACATTAAGCCATAATGCCAAAGCACAATACCAATTATATTACGGTTGGTTTGATGGAAATCCTGCCAATCTAAATCCTTTACCACCGGGAGAAGGCTCTAAGAAATATGTGGAATATATGGGTGGTGCAAATGCCATTCTACAAAAAGTACAAGTAGATATAGCTAAGGGTAATTATCGTTGGGCCGCCACGGTCTTAAATCATGTAGTATTTGCAGAACCTTCCAATCAACAAGCTAGAGATTTACTAGCAAGTGTCTATACCCAAATGGCTTATAGTGCAGAATCTGGACCTTGGCGAAATTTCTATTTAACAGGTGCGCAGGAATTGGAGGAAGGTATTACCACTAAGCATTTAAAAGGGGTCTCTAAATTTGACGATATACTGCTCAATTTACCATTAGAAACATTTTATGATTACATGGCAGTTCGCTTAGATCGTTCTAAGATTATGGGCAAAACCTATACTTTTAATTTAATCTTTCCCGATATAGAAGAGACTATTTCTTTGTACTTTGTGAATGATGTATTACATAATAGAATGGGTGTATTAGCAGATAATCCTACTGCAACGATTACGATGGATAAAAGCACCTTTAATGATATTTTACTAAAAAAAGTTACTGCTAAAGAGAAAATGTTAGGAGGGGCGATTATGATTGAAGGAGATAGGGCGGCGTATGCTGATTTTCAAAGTATGGTAGCTGCACCCTTTACTTTGTTGTTTAATTTAATAGAACCGTAGGTAGAGCTGTAGAATTGTTTATTTGTTTAATTTGTTTATTTGTTTACAAGCATAGCGTGTAAACAAATAAACAAACTTTAGTATAATGGTTTCAATGTGTATCTGAAATCCCTATCAGGAATAGGGATAAAATAAATTCACATTTTGTCTTACTTTGCTCCTTGTAGGGATTTGGTTTTTAAAAATAAAATGGTCATTTTATTTTTCCTTCCTTCCTCAATTGAATAGAGAAGGGGAATTTAATAGCAAAAAGAAAACTGTTCTATACCGGCTCACTTTGCTTGTGCTTATTTTTTTTCTTTTCTTTTTTTTCAGCTCTTTTTTCTTTGAGACTTTTTGCCGCTACTTTTTTACCTGATTTTTTTCCTCCGTCTTTGTCTTTGGCCATAATTTTTTTTTTATTTAAAAATAATTATCCAAACAAAGATGGACCTATTTGTATACAAATTGTTACATTTTAATAACTGAAACTTACACATATCACATGTTTTCTAAATTCTTATTTCGCTTGCGTTTCAGCTTTTTATAATAAGAAGGCGTGAGACCCGTCACTTTTTTAAACTGATTGGATAAATGGGCAGGGCTACTATAATTCAGTTTATAAGAAATTTCAGAAAGGCTCAATTCGTCATATAGTATCAATTCTTTCACCTTTTCAATTTTATGAATGATAATGAATTGCTGGATAGTGATACCTTTGACTTCCGAAAAGGTATTAGCTAGGTAAGTATAATCATAGTCTAATTTTTCGCTGATGTAGTCGGAATAATTCACTTTAGGCAATTCATCAGAATAATGAATCATTTCAATAATTACGGTTTTTATTTTTTCAATTAAGATGCTTTTTTTGTTCTTTAAAAGTTTTAGACCCGATTTTAATAAGTTTTTACTTAACTGCTTTCTTTGTTCCTTCGTTATGTCCTCCAAAATTTCAACCATGCCCAAATCGACGATGACATAATGTAGTCCTAATTTTGTTAATTCTTCTTTTACCTTCATTTTACATCGCAAACTGACCATATATTTAACGTATAATCTCATAGTTGTTAGCTTGATTATTTAAAACCATACAGTTTTAAGAAAAGAGATAGTTTTTGTTTCCATACAAGGAAAATTATTTGATTTTTAATAGGGTTATATCTCTGTTCTCGCCTCTCTATTCTATAAGTTGTATGGTTTCAAAGCTTCATTATCACTTCTTAGGAACTTACATTTCGCTGAAATTAAATTCAAAAACTAAAAATCAATTCTTTGATAATTGGATGATTTTAATAGTTTCTGCTTGGTATCTGGTAAAAAGTATATTTAATGTTTTTCTTTAGAGGGAGTAAATTGATTTTGTTTTTTTGCAAAAAAACAAAATCAATTTACTCCCTCTAAAAAACTATTTAAGGCTACCGCTTGCCGAGGGCTAAAAGCTTTATTCTATACAATTTTGATTGTAGAAACCTCAATTTGTATTTATTGGAATTTAATTTCAAGCAAAAACCAAATGCCCTACGTTTAATAAGATAATAAATATTATCCGCAACAGATGTTATATCTAGTATTTTAAGCCTTATTTTAATTAAACTATAACACTCTTATGCGCCTTTACTATAATATTCTGTCTTCTGTAAGCTATTCTCCAAGTGTGCTTTTTTTTAAATTTGTAGTATGAAAACGAAAGTATTTATTCTCTGCTACTTATTAAATATAACCTTCGGTTGGACGCAACTAAAGGAACTACAAGTATTCTTGTATGATCAAACTACACAACAAGCCATTCCAAATGCCCATGTATTTTTAGTAAACACTACTTACGGTACTACGGCGGATGAATTAGGACAAGTTCGATTAAATTTTCCAGAGACAATACAAGAAGATTTATTAATCACCCATATTAGTTACGATACCCGTTTGTTAGAATACACAGACTATCGAGCACTAAGCAAGGGAGATACGCTCTATTTAAATCCTAATAATTTTGATCTTTCAGAAGTAGTGATTACTTCCAAACGCAGCAATAACTGGAAGAAAAATCTTAAAAAATTCCAAAAAACTTTTTTGGGAGATGATAAAATAGCGGATAAATGTAAGTTAGTAAATCCAGAAGTGCTTCGATTTGAAGAAACGAAGGGCAAATTGACCGTTAGTGCAGTAGATTTATTAGAAATTGAGAATCCGCATCTTGGCTATACGATTTATTACCTACTCAACTATTGCACGATTGAAGCAGATGGTTCTACGGAATATCTAGGAAGGGCTAAGTTTGTAGATACAAGTATGGAGGAGAATAGTGCGAAGATAGCAAGCAATAGAGAAAAAGTATTTGAACAAAGCCCGAAGCATTTTTTTAGAAATTTATTGGCTAATCAATTAGAAGAGGCAGGCTATGAAGTGCAAATCGTTTTACGTAGAAACCAAGAATTGCACCCTATAGAAACGCCTGACTTATATTCTTTACTAAAAGCCACAGCAGAAGAAAACTACCAACTCTTCTTTCCCGAATTTTTAGAAGTGGTCAATAATAAGATAAAAACGGTTAGTTATAACAAAATGGGGGTACGACCTGGTGGACTGGAAAGTTCGAGATTTAGCGGGACTGTACCAACGGAAAATGCACAAGTAGAAGCGGTAAAATCCTATTTATACAAAAAATCGCCTTTCCTTTTATTAAATAAATATGGCAATCTATTAAATAGCAAGCAGGTAAAAGAATATGGCTATTGGGCCAATCAACGTATAGCACAGCAATTACCTTTTGATTATGGCAATGATTATAGTGCTGCACTGCCATTGCTATCAGCAACGACTACAAAGCCTATAGCTGCTTCGAAAAAAATAGAGACAGACCCAAAAAAAAGGAAGCTGCTGCTATCTCTTGTTTATGCGAACGCCCCTAGCATTATTGACAAAAACATAAAGGAGATAGCAGACAATTGGGCAACAGATTTTATTCCGCCTTTAATAGATGTACTTAATTTGAGCTCGAACCCTGATTTGGTACGAAAAATTAATACGCTGCTACAATCGAAAACGGGCGTAAAGGAATCCATGAATTATTATGATTGGTTGCAATGGTTGTGGAAACAGGATAGTCTATACGCTTCCTATTATGGGGATTTTAAAGCAGCGTTGTACAAACATCTAGATCCAAAATTTGAAGTCTATTTTAAAGAACGACAACCTAGCGCAAGTATTAGAATGGATGAAATAGTTTGGGGTGGCGTTAAACAAGATGGTATTCCTCCCTTACGTCATCCCGATTTAATTAATGCAACAGCAGCAACTTATTTGGCGAAGAATGATATTGTTTTTGGTGTATACCTTAATGGCGAGGCGAGGGCTTATCCCAAGAGAATTTTAGCTTGGCATGAGTTTTTTGTAGACATTATAGGTTCAACCACCATCGCAGGAGTTTATTGCACTTTATGCGGAACTGTCATTGCGTATGACATGGATTATCATGAGTTGGGAACTAGCGGTTTTTTATATCGCTCTAATAAATTAATGTTTGATAAAGCGACCCAATCTCTATGGAGTACGATTGAAGGCAAACCAGTAGTCGGTCCACTTGTAGCCGAAAATATTGAATTAGCAACGCATCCCGTAGTCACCACTACTTGGGGAGAGTGGCAAAAGCAACATCCTACTACAAAAGTGCTTTCACTAGAAACAGGTCATAATAGAAATTATGCGGAAGGGGCTGCCTATCAAGCGTATTTTGCAACTGATAATTTAATGTTTCCAGTACCTCAACTAGATAAGCGACTTGCTAACAAAGCGGAGGTGCTAATTGTTCGTGCGCCTAATTATCAAGAAGATCCATTGGCGATTTCTATTGCATATTTAAAGAAAAAAGGCTGGTATCAAGGCAGGATTGATAAAACGAATATTATTGTGCTCGCTGATAAATCGGGTGCTGCAAGGGCTTATAGTGCGGCAGATTTTTCTTTTAGCACTTATAAAAAAGGGGTGTTGAAGGATGCGCAAGGACAGACTTGGATGATTCTGGAAGATTATTTACAAGGTCCTAATCAGGAACGTTTGGAGCGATTGCCTGCTCATAATATTTTTTGGTTTGCGTGGTTTAATAGCTATCAAGAGACTCGTTTGGTGAAGTAAATTTTCAAGTTCAAACTCAAATTCAAGTGCAAGTTCAACACGGGACGTTGACCCCAACGTTCGTTGCAACCAAAAAAAGAAAAAACAAAGTGGATAAAAAGATACCAATTAATGAAAATTGTCTTTATGCAATTTTAGTAAAGAATGGGAATTCAAAAAACATTTCATCAATAATAAAATTGAAAAATACTGTTTCATGTGATTGGAAATCAGCAAATGAAAAAGTGAAAAATTCTAAGAAATTTGATAATTATGGAAATTATGAAATAGTAATAGTATCAAATGAAATTTTAGATTGGAATTACATAATTTGTAAGAAAAATAGTGATTTAAAATATTCAATGAATTGTTGTAATGAATTAAGCAAAAAATACGATGAAATTTTTTCATTTTTAATTGATGTTCATTCGGGGAATTACAGATTCATAAAAATGGAGAACAGAAAAATAGTAAGATTTTTTGAAAGAGATTGTAATCAAGTTACAGGGGAATTTGGTAAGTTATTAAAAGAAGAATTAGAAATAGTGAAAGAAAATGAAAATCATGACTATTTCTATGCAGTTGAAGTAGCTAAAAAAGTTATTCGGCTAAATGAGTTGTCAAATGAAAATTTCGACAACAATGTAATTGTAGGAAAAAGATACTATCGTGAGATTGAAAATTACGCCGAACTTTATGCCGAGCCAATTAAACCTAATGAAGATGAAAAAAAGAGTCGAATCGAAAATAAAGATTTGCCGTTTTAAAAATATACTTAAAAAAAAGAGACAAGTTTATCTAGTCGGTTGACATATAGAACCTTATTACACGGTCGCTTCCCGCGACCCTGTAATTTATCTGACT
>ENA-ORXT01001518-ORXT01001518.1-marine-metagenome-genome-assembly--contig:-NODE-1518-length-30889-cov-13.065689_pt1 | contig 30889 bp, 30 predicted proteins | sample MGYA00237868_ERZ511482 | MGnify/ENA metagenome assembly ERZ511482 | reverse complement strand
TTTCACTCACTTTTTATCATTTTTTTGTTCCGTAGCGATGCTATACAACCATAAAATGATTTCAATTGAGCAAAAAACCTCTATTTTTCGCTTCAATCAAAAAAGTTTAAACGAGTTCATAAACTAACTACAAACTTCTTTAAGTTTTAACACTATTTTTTGTTTTTCTATTTCTACATAAATTTACTTAAATACTAACTTAGGGTGATTTTACATGTTATTCCAAAGTTACTTGTCTTCGCAAAAACAATGATTTCAGTATCGCATATCACATTAGCAATTAATTATTAAGACTCTGAAAATAAATCAGGCTAATGACATAACAACACTGCAAATAAATAATATTCATTATAATAAAAAAAGCCACGTTTCCGTGACCTCTAATTAAGTTTATAGTACTATTTAAAAGGTTAAAATAAACTTTTAATAATTTCTTCAATACTTACTCGCTCTGCTTCTGCTTTGTAGTTTCTTAAAATACGATGTCTTAAGATTCCTATAGCAACTGCTTGTACATTTTCGATATCTGGCGAAAATTTTCCGTTAATTATTGCATGTGCTTTGGCTGCAACAATTAAATTTTGAGAGGCTCTTGGCCCTGCACCCCAGTCGATATATTTTTTTACTAGCTCGCCTGCTAATTCTGAATTGGGTCTTGTTTTTGTTACTAAACCCACAGCATACTCTACTACATTATCTGCAACTGGCACGCGTCTAACCAATTGTTGATATTCGTTAATTTCTTGGGCTGTAAATAATGGTCGCACCTCATTTGTTGTTGCCCCTGCAGTACTTTTTACCACTGCTACCTCCTCTTCAAAACTTGGATAATCCAACATTATTGCAAACATAAACCGGTCTAACTGAGCCTCAGGCAAAGGGTAGGTACCCTCTTGCTCAATAGGGTTTTGAGTAGCCAAAACAAAATAAGGTTTTGATAACGGATAATTGGTCCCTGCTACTGTTACTGACTTTTCCTGCATTGCCTCCAAAAGTGCTGCTTGTGTTTTTGGTGGTGTACGATTAATCTCATCAGCTAAAACTATATTTGAAAAAATGGGTCCTTTAATAAATTTAAACTGACGATTTTCGTCTAAGATTTCACTTCCCAAAATATCACTAGGCATTAAATCTGGTGTAAATTGTATCCGTTTAAAATCCAGCCCTAAAGCTTTAGAAATCGTATTTACCATTAATGTTTTTGCTAAACCAGGAACTCCAATTAGTAAGGCATGTCCTCCTGCAAAAACAGATAATAATATTTGATTAACTACCCCTTCTTGCCCTATTATTATTTTTGAAATCTCCTTTTTTAATGCTGTATGTTTTTCAACTAATTGCTTTACAGCTTGTACGTCATTTGACATTTATTTTAATTTTTTTTCCAATTATTACCAAATTCACATTTTTGATAAGATTCATTAATCTTAATATAGGTATCAGCTATCTTTTCTGCTTGCCACTTTTTAACAGCTTTTAATTTTTTTTCCTGTAGCGCTAATTCTCTTATTTTCAAATAATCCGTTGCATAGTCGGCAATATGCTCGTCAAAACGTGATGCTATAGTTAGTATTTTAAATGATTTTTCTCCTTTTCTGTCTGTTTCTGGAATTATACCCGACACTTCATTTTCCTCTAAATTCGAAACTTGATTATACAATACAGGGTCTATTTTAGTAAGTTCAAAATGAGTATCCTGAGTAACTGGATTAATTAATTTACCCCCATCACCACGTGTTTCTTTATCGTCGCTGTATTGTCTTGCAGCTTTATCAAAAGTAATTTTTTTATCCATAACTTTTTTCTGAATCGAATCTGCAACTACTTTGTATTTATTTAGAACCTCTGTGGTAATCTCCGGAATCAATAAAATATGGCGTACATCTACCTTTTGACCTCTAATTTTATCTACTTTTAAAATGTGGTAACCAAAATCTGTTTTAAAAGGTTTACTTACTTCCCCTTCTTGCAAACTAAATGCATTATCCTTAAATTCTTTTGCAAAAGGGTCTTGTCTTGACATTGTATATTTACCTCCGTTTGATCGAGAACCCGGATCTTGTGAGTAAAGTACTGCTTTGGTAGCAAAACTAGATCCATTTTCTAAAATATCTTTTCGAAATTCGTTTAGTCTTTCTATCGTATTTTTTACTTCTGCAATAGATGGTTTAGGCTTAATAACTATCTGAGAAATTTCTATTTCCGTCCCTATTAATGGTCGATCTTCTTTTGGGATTCCTTTAAAAAAACTTTTAACCTCATCTGGTGTCACGCTTACTTCATCAACTACTTTTTGTTGCATTAAAGCAGAAAGTCTTCTTGTTTTACCCAATTCAAATAGCTCCTTTTCAAGTTCATCAATACTCTCTTTTCTATAAAATTCTAGAATTTTCTCATCTGATCCTAGGTTTTGTTTCATGTAAGCTAATTGCTGATCAACTTGATCTTGAATTTGACTTTCCTGCAATGGCAAACTATCTTGAATTGCATGGTGCGTATATAGCTTAGTTTCCATTAGGCGCCCAACCAAATTACATCTTGTAATATTTGTAACATCAACTTCTTGATTTTTCAAATCAATCAAAGCTTTATCAATATCACTTTCTAGAACAATAAAATCTCCAACTACAGCGGATACACCATCAATTTTTTTTCTCATCGATTGGGTATTTGTTTTTACAGCAGTACTATCAATTATATTTGTATCTTTTATAATTAAACTTTTTACTGCTGTACTATCTACCCCTTGAGCCGAACTTAAGGAATAAAATAATAGTGTAGTTACAATTGCCGTATATTTCAAAATTAATTTATTCAAAAACTTGGTATTCTTTAGTTTGTAATGCATCCTTTCTAATTTCTTCTTCAAGTTGTTTCTTCAACCTTATTTTTCTCTTATTGAGTATTATTTGTTTTATCCGCTCTTGTACGTGTTCAAGTGGTGCCATTTGCCCTGATCTTAAGACTTTTTTAAATTTTATAAGAAAAAGATTATCATCTGATTTATAGCTTAAAAAATTTTCAGATTTAAGTATTTTATTTCGCTTAAAAAAACTGAGGCTAGGTACTTTTTCTAAAAAGTAATCAAATGAAACCCATTTATTATCAAGGTCAAAGTCACTATCTATGAAACTTAATTTAATTTTCTTAAGCTCGTTTATATCCTCTGTATTAAAACGCTTAAAAGCACGCCTTGTGGCAGGTAAATCTTTATATTTTTCTGACAACTGTATAAAGCGAAGGCTTACTAAATCTTCTTGTAATAAAAAGCTTTCTTTATATTTCTTATAATACACTTCTATCTCAGCCTTACTAATTCCTGTTTTTAAATTTTTCTTTACATAAGCATTCTCATAAGCGCTGGAAAACAAATCTAATTTATATTCTTCTACAAGGTTATTATATTCTCGCTGCTTTTTTTCTGTCATGTTCTTCTTAGCCTCATGAAGAATCAGCTGTTTTGTCGCCCAACGATTTATATGATCCATCAACACTGCAATGCTATCTTTTTCTGAGAGACCCGCAGGGATATTAAAATTCTTTAAATCATCTGTATACAAGTCCACATCATGAACCTTAGCCACAACCTTTGCATTATTTGTTTTTATAAACAATTCGCAATTTGTAAGTGTTGTAAACACCGCAAATAGAATTGTAATTTTAAAAAATACTCTAAGCATAATCGCTCAATAATTAATTCGAACAAAAATAGTAATATTAACAGCTTTACCAAGCCTTTACTTATAATACTATAAACCGATTACTAACAACTTTGTTTCATTTAGAATTTTATTTTCTATTAACTTTACAAAATTAAATTATGGAAGACAAAATAAAACTTATTTGGGACTTTAGAGGACCTGTTGCAAAACACACGGCTATCCACCACGAAATTCACTTAAAAGAATATGCTTTGGCTAAAAAACTTGAGTTGCAAATAACAGGAACTACATACGTAAACGAAATGCACAGCATTGCTTTCCTTGTTGTGTTAAAAAAAGATATGATTGCTTTGAGAGATGCTCTTAAACCACATCGAGGACAACTTTATATTGAAGAATAATTATGCTTAGAGTATCTTATGACCTTAGTGGCTTAAACGAGATCGCAAAACTTATTGTTACAAAAACCACTCATAAAACACTTCTTTTTAATGGTGAAATGGGCGCTGGTAAAACTACTCTGATAAAAGCTATTTGCGAATTTTTAGGAGTTGAAGATACTGTTTCCAGCCCTACATTTTCGATTGTTAATGAATATGAGGGTGGAGGAAACGTTATTTATCATTTTGATTTTTACAGAATCGAAGATGAAGATGAAGCTTACGCTATTGGCTTCGAAGAATATGAGTACAATGGAGACTTCTTATTTATAGAATGGAGCGAACGTATTCCTAATCTTATTCCTGAGGAATCTCACATTATAAATATATTGTTGGAAAATAATGGACTTCGAACTATCGAAATTATTTAATATCGTACTTCCGAATCATTTACAGGCTTATTTCTATACCCTCCTCCTAAATACGGACAGGCAAGCAATTCATTAATTGAATTGAAAGACACTTTAGCCTTATTATACCCATACGTTTTTGTTAAAGATGAAGTGGTATTATTATCCCCTTTAGAAATATTTATATCATCCATAGTAAACTGACAAGGATGCTCATATCCACAGGCATGAGTTATCTCTAATAATTCTTTATTAAAATTTTTGAAATAATACTTTACGCGTTCTGCTTTATTTGTTATATCAATACCTGCCTGTAACCATTTACTCTGTGTAGCTACTCCTGTGGGGCATCGATTGGTATGGCATATTTGTGCCTGTATACAACCTACACTGAGCATAGCTTCGCGAGCTACATTTATACAATCTACTCCCATAGCAAATGCCATAGCTGCTCTTGCTGGGAAACCTAATTTTCCACTGGCACAAAAAACCACTCTATCCGTAATGTTTGCTTTTTCAAATAATTTATAAATCTCTGCAAATCCATATACCCAAGGTAACGCCACATGATCTGCAAAACTTGGTGGTGCCGCTCCCGTTCCTCCTTCTCCGCCATCTATAGTTACAAAATCAGGACCTCTACCCTGCTGCTTCATTTCCTCAACTAATTCTTCCCATTGTTCTGTTTTACCAATAGCCGCTTTTATACCTACAGGCAACCCTGTTTCCTCTGCTATTAACTCTATAAAATCCATCAATTCTAGCACGTTAGAAAAAGCAGTATGATATGCAGGTGACAATACATCTTTCCCTATTTGTACACCTCTAATTTTAGCAATTTCTTTTGTGATTTTAGAACCTGGCAACACCCCTCCTTTACCAGGTTTTGCTCCCTGAGAAAGCTTCACTTCTATAGCACGTATCGATGGGTTTTCTTTGACTAGATTCTTCAACATTTCCATAGAAAAACTCCCATCTTCGTTGCGAACTCCAAAATAGCCTGTACCTATATGAAAAACCACATCTCCTCCTTTATCATGATAAGGAGAATACCCACCCTCGCCAGTGTTATGGTAAGCATATGATAATTTGCAACCTTTATTTAGCGATTCTACTGCTTTTGCCGAAAGCGAACCAAAACTCATTGCAGAAACATTAATTACCGAAGCAGGTCTAAAAGGCCTACGGCGCTTATTATAAGAACCCATAACTTTTACACAAGGCAAAAAATAAGGATCCGTTGCGTTTGCATGTTTTCTTTTTATTTGATATGGAAACATTGCATTTTTAATATATATGTATTGAGGTCCATAAATATCTTTATCTGTCCCAAAACCTTCATAATTATTTTCATTTTTTGCCGAAGCATAAATCCAACCCCTTTCTATCCTGTTAAAAGGAAGTTCCTCTCGATTGTTCGCTACAATATATTGGCGTAGTTCTGGACCAATACTTTCTAACACATATCTAAAATGTCCTACTACAGGAAAGTTATGAGTAATCACATGCTTTTTATTAAAAAAAATATCGCGTATTGCAACAAGTGTAATCGCAATTAAAATCCAAGCCCACCAAGGAATTGAAAAGATAATATCCATAGATTCTATTTTTGTTAAATATACTTAAATAGTAATTAGCCTTAAAAATTCATCTAAGAAATAGTAGCATTTTCATAAACTAAAACATCTAATTTGGTATTATTTTTTTAATAAAAACCATTTTTATACACTAAAAAAAATAAAAAAATAATTTTAAAACACGTGAATAACTTCCTCTGTAAACTGCCATAATTACTCTTAATAATCCTTATTTTTAAACTTCAAAAACAGCTGACCTTGGAAGAATATTTATCACAACTTAACGAAGCACAATTAGCCCCTGCTATTCATACCGAAGGTCCTTTTATGGTAATCGCCGGTGCAGGTTCTGGCAAAACCAGAGTATTAACTTATCGGATTGCTTATTTAATGAGTAAGGGTGTGGATCCTTTTAATATTTTATCTCTAACTTTTACCAATAAGGCTGCTCGTGAAATGAAACATCGGATTTCTCAAATTGTTGGAGTAAGCGAAGCTAAAAACCTATGGATGGGAACATTCCACTCTATTTTTGCTAAGATTCTTCGTTTTGAAGCGGACAAATTGGGTTATCCTTCAAATTTTACGATTTACGATTCACAAGACTCACAACGCCTAATTTCCAGTATTATTAAAGAAATGGGTTTAGATAAAGATATTTATAAATATAAGCAAATACAAAGTCGCATATCTTCTTTTAAAAATAGTTTAATTACTGTAAAAGCCTACTTTAACAATCCCGATTTAATGGAAGCTGATGCTATGGCAAAGCGCCCTCGAATTGGTGATATTTATAACAATTATGTGGACCGCTGTTTTAAAGCGGGTGCTATGGATTTTGATGACTTGCTTTTAAAAACCAACGAATTACTAAACCGTTTTCCAGAAGTATTAGCTAAATACCAAACACGCTTTCAATATATATTGGTAGATGAGTACCAGGATACTAACCACTCACAATACTTGATTGTAAAAGCTTTAGCCGATCGTTTTCAAAATTTATGTGTGGTTGGTGATGATGCACAAAGTATTTACGCCTTCCGTGGAGCAAATATTAATAATATTCTGAATTTTCAAAAAGATTATTCTGACGCAAAAAGCTATCGATTAGAGCAGAATTACAGATCTACTAAAAATATTGTTGAAGCCGCAAACTCAATTATTGATCATAACAAAACTAAACTAGATAAAATTGTTTGGACTGCTAATGACGAAGGCGAAAAAATACTAGTTAACAGACTGCCTACTGATGGTGATGAGGGACGTTATGTGGCCAGTTCTATTTTTGAAACACAAATGAACGAGCAACGTAAAGCTAGTGATTTTGCCATTTTATATCGTACGAATGCTCAATCTCGTGCCATGGAAGATGCCTTACGTAAACGTGGGATAAAATATCGTATTTATGGTGGTCTTTCTTTTTATCAACGTAAAGAAATTAAAGACGTTTTGTCTTATCTAAGGCTAGTGATAAATCCAAAGGATGAAGAAGCTCTTAAACGTGTAGTTAATTACCCTGCTAGAGGAATTGGCGCTACTACTGTGGATCGACTGGTTTTAGCAGCCAACCATCACAAGGTTTCTATTTTTGAAATAATGGAACATATAGATCGAGTTCCTGATTTAAAAATTAATTCCGGTACAAAAGCAAAGTTGGAAAACTTTGTAAATATGATCAAAAGTTTTCAGATTACCAATCAAACTGCGGATGCTTTTGTGTTATCCGAAATGGTAGCCAAAAAAACAGGATTATTATTAGAAATGAAAAAAGATGGCACACCTGAAGGTGTTGCTAAAATTGAAAATATTGAAGAGCTTTTAAATGGTATTCGCGATTTTGTAGAAGGGCAAAAGGAACTCGAAGATGCTACAGGATCCATTGACGAATTTTTAGAAGATGTTGCTTTAGCGACTGATTTAGACAAAGAAACTGATGATGAAGAGCGCGTAGCTATGATGACGATCCACTTAGCAAAAGGTCTGGAATTTCCTTATGTATATATCGTGGGTATGGAAGAAGACTTATTCCCTTCTGGAATGAGTATGAATACACGTAGCGAATTAGAAGAAGAACGCCGGTTATTTTACGTTGCACTAACTCGTGCTGAAAAACAAGCTTATTTAACGTATACACTTTCTCGTTACCGCTGGGGAAAATTAGTAGATGCAGAGCCTAGTCGTTTTATTGAAGAAATTAACGATAAATATATTGACTATGTCACTCCTATTGAAACAAATTACAAATACAAACCACTTATTGATTCTGATATTTTTGGCGATGTAGACAAAAGCAAACTACGCCAAAATAAACCTCAAAATACTAGTCCGCCTCCGTCACACAAGCCTACAGACAAACAGCTACAAAAACTTCGAAAACTACGCCCCTTGGATAGCGATACCCAAAAAGGAGATCCCGAATTAATGAAACAATTAGTTCCTGGAACACAAATTGAACACATGCGTTTTGGAATTGGAGAAATTGTTAATATCGAAGGATCGGGTCAAGACAAAAAAGCAGAAATTAAGTTTCAACAAGGTGGCTTAAAAAAATTATTGTTGCGCTTTGCAAAACTAAAAGTAATTAAACGGTCATAAAAAGAAAACTTCAACAAGCAAGCTAAAAACTAAAGGCTACTAATGAAGAATTTTATTATAATTATCATTTCTATTATTGGAGGAGTGCTCATTAGAAAATTTAAAGGACTACCAAAAAACAGCCATAAAGTAATTAATATTTGGGTAATATCAGTAGCGTTACCTGCTATATCTCTGCGTTACATTCCTAAAATGAACTGGAGTTCCGATTTGTTTTTTATACTGTTGGTTCCCATTTTTATTTATATTATAGCTTTTATTTTAATCGAAATTTTAGGGAAATTTAAATCTCTAGACCGCAAAACAAAAGCTTGCTTAGTTTTAACTGTAGGACTCTCTAATCTCTCTTTTTTAGGGTTTCCGCTGACTGAAGCTTATTACGGAAAAGAAGGACTACAACTAGCTGTTTTTTGTGACCAAGCGGGCTTTATGACTGCTTCTACTTTAGGGATACTAACAGCAACACATGCTTCTGGTAGTAGTAAGAGTTTATCATTAGTGGTTTTATTAAAAAAACTATTTAGCTTTCCCCCTACCATTGCTTTTATTACTGCATTTACATTGCCTCAATTTATTTCTTTTAAAAAATTGACCCTATTTTAGACAGTTTTGGAGCAACTATGGTACCCATGGCTTTATTTTCCGTTGGACTTCAATTACAATTTAAAGAATGGAAAGCGGATAAGTCATTACTTATAAATACCCTGAGTTATAAACTTTTTTTGGCTCCTTTATTAATTTTAGCAGTAAGCTTTTTATTTACTGTAGAAAAAATATACACTCAAGTGGGCGTTATGGAAGCTGCAATGACCCCTATGGTTACTGGTACTATAATTGCTACTGAGTTTAATTTGAGACCAAAACTAAGCACCATGATATTGAGTTTTGGAATTCCTCTTTCCTTTTTGACTACTTATCTATGGTTTTTATTTATGAGCTAAAAAGATCCCTTTACAAGTGATTTTTTTTTAATAGAATAATTTTTGCGTTTTTTTGAGATAACCTACGCTGTTTTCCCTGATGGGTTTATTGCTTTTTTATTACTAATTTTACCGTAAGTGCTTTTTTGAGCAAGCATAAAAGTAGCAGACAAGGAAAACAGGATAACTAATTATTTAAGTTTTGATTTCATTTTGTGAAATTTTTTAGTCAATTTAATTAATGAACTCGTTTAAACTTTTTTGATTGAAGCGAAAAATAGAGATTTTTTGCTCAATTGAAATCATTTTATGGTTGCATAGCATCGCTACGGAACAAAAAAATAATAAAAAGTGAGTGAAAAAGATCATTTTGCAGCCAATTGAAAAAAGTTTAAACGAGTTCAATACTAATATTTAGAATAAAGATAAAAATTACAAATAACTGTTAATCAATTTACTATAATCATATTGTTGCTGTTTCAGCAAAATATTGAATGATTACTAAGAAAGGATCTCTTGAATTTTAATATACTGCAAAAGCATAATAGTTTTAGCATCTGTAATTTCCCCTGAAAAAATCATTTGGTACGCTTGTCTAAAGTCAAACTCTAAAATTTCTATTTCTTCTTGTTCTCCTTCTAAACCTCCTCCCTGAGCTATTTTTAAGGAAGCATCGTACTTGGCTATAAACATGTATACTCTTTCGGTAACTGTTCCAGGAACCATATAAGCATCAAAAACAGGTTCAATTTCATCAATTTTATATCCTGTTTCTTCTAAAGCTTCTTTTTTAGCGCATTCTATTGGCAACATTCCTTCCAGTAAGCCAGCACAAACCTCAATAGCCATTCCTCCCTTATTACCTTCGTTAATATAAATTGGAATCCGAAATTGTTTTGTTAAAACAACTGTATTCTGCTCTTGATTATACAATAACACAGCTGCTCCACTATCCTTATCATATACTTCTCGTACTTGAGTTTCTTTATCTCCATTGACTTTTTGATACTCTAAAGTAATTTTTTTGAGTGTATTGTAATCATCTGAAAGGATTTCTGTTTTTTTTATTCGAATGTTTTTTTCCATCAAAAGAAAGGTAATTATTAAGAGTAATTAAATAACAGGTAAATACAACAAATTATAAATAATGATGTGTCTTACAATACCGATAAAAATAGAGCTATTATCAAAAACCAAAACACTACTATCCCAATAAATTTTCACAAAGCTATGTACAATTAATAACTAATTGACTAAATTTCACTTCCAAACCCCTCCCTTTTTCAATTAAATGCTATCTATATCAAGGTTTTATCCATAAGCATCAAAAGTAACCCAAGCATGAAAATAAATTTATAAAAACAAAATGATAAAAATATTATTGAGATTGATCATACGTTCAATTTTAAGTAATTTATCGTATAACTAATAATCTAAATTAAACTATTATGAAAAAATTAACTTTATTAGGACTATCATTAATTTTATTGACTGCATGTGATGTTATTCAAAAAAAAAGAAACAATTACCCGATGTAAATATTGACGTAGGTGCTGGGCAGTTACCAACTGTTCTATTCCTGAAGTGTATTGGACTAATTTAATTACATCTTTTCCCCTAAATACAAAGGGTAGATTTTGAATATCTTGTTTCGAAAGGTAAATGTTATTTGCAGCAATTCGCTTTAATTGACTACTCGAAAAGCCGCGTAAGATTACCTTCTCCAACGAGCTTACTTTGGAGCTTAAACATACTACTAAATTTATATTTTTTTAATAAAAGCTGAAGCTTTTTAAATCCTAATTTTACTAAATACTACAATGGAATTTTCCGATCTAATTTCAAGCTAAATAATGCTTTTTCATCTGTACCAACGTACTTTTCCATGGCTTTTTCTACAACTGAAACACCTCCTATTGGCGTATTGACTTCAATACTATACCCCCCCCCTTTAAGACCATGTTGTGCAATAATTGAGTTTAAAACATAAAAAAAAGACATAAAAAAAGCATTTAACTATTTTAGAAAATGGGTCAAATGCTTCCTGATATTTTTTTCCTGTTACGAATTATATTCTACTGGCTCTATTTTGCAAATAGTAATCTGCAATAACTAAAGCAGCCATAGATTCTACTATAGCAACAGCTCTAGGTACTACACAAGGATCGTGACGCCCTTTTCCTGACATTACCACTATATTCCCATTTTTATCAATTGTATCTTGATCTTGCATTATAGTGGCTACGGGTTTAAAAGCTACGTCAAAATAAATCGCTTCTCCATTAGAAATCCCTCCTTGGATTCCTCCTGAAAAATTAGATTGCGTCGTTCCATCGGCGTTAAATTGATCGTTATGCTGACTTCCCTTTAATTCTGATCCTTCAAAACCACTTCCATACTGAAACCCTTTTACGGCATTAATGGATAACATTGCTTTTCCTAACTCTGCATGTAAACGATCAAAAACAGGCTCTCCTAATCCTACTGGAACTCCTTTAATTACACAACTTACAATTCCTCCAATAGTATCGCCTTCTTTACGAATTTGCTTGATGTAGTTTTCCATTTCTACTGCCATTTTTTGATCTGGACAACGTACAATATTAGATTCTGTTTGTGATAGGTCTAAAGCAGTATATGGCTTGTTTAATTTAATGTGCCCTACTCCACTTACATAAGCTTGGAATGAAATTTTGCTTAGCATTTGTTTTGCCACAGCTCCTGCAACTACTCTACAAGCTGTTTCGCGGGCTGATGAACGTCCTCCACCTCTATAATCACGCACATCTCCATATTTTTTATAATATGTATAATCGGCATGTGATGGACGGAAAGAATCCTTTATATGGGAATAATCTTTGGATTTTTGATTGGCATTTCTAATAATAAAACCGATAGACGTTCCTGTGGTGATTCCTTCGAAAATACCTGACAAAAACTCAACTGTATCAGGTTCTTTACGCTGGGTTACAATAGCAGATTGCCCTGGTTTTCTTCGATCTAATTCCTTTTGAATTTCATCAAAATCTAAAGTAATACCTGCTGGACAACCGTCAATTACACCACCAATTCCTACTCCATGCGACTCTCCAAAAGTGATTAGTTTAAACAGTTTTCCAAAGCTATTTCCTGCCATAATTTAATTTTTACACAAAAATAAGGCTTAACAAGCTAAATTACGAATTACGAATTACGAATTTTAAGTTGTTTCTAAAATTAGTAGTAAACCAAGTTTAAAAATATTCTTTTTTCACTTTTTCTCACTCAGGGCAGAATCATACTTTTTTATAGGTAAAAATCCGTTTATACATCTGATTATTAATTGTTTAAGAGGTTAATAAATCAGTATATTATACTGATATTAAACAACTTAACTCTTTGAAAAGATCAGGTAATTTAAAAGACCTTTTTGAGCAAATAGACGATCACAGAAGCCATATAAACCAACATCACAACTTAGTAGACATCCTTCTCATTGGGGTAATTGCTGTAATTTGTGGAGCAGAAACTTGGGAACAAATGGTTCGATTTGCTAAATCAAAAGAACCTTTTCTAAAGAAATTCTTAGAGTTACCAAATGGTATTCCCTCAAAAGTTGCACTCAACAGGGTTTTTTATGCTATTGATAGCCAGCAATTTGAATCTTATTTTATGGAGTGGGTTAATTCTATTTCAGATTTAAGTAAATGTCAAATAATTTCCATTGATGGTAAAACTATTCGTGGTACAAAATCACATGGTAAAAAGTCACCAACTCACATGGTTAGTGCCTGGGCTTGTGAAAATAATCTTGTATTGGGACAAGTTAAAACAGCTGAAAAGTCTAATGAAATTACTGCAATACCAGAATTAATAAACATGCTTAATATTGCTGGAAACACCATAACTATTAACGCTATGGGAACTCAAAAAGAGATTGCTAAAAAAATAATAGTGTAAGATGCCGACTATATTTTAGCTGTTAAAGGGAATCAGCCCCAGTTATTAGAAAATATTGAAGATGAATTTCGGTTTTTAGAACAGTCCGAAATATATACCAATCATGATTTGGATCATGGAAGAATAGAAACTAGAACTTGTAGTGTAATTAAAAAAATTCTTTTTTTGAACAAAATAGTGGATGGGAAAATTTAAAAAGTATCATAAAAATAGAAAGTCCCTAGGAATTTAAAAATAGCATTAAACATACTCAAGAATGATTCTTCCAAAAAATTATCAATCAAAAGTAAGAGGTTGGAAGCTGGATGGAATGAAGGTTACTTGCTCAAAATATTGAATTTAAAAGTATGATTCTGCCCTGACAAAAAGAACGAATTAGCCCTAAAACACCCAACCAATACTCAACGCAACCCATACTAACCCTCTTCCTATTAGCATACGGGGTAGTGGTCAACAAGACGTTGATATTGGGCTTTGCAAGCCACACGAACATTTAGTTGTTGGCAACTGTTTTTTCATTCATTTTTCTCGTCCAATATGCTATTATTAATCCTCCAATAATTCCAGGAATAAACCAACCATAAAAACTTGGAAAAAATCTATTCACTACTACAAATGCAGTTGTTGCTGAAATATAACCGCCTAACATTTTTCCTAAATGTAATTTCAACCATTCTTTTTTCAATAGTTCAGTATTTTTAAATAATATCAAATCTCTTACAGAAAATATTATTCCAACAATTGCAAAAACGGTAAGAATTATATTTATACTTTTTGTTAGTATGATTGGTAATGAAATCATTAAAACACCAGTTGTAATCATAATAATTGATATTAATTTGTCAATTACTAAATCAGGATTTTTTCTTTTAAAATTCAAAGCTCTATTTCCTGTTATAACAAAATATAGACTAAAAATTCCGACTGCGAATAAAAATGGACTTTCGTGATTCGGCAAAATAGCAACTATCATAGCTATTATTCCAGATAATATCATAGAATAAAAAAAAATCAATCCAGATTTTCTATGAATATTTTTTCCTTTTTTGGCAATGATTGAAATTAATCCTGTAAGCAAAGCAAAACCACCAAATGCTGCGTGAATATATATTAATATTTGTATTGTTTTTTCCATTTTCAGTTGCATTTAACGATTTAAAATTCAGATAATAAATTCATTTAGTTTATTTTACTTACTGAATTGTTGTTTTTAAGCGATGAGTTAGTCAAATAGTTGCCAACGGTTTTGTAATCGAGTAGGCAAAGGGGGTTTCACCCTAAGCCTTTCTTAAAACCGTGCTTGAAAGTCTCCCCTCACACAGCTCTTGTTGTACAAATCTAAGTGATTACATTTATATGAGGAAATTGCCAATGGTAAAATAAGCTAGGGTATTGCTTCCTAACAGTTTCTAGCCATTTATAGCCTTTTCTTATACTGGTTTTGTAACGCTTATACCTTTTCCTTGACCACCACACCAATCGCTGACTTAATAACCTAAATACTTTGGTAAGTTCATACATTTTAAATTTACCATAGTAGTGCACCCAGCCTCTTATCATTGGATTTTAAGTATCGGGGAACCCCTACAATGCTTTCAAAAGTTAGCTTACCTATCAGGCCAAACTCACACTTTTAATTTCTATTAATTCACCTATTTCAGAGCTATAAAAAAGCCGCCTATCTCTTGTTATTACTGGTTATTTAAGTTGTTTTTAGATTCAAAAATGATTATATTATATTGATTATCAACATAATAATAAATTGAAAACAATAACCGAGATTAAGTCTATTTTTAGTTCAATAGAAGACCCTAGAAGAGATATAAACAAGCTTCATAAATTAGAAGACATCCTACTTATAGGAATTATTTCAGTCATTTGTGCTGCGGATACTTGGAAAAATATGGAAACTTTTGCCAAAGCCCGAGAAGATTTTTTAACTACTTTTTTAGATTTAAAAAATGGAATTCCCTCAGATGACACCTTTAATCGAGTATTCTCAGCAATAGATAGCCACCAACTAGAAAGATGTTTTAGCAAATGGGTGAGTCATTTGGGGGATTTAACTGATGGAGAAATCATCCCTGTAGATGGCAAAACAATCAGGGGTACAAAATCTAATGGAACTAAATCTCCCTTTCATATGGTTAGTGCTTGGGCTAGTCAGAACAATATGGTTTTAGGTCAAGTTAAGGTTAGTGAAAAATCCAACGAAATAACAGCCATACCTAAATTATTAGAACTCATAGCTATTAAAGGGTGTACTGTAACGATAGATGCCATGGGGTGTCAAGAAGAAATAGCTTCTAAAATTATAGAGAAACAAGCAGATTATATTTTAGCTGTCAAAGAAAACCAAAAACAACTCTACCAAGATATACAAGATGAATTTAGTTCTCGAAAACCATGAAAATAGCTATAGACCATGAACTAGATCATGGCAGAATTGAAACTAGAAAATGTAGTGTAATTACTGATTTTAAGTTCATTGAAAATAACACGAAATGGAAAAAATTAACCAGTATCATAAAAATAGAAAGCACTCGTGAATTTAAAAACTCTAATAAACTGCTACTAGATATTATATATCGAGTTTAAACGATACAGCTCAGGTATTTCAAAAAAAATAAGATTACATTGGTCTATTGAAAATAGTCTGCATTGGGTATTGGATATTGCTTTTTCTGAAAACGCATCAAGAAAAAGAATAGGAAATGCGGCACAAAACTTTTCTACACTTAGTAAAATCACTCTAAATCTTTTGAAAAATGAAAAAACAAAAAGGCAAGGGTTTAAAGGAAAGAGACTTAAATGCGCTTATAATCAAGAATACCTACTCAAAGTCATAAACTTAAAAGTGTGAGTTTGCCCTGCAAATAACGAGCTAATTCTAGTTCCAAATCCTGATTTTTTTTTAACTAATATAAAGCGCTTCACTAAAATAACATTTGATCCCTAAAAACGACGTAAATTAATCGAATAGCTATTGATTTTTCACCACTTAACGTTATTAAATACAAATTTAGATTACGATTTATTTTTCAAAAACACTTCTTTCATCATGTAAAATTTCATTAAGACTACTCAATAACCCAATCTACATAACTCGCTTTTAGTCAATATGTTAATATTAAAAATAACACCAATACAGTATCAAAAAATTAAAAAAATACACCTATAATGCAATATTCTTTAAAAATTAACATTATATAAATTAATCCAATTAATATAATTTTTTTTTTGACAAAAAACGTTTTAGTATATTTACTAATTATTATCAATAACAACTAATAAACTATCAAAAATTATGAAATCAAAATTATTGCTTATTTCAACAATTTTTTTATTTTCCTCTATTCATCTTTTTTCTCAAAGAGATGATAAAGGATTAGATTTTGAAAACACTCCCTTACCAGATAATCTTCAAAGTTTTGCTTCATGGGATTTAATACCTGGTTTATCCGATGATTTTAACCACAATAACAAAAACGGAACTAAATTCAAAGATGTCTGGTCTCAAAGCTATCTTCCTGACCCAGGATTTAGGGGTCCTGGATCTACAGTATGGCAAGGGGGAAGTTTAGTGAAAATTAATAATGGTATACTGGAAATTAGGGCACGTCCTGGCTCTGGAGGCTTGGTAAACTGTGGTATTATTTCCTCTAGAAGGACAATAAAATATCCTGTTTATATGGAAGCTAAAATAAAAGTTTCCAATATTCGTAATTCTTCAAATTTTTGGATGCTAAATAAATGTGATAATGAAGAAATTGATGTAATGGAATGTTACGGAGGGGATCCTGATGACTTTTACTCCAAACAAATGTCCACCAATTTTCACCTTTGGCACAGGCGTGGAGGGCAGTCTCATAATGGTGCACAAACAAATGCAAACTGTGGTGGTCGTGATTTAACTGACTTTACTTACCAAACATTTTTCCAAACTAGTAAAAATGATCATTGGAGAAATGATTTCCACACTTTTGGAGTATACTGGGCTAGTCCAACAGAACTTGAATTTTACATTGATGGAGTACCTAGATTTGATGGACAACATTTTGTAGAAGGAAGAATTGCTAAAAGTTTAAACGGTAGTTTTAGTGATGCTAAAATGCAATGCCCTAATTCTAGAGTTTTAAATTGTACTACGGAAGAGCTATTAAAAGATGTCCAAGGACAAATTGGAGGTGGTGTACCATATCCAAACCGAGAATTTAATGATCCTACTCATATTATAATTGATACCGAAGCACACGCTGGAAGACCTGTTGAAACTGTTGCCAACCTTCGTAACGAAAATAAAAATGTTATGACTGTAGATTGGGTACGTGTATATCGCCCTAGTGTTGCAACTATCCCTGTGACTGGGATTAGTATACTACCCGTAAACACAACTTTAAATATAGGCCAAACAAGATCTTTATCTTCAACAATAAGCCCAAGTGATGCTACCAACAAAAAAGTTTTATGGTCGTCTAGTAATACTACTATTGCTACGGTTACTAATTCAGGTATTGTATCTGCAATAACTTCAGGTACTGCAATAATTACAGGTACTTCTGACGATGGATCATTTACCGATACAGTTTCAATTACAGTAAATGATATAGACCCTTCAAATCCTTCAATAAACGAAATTATTATTGAAGCAGAAACTTTTACATCTACTAATGGAACTTTCGATGATAGTGAATTTTCTGGACCAGGATTAGGAGTAATTGCAAATTCTAATGTAATTGAATTTGTAAATAGTGGTGATTATGCAGAGTATACTATTAATGTTGTAAATGCTGGAGATTACACTGCAGCGTATTTAATTGCTACTCCTTCTGAAGATGCGGAAATACAAATAGCTATTAACGGAAATATAGTTACTACAGATAGTGTTAAAAATACTGGTGGTTGGGACAACTACAGCACTTTAACTTCTAATAACGTAATAGCTTTAAATGCAGGAGTACAAACAGTTAAGATTACCGCTACAGGTACAGGTCTTTGGCAATGGAACCTAGATAAAGTTACTTTAAAACGGAAAGATAATGGAGCTTCTCCATCCCTTATTGAAGGTGGAATTTTAACAGGTGGCCCATTTATTTTTGTTGTAGGTAACGGAGTACCTGATAATGTATCAGGGGTTGCTGTAACAGGAAATTTAGGAACTATTTCTAAATGGGTTATTACAGATGAAGCATTAAATATCTTAGGTCTTCCTGCAACACCTGGAGCAGTTAATTTTGATGATTTAGGCGCCGGAACATACTTGATATGGAATATTTCTTCAGAGGCTGGTTTAATAGGTTTAGAAGTAGGTCAAAATATTTCGAATTTGAAAGGGACTTATGATTTATCCAGTAATTCAGTACGTGTAGAGTGTAAAGCATTTACTACACCTAACCAAAATGCAACACTTGTTATTGAGGCAGAAGATTTTGATACTACTGGTGGAATATTTAATGATACTCAATTTGGAGGTTCTGGTTTAGGAGTTAATAAAGCAGCTCCAAGAATTAATTATGTAAACAAAGGAGATTGGGCTGAATATACTATTGATATAGCTGTAGCAGGAACATACACTATTGATTATAGCATTTCCACACCATCGGATAATGCTCAAATTGAAATAGTTATTGATAGTACCAATACAATAGCTACTAATGTTCCAAATAATGGAGATTGGGAAAATTTTACATCCGTATTGGGAGGTAGTATTGTTTTATCACAAGGAAGTCATTTAATAAGGATTAATGCTACAGGAGATAACATTTGGCAATGGAATTTAGATAAAATTACATTAAGTACAGGGACGTCTACTAGTGCAAAATTTATTAATAGTACTACACTTCGATTAAAAGTCTATCCAAATCCATCATCTGATACTGTATCTATTTTAGGGTTAAACGAAAAAATAGACTACGAAGTTCATGTATATGACATTACTGGATCTGAACGTAAGGTAACTGTAGATCAAAATTATTCTATTAACATAGAAAATTTAGCAGCAGGAATTTATTTTGCTACAGTTTTTAGTACTATTGAAGGAACAAAAACAGTAAGGTTTATTAAGAACTAATAACCTATTATTAATTGGATATTTTAAGTTAATAAAATAAGTATTGAATTAAAAAAAAGCGAGTTTCACATGTGAAACTCGCTTTTTTTTAATAAGCATAACTTTAACCGTGTAAAGGTTCTCCATTTTACTTCAATTGAAAAAACTCAAACCAATTCTGTTACTATCTACCTGAGTTCGATTACAATTTTTGTAAAATAATATTGAAAATCGACACCTTATACCGCCCTGAATTTATTTTTGGGTCTTATTATTATATAGTTTTTATTTGATAACTACTAGGATATGTTTTTGAAACAAGTTCAGAATAACGTCTCGAACCGTAAAACAGTTACTTATTAAGCGAACATAGGTTTAGAGTTTGGCTTGAGCAGGTGCCTTTATATTTGGTTTTAGTATTAAATTTTAGCCTGTAGTGTGTATAAATTATAGTAACGCCCTTCTTTTAAAATCAGTTCTTCATGCGTTCCTCGTTCTGCTATTTTCCCTTGTTCGATTACTAAAATTTGATTGGCTTTTTTAATTGTACTCAAACGGTGGGCAATTACTAATGTTGTCCTACCTTCCATTAAATTTTCTAAACTTTTTTGAATTAAAGCTTCGCTCTCAGTATCTAAATTAGAAGTTGCTTCGTCTAAAATTAATATTTTAGGATTTGCTAAAATAGCACGAGCTATAGCAATGCGCTGACGCTGCCCTCCCGACAATTTCACACCTCTCTCTCCTATTAAAGTTTCTAAACCACCCTCAAAACGATCCGTAAATTCGTTTACGTAAGCAGAGGCTACTGCTTGCTTAATTTCATCTTCAGAAGCATTTGAATTAGCAAATGTAATATTTTCTCTTATTGTACCTTCAAATAAAAATTCATCTTGAAGCACCACGCCTAGATTATTCCTATAACTACTCAAAACCACTTTACTCAAATCCGTATCGTCTACCGTAATTTTACCAGAAGAAGGATTTAAAAACGACGCTGTTAATCCTGCAATAGTTGATTTTCCTGATCCAGAACTTCCAACTAATGCCGTTACTGTTCCAGGAGATGCACTAAAAGAAATATTATATAACACCTCTTTAGCTTCATCATAAGCAAAAGAAACGTCATTAAATTCAAAATTTCCTTTCACATTTTCCAAAGCTATATCTCTCCCTAGTAGATCATCCTCAGAAACCTCATTCATTAGCTCCTCTGTTTTATCTAAACCTGCTAAAGCATCTGTAATTTGACTACCAATATTACTCATTTGTATTATGGGGGCAATCATGAATCCTAATAAGAGTGTAAACGAAATAAACTCCCCAGTAGTTAAGGTTTCTTGCATGATTTTTAACCCCCCAATTCCCATAATACCCGTAGACGCCAAACCTAATAAAAAAGTTGAAGAACTTGTCATTAAGGCTGTAGTGGTTAAACTCTTCTTTACATTTTCATAAAGACTTAAAGCGCCTTTTTCAAACGTATCATTTTCTTGTTGCTCTGCATTAAACCCTTTAATTACCCTAACTCCTGCTAGAGTTTCAGTTAAACGCCCTTTTACTTCTGCATTTATCTTGGCTCTCTTTCTAAAAATAGGTCTAATATATTTAAATGCTTTAAGAGCAATTATTCCAAAAATTGATATTGGAACTAAAACAAAAACCGTCATCCACACACTAATTTTTAGCAATAATACTAGCGAAATTATCGCTGTAAATGTTCCTCCTATTAGTTGGACTAAGCCTGTTCCGATTAAATTACGAACTCCCTCTACATCACTCATAATACGAGAAACCAAGGCTCCAGACTTTTGATTATCAAAAAAAGAAATAGGTAATGAAAGCACCTTTTTTTGTACCTGAATACGTAACTCCGAAATTAAGTACTGAGCCTGTACACTTAAGATACGTGTTAGTAAAAATGAAGTTATTGCTTGCACTCCTATTGCCAAAGCCACACCTCCAATTAGCAACTTAAGCATTTCTACATCTTTTGACGGAATTATATCATCTAACAGATATTTACTTGCCAATGGTAATGCTAAACCTGCTAATCTACTTAGTACAATTAAAACTAAACCAATAAAAACGATTTTTCGGCGTGGCCAAATAATGGTTTTAAATGCCGAGAGTAGGTTAACTTTTTTTTTATTTTCTGTACTCATTATTTTGTTATCAGGTTTAATATTTGCGATATCCGTTTTTTTACTTAGTTACTGAAAATTAAAAAACTTCAATCTTATATTCTGCGTCAAATACTTTTCTTGGTTCCAAAACTTGACCTCCTTCTTTTTCAAATAAATCCTGAGTGCTATTAATTGTGTCTGCATATCCTACCCAAGGTTCAATACAAACAAAAGGCGCTTTTGGTTTTGCCCAAATTCCTATAGTTTTGAAATCTTGATACACTACTTTTAGAATTGAACCCCTTGGCCCTATTAATGTAATCACTTTCGATTTTAAATCTTGAAACACTAAAGCGTCATCATTAAAAAGTGTATTTGATAAGGGTAATTTATTCGTGTTATTTAAAACCAATTTAGTTTCCCCACTAAACAATCCTTCTTCATTTAAAAAATGACGATCACTGTTTTCTTCTTTTTCAAACTCTAAATAATAATCTGAATAAGATGTTTTGTTATTTACAATACAATTAAATGCAGGATGCCCTCCTATTGAAAAAGGCATTTTTTTAGCTCCTGTATTTTTAATTTCGTGATGGATTATCAACTTTTTTTCTTTTAAAGAATAAGTTACAATTAATTCAAAATCAAAAGGATAAATCCTTAAGGTCTTTTTATCAGAAATTAAAGTACATTTTACAGTAGTTTCATTTTTCTTTTCAATTTTCCAATCGTTACTTCTCCTAGCTAAACCATGGCGAGATAATTCATATTCTTTGTTATCGTAAATAAATTTCCCTTCTTTTAAACCACCAACAATTGGAAATAAAATAGGTGCTTGTCCACTCCAATAATTAGCATCTCCTTGCCAAAGTAGTTCTGTCTCTTTTTTTTTATCAAATAAACTTCCTAGTTCCGCTCCTGTTTTTTTGATTTGAATACTTAAGAATTCGTTTTCTATCGTCATCTTAATCTTTATTATTTTTTATTTCTCTTATTAAAGTTTTTATCCCCTTTAGTTTTTGGCTTCTTGTACTTTTTAGCAATCTCCCTACGATAGGAACCTCCTTGGTTTTCCTTACTGTTCTTTTCTGATTTTTCATGAAAAGAAGCGCCACGCTCTGGTGCTTTTGTTCCTTTTTTTCTTTTAGTAGTATCTATTTCTACAACTTTTGGACGTTCTTCTGCTGTTAGCTCTTCAGAGGTTTCTACAGTAGGTGGAAAAGGAGTGACTACTATTTTTTTATTCATTAAAGCTTCTATTTCCTCTAAGAATTCTTGTTCCTTAGCTGTTGACATTAAAATAGATTTTCCTTTTTTTTCTGCTCTACCTGTTCGACCTATACGATGCATATAATTTTCAGGATAATCAGGAGTATCCAAACTAATTACATGCGATACTTCTTCAATATCAATTCCACGAGCCATTACATCCGTCGCTATTAACAATCTATTTTCACCATCTTCAAACTGACGAATACTTCGCAAACGGTAATTTTGGGTTTTATTGGAATGTATTACACACGATTCCCCAGGAAACACTTCTTCTAATCGATCATAAATACGATCTGCCATTCGTTTATTACTCGCAAAAATAATTGCCTTAGAAAACGTTTCGTAGTCATCTAATAAATGTTCTAAAAGGTTCATTTTAGTATAAAAATTCGGAACCTCATATCTTGACTGGGTAATATTTTCTAAAGGTGTTCCGCTTACCGCAACAGAAATACGCTCAGGCTGAATAAAAGAATCATCAATAATCTTAACCACTTTATCCGTCATCGTCGCAGAAAATAAAATCCCTTGACGACGGCGTGGTAATAATTCCATAATATTTTCGATCTGAAATTTAAACCCCAAATCCAACATCACATCAACCTCATCAATTACTACTTTCTGGATTTTTTTCAGCTCAATAGCTCTAGCTAGTGCTAAATCATATAATCTACCCGGAGTTGCAACTATAATATCCGTACCCGCAGCCAAGGCTTTCTTCTGAGTATTTATATTAGTCCCTCCAAAAACCCCTAAAATTCTATTTCGAGTATACTTACTTAATTTTTCCAATTCTCCTACCACTTGTACTACCAACTCACGAGTAGGAACAATAATTAATACTCTTGGAGTAATTTGCTCTTTGTAGGGTAACACTCTTAAAATAGGCAGACAGTAGGCTAATGTTTTACCTGTACCTGTTTGTGCTACTCCCACCATATCTTTTCCTGACATAATTACGGGAAAGGATTGAGCCTGTATTGGTGTAGCGTTTTCAAAACCTAAATCGGCAAGTGCATTAGTAAGTGGTGTGTTGAGATTTAAATCTGAAAATTTCACGATCTTTCTATTTTTATGTAAAGGTAAGCTTATTGATTTTGTTGAACTATATCCGTATGCTTCAAACTCTATTTTGAACTAAAAAAACAATATTTTTGCATACTAAAAATAAATTAAAATGAATTTATCGCTTCATCATATTACTCGACCTGCAAAAACGAATGCAGACTTACCTAATGCCCTATTTCTTTTTCATGGCTATGGAAGTGATGAAAATGATTTATTTAGTTTTGCTTCTGAATTACCTGAAGATCTATTTATTATTTCGGTTCGTGCTCCAATGCCTATGCAACCTCATGGAAACGCATGGTACACGATTCATTGGGATGGTCCTGACGGAAAATTTAACGATACTGAAGAAGCCATACAATCACGTGATTTAATTGCTAATTTTATTAAAGAGGCTACGAAAGCTTACCATTTGAACTCCAATACTGTTTCGTTACTTGGTTTTTCTCAAGGTTGTATCTTAAGTTTGGCTGTAGCTCTAAGCTACCCCAAACTAGCTAAAAACGTTATTGGTTTAAGTGGATACATTGATGCCGATATGTTACAACCTGGATTTGAAAATGCTGATTTTTCCGAATTAAATATTTTTACATCACACGGTACAGTAGACCAAGTAATCCCGATTGATTGGGCGGAAAAAACACCTGTTTTTTTAGAAAAAATTGGTATTAAAACGGAATTGAAAAAATATCCTGTAGGACATGGTGTTGCTCCACAGAATTTTTATGACTTTAAGGAATGGTTGATTGACAAGCTAAACTAATCAACAGATTACTATAACTTTAACGACGTGGTTTTTTTTAAAATTTAGCAATACTAATGCCTCTGAGTGATCTATAACGGGTATTAAAAAATTTGAAAAACAAATTAAGAATAGTTCTATTAGCTTAAATTTTAACGACTGATATTGGGGAGTCCTTTGGTTTTTTCGACTAACTCTCTTACCTCTACAATACGATTTAAATCTCTATCGTATTTTACAAGTAATACTGGGATTTTTATTGGATAAACATTTTTTATCACTACGGCAACCGCAATATCCCCAAGGGTATCTTCTGGTAAATTAGATTTTTCAAAAATAGTAGTATTGATATCAACATAATCGCCATAATATTTTTTAGAATCTACTTCAGCTTTATGTATTTTATATTCTGGCAGCTGAGACACTAATTGTTCAAATTTTAATTTAAAAGATAATTCTACAACTTTTTTTGACTTTTGATTTTGGCAGGAGTAGAAGAAACCAAAAATCAACAAATAAATTAAATGTTTTTTCAAAATAAAATAATTATTTAGTTTTTGCATATAAATGAGATGTAATTACATCTAACCGCAATGTTCTTTCTTTTGTAAACTCATATAAATAAAGCACCTGACCCCAATAAGTGCCGTCTGTAAAATCTGCAACTGCCCACTTATGGTTAATTAGTTTTACACGGTCTATTTTTGTAGTACCCTCCAAACCTGCTAAAGGCACAAATGGATTATCTTTCTCAGAGGAATTAGCACTTATCAAAGTATCTAAAACTAAGGCTTCAATTTGTTCTACCGAAAAACCTTGATCTTCTAAATATTCCTGAGCATATTCATCATAGCGTAAATCAAAATAGCTCAATTCTAAAGTTTCATTTTCTAATGAATCTTTTACTTTTGATAAGGCTTCAACTTTTGCTTTTAATTTATCAATTTTTCTGGCATCGACATCAATTTTTTTATTTCCATTAACTTGTAAGAAAATGATATACAATATTGCAATTGCTAATAAATAAATAAATATTTTTCCGTTTTTCATTTTTTATAAATTTAAGGCTAATCCATCATAAGCTAAATGAACGTTGTTTGGCAGGTTTTGCTCCACTTTATCATGAAAACCTAACAAATGGCTAATATGAGTTAAGTATGCTTTTTTAGGATTTATTTTTTTAATAAACACCAATGCTTCTTCCAACGTAAAGTGAGAAAAATGCTCTTCTTCCCTTAGTGCATTAATCACTAAGACATCTAAACCTTCAAAATGTTTTAAAGATGTTTCAGGTACTGATTTTACATCCGTACAATACACTAAATTTTCAACTCTAAACCCAAGTATTGGTAACTTCCCATGAATAACTCGTATGGGTTGAATTTGTTTTCCTCCAATTACAAATGAAGCTTGATCTGAAATCTCATTCAAAACTACATTTGGAGTACCTGGATACTTACTTTGTGATTCAAATATATATTTAAAGCGTGGGATTATCTCATCAAACACTCTTTTTTCAGCATATAATGGAATGTCTTTTTTTTCTTTGTAAAAAAAAGGGCGAATATCATCCAAACCTATGATATGATCTGTATGTTCGTGTGTAATTAAAATACCATCTAATCGATTGATACGGTTAATCAACATTTGTTGTCTAAAGTCTGGACCAACATCAATTGCATAACTAAAATCACCCCACGAAAGCATTGCTGCACAACGCAAGCGCTTATCTTTAGTGTTTTTACTTAAACATACAGGATGATTGCTACCTATTATCGGAACTCCTTGAGAAGTCCCTGTACCTAAAAACGTTAACTTCAATACTTTTTTTTTTACAAATAAACGCATTTTGACTTTAAATTAAAGCCAAAAAAATTAATTCCATAAAAATAGCTTAAGTCCTTTTTAAAACTTGCTTGTATCGTTAACTTTACGATAAATATTGAATTACTCAACTATGGCGATTACTGTTATTGGAGATCATGAATTTGATCCTGTTCCTTCTATAAAAAGTAAATGTTTACGCGTTAACTTAAACTCAAATATTTACGGAACTTTTAATGAAATTGGTGCTGGACAAGAAACGGTTCGAAATTTTTTTAGAGCTGGAGGTGCTTCTGGAACAATTGCCAAAGCAATGAGTGCCTATGACAAGGATTTTAGTGATGCTATATATGGCATAGAAAAAAATGGGCGCTATGTTACAGAGCTTCGTTTAAAAACCATGCTTGAAAAAGAAATGCAGCACATGGAAGAACGCATTTCGAGAGAGAAAAATCCTAAAAAATTATTTTTTAGTTATGCAAATACTGTTGCTACCATAGATTTTGCCAAAAAGTATAAAGGCCATGGATGGGTTGGAATAAGATATCAAACTGAACCTACCCAAACAGAATACAACGAAATCACACTACATGTGCGTTTTCATGAAAATGATGCACGTCACCAACAACATACTTTGGGATTATTGGGCGTAAATTTAATTTATGGTGCTTACTACAAGCATGACAGCCCTAAAAGCCTTTTAAAATACCTTTATGATCATATTGATAAGGACAAATTAGAAATTGATACTATTAATTTTTCCGGGCCTGTTTTTAAAAATGTAGACAACCGATTAATGAGTCTCCAATTAGTAAAAAATGGAATGACTGAAGCCATTATGTTTGGCCCTGATGGAAAAAACATTTTACCTGCTCGCATACTATATAAAAAGAATATTTTAGCTTTACGTGGTAGCTTTAGACCTGTAACAAAGGTAAATATGGATATTTTGGAAAAATCCTTAGAAATGTTCAAAAAGGAGCCTAAAGTAAACCCCGATAAAATTCAAGTAATTTTTGAGATTACACTTTCCAACTTAATGGCTGAGGGTGAAATTGATGAAAAAGACTTTTTAGATCGTGCTAGACTCCTCTGTAATCTAGGTCAAACAGTATTAATTTCCAACTTTAAGGAATATTATCGTTTAGTTGAATATTTTTCAAATTATACTCGAGAGGCACAAATGGCACTCGCTATGGGGGTTAGTAACTTGATTGAAATTTTTAATGAAAAATACTACCGTCACTTAAGTGGTGGTATTTTGGAAGCTTTTGGCAAACTGTTTTTTAAAGAATTAAAAGTGTATTTATATCCGCTAGAAGATGACGAAAAAGGAGTTATTACTAGTGAAAATCTTGAGGTTGATCCAAATGTAAAAGAACTTTACAAATTTTTCAAACATAATGGAAAAGTAAAAGATATAGAAAATTACAATTCTAATATTTTAAATATCTTATCCAGAGAAGTGCTTCAAAAAATTAAGAATAGAGAATTAGATTGGGAACAACATTTACCTGAAGGCATACCAGGTATTATTAAATCTAAAGGCTTGTTTGGATATCGAGATGTAACGATTAAAGATTTTTAGAACCCTTAAAAGAGAGTGGTTTTAAAGTTTTAATGTGGGATTATTACTTTGGGATTATTACTTCTTTTTTTCATGAAGTGAATTAAACTTTTTTTGCTAAACTAAAAAGGGTTGTATGTTTTTTTTACGACACGTAAATTATTTAAAACCAACCCTAATATGTACACAGCACTAATCAAAGATACAATTGAAGAATATATTATTCCTTATTTATCAATCGCTCACAGAGGTTTACTCCTACAATCTCATTAGTTAAAATAATCAATAGTGTCTTATACAGGTTAAAAAACAGGAGTTCAATGGCATCGATTACCTGTAAAAGCTCTTTTTTAGGGTAAAATATTAAGTTAGCAGTCTGATTATCATCATTATCGAAAATGGTGTAAATCAGAAGCATGGAAATCTTGCTAAATACAATTGCTAACTAATACAAATCAAGTTTAGATTTGTCCAGTAGTGATTTAGATGGTAGTCATACTAGTGCATTACGAGGTGGAGAACAAGTAAGGTATCAAGGACGGAAAAAGCGTAAAACCACTAATACATTATACCTTACTGACAGGCAAGGATTGCCCATTGCTATATCAAAACCTACAAGTGGTAATTATAATAATTTGTTTGAAATAGAAGTACATTTTGAAGAAATAATAACCAATATATAAGATGCAGAAATAGCTATTAAAGGGTTGTTTCTAAATGCTGATGCAGGTTTTGATTCTAAAGAATTAAGAGAAAAATGTGAAATCAAAGGAATTATATCAAATTTTGATATCAATAAGCGTAATAGTTCTAACGACAATGACAATTATTTTGATGAAGAATTGTATAAAGAACGCTATAGTATCGAAAGAATAAATGCTTGGGTGGATAGCTATAGAAGCTTACTTAACCCATTTGATACTACTTTAATTAGCTGGATTGGGTTTAACTATATTGCTTTTATGGCGATAGCGCTCAAAAAAATTAAAAAAAGTTTAAATCACTTCATTTTGCTATGCGCAAATAGGGGGTATTTAAAAGATATTTTTAATGAGGTTTTTAAGGGGTAAATGATAAAGTTAAACCTAAAGTACGTTAGGAGTTAAAATTTTGTTTAAAAAAAACTATCAAATTAGGTAGGGTATTTTACTGTTAAGTTGTTTTAATTACGTGGAAAACAATAATTTATAGTTTTTGACTGTTATAATAGTTACGAAATGATAAAAATAGATTTTTAAATGTTGGTTAAATTTTAGATAATGCTTAAAATAATACATTTTGATAATTGTATAATAACTAAAATAGGTTTTCAAACTTTAGTAAAGCAGAGTTTTGATGTCAATTTTATAAATTATACTAATCAATCAATTAAGGGGTTTTTCATAAATGATGTTAGCCCTAAGTTGTTATTAATTAACATAGATACAGTGCCTCGAGTAGAAGTCAAAAAATTGATATCAGAGGCAGGTATCTTGAACATGCCAATTGTAATAATATCGACTTCAATTTTTTATGATAAATTTATTTGTCTGAAAGATATGGGGGTAAAAGGCTTTTTGTGTATTAATTCTGATAAAAATGAAATTGACAAATGTATCAATTCTATAATGGACAATAAATTATATGTCAGTGGACAGTTTAATTTGTTAAATTTAATTTCTTCGAAAAAAAGTTTGCCAGGCTATGCGTCTATAAGTGATTTGACAGAAAAAGAAACGGAAGTTTTTAGCGCAATTATACAGGGCAAAACAACTATAGAAATTGCAGAAATTTTACACAATAGCAAACGGACAATTGAATGTCATAGAAGAAATATTGCAGAAAAGTTAAATTTGCAAGGGCAGGGAAAGTTGACTCGTTACCTATTAAAACATAAAAGCTATTATGAACAAGAACTATCTTTAAAAGTTAATTATGCGAGCTAAATTGCCAACAATTTTACATGCAGATCGATTGTCTATGTTACGCATGGGAATGTCTTGTTTAATAGAGAATAATCCCAATTATACTCTTTTAAAAAGTGACCTTGATGATGGAGATATGGTGCTTTCTGCAATTTTCCGAAAACAACCCACCATAGCTATTTTAGATTATAATTTACATCGTGTAAATGCTTTTGAAATTGCAGAATGCATTTTTAAAAATAATTTATCAACTAAAATAATTATTGTTTGTGAGCCAAAGCATATTAACCAATTTACTGAAGTGCAAAGGGAACAAATTAATATTGGAATATTGATGAGGGATGCTAAGCCTGATGAGATCGAAAAATGTTTTTATGAAGTTTTAAACAATTCTAAGGCTTATGTTTCTCCAGAATATTTTAAATTGAGAGATAGGCGTCAACATTTAGAAATAATTTCAATAGAGGAGCGTTATAAAAACCTTGCTTTAAAAAAATTGAGTATTAAAGAAAAAAAGGTGTTACAACTTATTTCAGGCGGTAACAGTACTATGGAGATAGCAGATAATTTATGTTTAAGTCATAGGACTATTGATGCTCATAGGTCAAACATCTTAAAAAAATTATGCCTTAAAGGAAAAACAGCACTAGTTAGATTTGCTGTAGAGAATAGGTATGCCTTAAAGTAAAAGCAAAGTTATTTTGTAATTGTAAATAAAATTATAGAGATCGCTACTTAAGCACATACTAATTGAGTATGATACATTTTTGGTTTGTGCATCATTCTCGAAATTAAGTTGTGAAATATCGTTTTCTTAGCTTTTGATCTATTCAAGCGGTAGCAAAATTCGTCAA
>ENA-ORXT01001517-ORXT01001517.1-marine-metagenome-genome-assembly--contig:-NODE-1517-length-30896-cov-9.897888_pt1 | contig 30896 bp, 22 predicted proteins | sample MGYA00237868_ERZ511482 | MGnify/ENA metagenome assembly ERZ511482 | reverse complement strand
ATCATCAAGAAACTTTAAATAAACAAATAACAGAAAGTGAGCGTAGCTATCGAGGTTTAATAGAAGAAGCCGAAGATTTGATCTATGAGTTAGATGAAAATGGAAAATTCACTTACATTAATCCAGTAGGACTAAAAATTACGGGATATAACAAGGACGAAATTCTAAAAATGTTCTATGACTTCCTTGTTTTAGAAGAAGATAGACTAGCACATGTTCGTTTCTATAGGAAGCAGATATTTAAACAGGAAGCAAGTAGTTACCGTAGGTTTCGGATACGGACTAAATCGGGAGAAATTATTTGGCTTGGTCAACGCGTAAAAATGTTTTTTGATAGAGAAGGTAAATTAATTAATTCTTTTTGTATCGCTCGAAATATCACAGAAAATATAGTAGCATCCTCTGAACTAGAGAAAGCAAAAAACGAAGCGGTTAAACATAGTAATATGAAAAATAATTTCATGTCTGCTATGAGCCACGAACTAAAAACTCCACTTAATGCCGTTATCGCTCTAAGTCATAATTTATTAGAGGAGAAACCTAGACCAGAACAAAAAGAAGATTTGAAAACCTTATTGTTTTCTGCCAATAATTTATTGAGTTTACTGAATGATATTCTTGATTTTACGATTATTGAGTCAGGAAAGGTCAAAATAAAAAAACAAAAATTTGCGCTTGATCAGCTCTTAGAAAACACGCTAAGAATTACAAAAAAACAACTTCAAAATAAACCAATTAACATTGATTTACAACTTGATTCTGCTATTCCTCTTCAGCTTATTGGTGATAAAGACCGACTACTTCAGATACTAGATAAACTTCTTAAAAATGCTATAAAATTTACACCAAAAGGAACTATTGCTATAGCTACTCGACTAAAATCTAGTACGAAAAAAACAGCTACTATCCAGTTTGAAATTAAAGATACGGGGATAGGAATAGCGCCAGAAAAATTAGATCTTATATTTCAAACTTTTACACAAGCAGATGCAAGTCTCAATAGAACGTATGGTGGCACAGGACTTGGCTTAACAATCGTACAAAAACTCCTAGAACAACTAGATAGCACTATTCAAGTAGAAAGTACCGTAGATAAAGGCTCCAATTTCTTCTTCACCCTTTCTTTTGAAAGACAAGTAACGCCTACTATACAAGCAATGCCAACTGGTATCGGTCCAAAAGAAGCACTTGTTGGAAAGCATATTTTGTTAGTAGAGGATAATAAAATTAACCAATTGGTTGCCAAGAAATTTCTTAAAAAATGGAAAACAAAAATAGATGTTGCAGACAATGGTCAAATTGCAGTAGATAAGGTCAAAGTAAAAGTTTATGATATAATTTTAATGGATTTAGAAATGCCCGTTATGGATGGCTTTGAAGCAACCAAACAAATTCGCTTGTTTCCTAATGGCAAGTTGGTCCCAATTATTGCCGTAACTGCTTCTTCTGTAATCAATCTTCAAAGAAAATTAGAAACTTACCAATTTACAGATTTAGTTCTCAAACCTTTTGAACCGAATACGCTTTATACGACAATAGTGAACCATTTGAATATTACTATACCTATTGATTAAAACACCTCAATCTTTGGGTAATTTGTTTATTTAGCACTATAGTTACTCCCTTTTTAAAATTAGGAATAGAATTTGTTTATATTTATAGAATATTCATGTAAATGAATCCAATCAATTCAAAACTAAACTACTACTATTCCCCCCTTTTTTTCCCTCATGTTTCATTATTGATCTAATAAAACACACATAAAATTGCTTAAAAAGGGGAGTATACTATGCTTAGTTTGCTGGCTTCAATTCAGTAGTTTAATAGCACAGCTCCATACAGATAGCTTATTGGCTACGCTTTATGATACCATGCTATCGCCCCAAGAGCAAGTTATTCAGATCGAACAAGCTGTTAAAAAGATACCTACCAACTCGCCAGAAATAGCCCTTCAATTATTAGAAAGAGGGATTGTCCTTAGTTCCAATACGCTTGATAAAAACTCGCTCGCCTACTTTTATTATTTAAAAGCTAGACTACAATTAAAAAAAGGAGAAAAAGAAATTGCCATCGCTACTTTTGATGTCGCTAAAGCAACCTATTTGGCTATCAATAAATATGCTGGAGTAGCGGATGTATTGAATGATTTAGGTTGGATAAAGATTAAAGAAGGGCAGTATCAATTGGCTCGCAGTCAATTTGAAGAGGCTTTAGTTTACGCTGAAAAAGGCGAGGCTATCAAAAAAATAGCTGATAATTATAATGATATTGGTGCAAGTTATCACTATCAGAAAAACTATGAACAAGCTACCGATTATTATTTGAAGGCCGTGAAAATTAGAGAAGAAGCGCAATTATTATCAGGCTTGGCTATTAGCTACAATAACCTAGGTTTGTTGTATAAATTGAATAAAGACACCTTGCACGCTTTTCAATATTATAGAAAAGGCCTGCTTTTAACAGAGCAACTACCCGATTCTTCTAGAATGGTTAGTTTTAACATCAATATTGGTCGGCTACACTTGATTCAAAATCAAGCAAAAAGCGCCATCCCATTTTTAGAAAAAGCACTAATAATAGCCCAAGCAATCAAGCACAAAAGTAAAATTGCGATAAGCGAATATAATTTAGCGGAAGCCTACCAATTTGACAAAAATTATGAGCAAGCTATCACGCTTTTTGAAAAATGTATTGAAAGTTTTGAGGAAATAGGAGAAACCTCTAATAAAATAGAAACTATTTTTGAATTAGGTAAAACACATAGTTTAGCGGGTAGACATGAAAAGGGTATGCAATTAATGTTGCAAGCACAAGCCGCTGCCCAAAAAATGGATGTGGTATTTGTAGAGGAATTGGAACAAATAGCCGATACTTATACAAACTTGGATCGCCCACAACTAGCCTATCAATACTTAAAAGAATATATTACGGTAAAGGATTCAATAGAATCTCAAAGCTTGCAAAAGCATATTAGTGAATTACAAACTAAATATGAGGCTAGTTTTCAGACTAAGGAAAAAGAGAAAGAAATTGCTTTGTTAAAACAGGAAAAAAACTTTTTTAATAAGCTCCTATTTTTTGCTTTATTCTTTTCTTTATTTATTGTCACCTTAGCAGCGTTGCTGTTTAGAAATAACCGTAAAAAGCAACGCTTAAATCTATTACTTAATAAACAATACAAAGCCAGTAAACTACAACAAGAAAATCTATTAGTACTCAACAAACAATTGGTCATTGCGGAAAAAGAGGCCGTAGCAGGGGCAAAAGCAAAAGAAGACTTTTTAGCCTCTATGAGTCATGAGATTAGAACCCCTATGAATGCAGTTATTGGTATGACCAATATATTAATAGATGAAACGCCACGACTTGACCAAATCGAAAATCTTAAAATCTTAAAATTTTCTGCCAATAATTTACTGACCTTAATTAATGATATTCTTGATTTTTCAAAAATAGAAGCTGGGCATGTACAACTGGAACAAATTGATTTTTCTTTAGACAAATTATTGAAAAATATCTTGGAAACATTTTCTTTATCCAAAAAGAAAATAGGCGTAGAATTATTATTAAAAGGGGATTATAAGACAATAAAGCAGCAATTAAAAGGGGACCCAACTCGTCTCACACAAATTTTTACCAATTTATTAGGGAACGCAGTTAAATTTACCCCAGATGGACAAGTTGCCTTAATCGCTAAAATCCTTGAAGAAACAGCGGACAAGGTAGAATTATATTTTGCTGTTGAAGATACCGGTATTGGTATCCCCAAAGACAAAATGGCTATCATATTTGAAAGTTTCACGCAAGCCTCAGATACCACAACGCGCTTATATGGAGGTACTGGATTAGGTTTGGCTATCACCAAAAGTTTGGTAGATTTACATGGAAGTGAGATTGAATTGACGAGTGTGGTAGGGGAGGGAAGTACCTTTGCCTTTCGGCTTAGCTTACCTAAAGGAGCACCACTAACGGAAGAAGTAAGCACCCCAATTGAAAATTCTTTATCTATAAAAATAGGTTTGGAAGGTCGATCCATCTTATTAGCAGAAGATAATAAAATTAACCAGTTGGTTGCAAAAAAAATATTGACTAAATGGAAAGTTAATCTCGATATTGCGAATGATGGCTTGGAAGTATTAGACTTATTAAAAATAAAAGACTACGATCTTATCTTAATGGATATTCAAATGCCTAATTTGAATGGCTACGACACCACCAAAGCTATTCGTCAATTGGATGGGCCTAAATCAACGATTCCTATTATTGCGCTTACCGCATCTGCCTACAGCATTGCTCATGATCTAGCCAGTTATGGTATGGACGATTATGTTAGCAAACCTTTTAATCCGAATGAATTACATACTCGTATTGCTAAGTTAATTAATGCACGAATGTTAGCAACGGCTTTCTGCCAATAATCAATCAACCAATAATTAATTCACCAAAAACGAGTACAAAACCATAAATCCTGCCTTATACTAGTAAGACGATTATTTAAACCTACTTAAGATGCTTACTAGTACCACCTCTAAAAATATTTTTTTTCAAAACTATATACTTATTTTTGTAGTAAGTTTAGGTCTAAGTAGTTGTGCGAAAGAAGATTTGACAAGCGTTCAAAATGCGCCGGTTGTAGACAATGACTTACAAAGCTATTTTTCCCTATTTGAAGAAGAAGGAAAAGCAAGAGGGATAACCGTTAACCTAGCAGCAGCGAACATATCAGGAAAAATAGTGGAGATAAAACAAGCGAATGTAGCTGGACAATGTAGTGTGAATACAGGTACAGATCGAAGAATGTTGCGGATTGATGCAACCTATTGGGCGAATGCAACTGCTTTAGAACGAGAATTTGTTATTTTTCATGAATTAGGCCACTGCTTTTTAGATAGAACACATATAGATACGAAAGATGTTCAAGGAGATTGTGAAAGTATGATGCACAGTGGAATAAGTGGTTGTCAGTTTCGGTATACATTAGCTTCTAGAGTAGCCTACTTAGATGAATTGTTTGAATAATTAGCATTAGTCTAAATCAGCGTGATTTCAAGAATCACTTGATTTAGGATAAATTAATAAATCCAGGAATATAAATTATTTTCTAGTTAGTTCTATATTAAGGACCTAGATTTTTGTATCAGGTGGCTAGTAGATTAGATAGGTTTTTACCTGCTCTTTTAGATATAAAAAACTAGACTTTTTTAGAATCTTAATGTGAAAACTAGAATTAAAACAAAAGGAAATTTGAAAAAAGTAATGTTAAGTATTGATGAAAAAATGATTGGTCTTTTTGTTTTTGAATTGACCTTTTTTCTCTTATGTTTTCAACCTATTAGAAAAAAGCCCATTTCAAAAACGACCAACTTATTTTTTCATCTTTACTAAGTTTTGAATATTTTTTCCTATTTTAAAATGCTTTTTTTAGAAGAGTCAAACAATAGTTCTACAAGTATATTTTAAAATTTTATTCAAAACAAAACAAATGAGTTGTTCAAAAACTATTTTTTTAATAGTCACCTTACTTTTAATCAGTAATTGTTATTTATGGTCTCAAGTAGAACTGGACCATGTTTGGAATAATAACTTGAAAGTCAGGTATTTAAAAACAACTCGTTGGAAAGCTACTTTTGGTTTTGCAAAAAGAGCAGAGCTTGATAATTTTTCTACGATTTTACGAAGAGGTGAAGATGACGATAAGTTAGATTTTAATCATATTGAATTTAAACATGAATTAACCTATGACTTGAACGAAAGGTTTGACATTGGTTTAGAAAATCGTTTTCGCTACAGAAGTCTTTTTGATGATGAAAAAGATAATGAAATTCGCATTGCACCTTATCTAATTCTTACCGATAAAAAAGGCGTAAAAGAAAATTCCTATGAATTGAAAACGGAAATAAGGCGCAGGCGAGAATCAGTTGCTTTCCGAATTCGGATTGGACATGAATTGGAGCAACCTTTTAAAACTCAATTGGACAAAGAAGACCCACTTAAATGGTTCTTTGGTACCACCTTACTTTCTCAATTTGAGGCGGACGAACGAACAGAGGTTGAAATCCGAAACGAAATAGGAATAAAGGGAACACTTTGGAGAAAGTTAAACTTTTCCCTTGGCGTTCAACTGCGAAACGAATACGATTTTGACGAATTTGGTATGGCACTGTTTTATGGAACTGCGCTAGGATATAAATTTTAGATTGATTTTGAGATAGAAAGCCGTGACTGAGTCAACTCCAATCAAAAATTAAAAATTTAATGTATATGAAAATGGAAAAAACAGTAAGTCAGATAATAAATGGTATTTCAATCCTTACAATGGGCTATTTTGCCGTTCCTAAACTTTTGGCGATGCCTAAGAGTGTTGAAGGATTTCGCCAGTTTGCAAGTGTATTACCTGTCGATGCCGACCTGTTTAGGTTATTTACTGGGGTATCCGAAATGGGTATAGCAATATTATTACTTTATTTTGTAATTTCTTATAAAGCAAAGATTGGAATAGCTGCTTACCTCTTTCTATTAATTACAATGCTCACGGCTTTGGGGATAGAATTTTTTGTAAGACCTAAACCAGAAATGTTATTGGTTGGAATTGCTATCGTCCTTGTGTTATTTTCAATTTATCAGATAAGCTCTTTAAGAAAGACAAACCCGCTTAACTAGCAGTAAAAAATATAGTTCGTAGTACCTTTCAAATTTTTCAATTTGATGATTGGTAAAGTCTAATGTGAATAATTAATAATCAATCAACTAATAATTAGACTTGTCCTCCTTTAAGAAACAACTATCTGAAATGCTCTTTTTCTGCTATTTTCGGCTAAAAAATAACTCAATAAAAGGATTATTCAGTGATTTTTTAAAGAAAACTAGCAAAAAAATAGCTATTTCACATAAGTATTTTTAGAGAAGGACAAGTCTAGTGTATTTTTGTTGCTAAAAACTACTACTATCTTGGCTAAATCATTACTTTTTATACCCGATATTTCAGGCTTTACGCAGTTTGTTCAATCCACAGAGGTAGAACACAGTACGCATGTGATAGCTGAATTATTAGAAGTACTAATCAAAGCGAATACGATTGATTTAAAATTAGCAGAAATAGAAGGAGATGCCTTATTCTTTTACAAGGAAAATGAAATTGTTTTTCAAGAGCAATTATTAGCGCAAGTAGATAAAATGTTTACCGCTTTTTATAGCCATCTAAAATTATTAGAAAAAAATAGAATTTGCCCCTGTAACGCTTGTGCTACTGCCCCTAATCTACAATTAAAAATCATCGCTCATTGTGGGGAACTTCAGTTCATAACCGTGCAGAACAATCGCAAACCCTTTGGAAAGCAAGTTATTGAGGTACACCGTTTATTAAAGAACCATATAAACAGTGATAATTATGTATTGATAAGTGAAGACTTAGCGAAGGAAATATCGATGCCCATGGATTATCAAAGTCGTTTTTTTCAATTTGAACAAGGAAAGAATACTTATGATAATCAAGAAATTAAATATACCTACGCTATTATTGAGACGGATAAATTGCAACTCTCTCAATTCCCTAATGCCTCGAAAGTTCAACTGAAAAATCCCCCCAATTTAGTAACAGAACAACAATTGCCTTTAACTCCCGAGGCAGTGTTTGAGGTAATAACCAATTATGCCTATCGTCACCATTGGATGGAAGGAGTAAAAAAATTTATTTATGACGAGAATGAAGTCACTAGATTAGATACAGAACATGTTTGCGTGATAGGTGGCTTTCATTTTAATTTTGCAGCAGTAACGAAGGAGGTTCAGTCAAACCAATTGGTTTATGGAGAAATGTCCACTGACCTTCCTATCTGTGACAAACTCTACCATTTTTATATTTTAACTCCTTTGGATGAGCAGTCCACCAAGTTAACGGTAGAAACCTATTGGCAATCAAAATCAATCCTGAAAAAAGGGGCTATGTTTCTTATGGGAAGACGTATGTTAGAAAAAATGCTTCGGGCTAACCTAGATAAATTGCGTTTATTTCTGGCTGATCGCTTTTGAGTTGGGTGTGCTATATTTTAAAAATAAGAAACTGGCTAGAGACGATGAAGAAATAAATACTCCAACTTATTTTTTAATCAATACTAAGTACCTAACTATAAATAACACGAGTTAGTTAAACGGTAGTGGTACAAATGTAAGGCTAAATGTAGGGGATAACTTCAAGTTATCCCCTACATTGGAATTCATCAGAGCATTACATTTATAGCACTACCTCATAGTTCATAAATCATAAATCTATCTAAAATTTAAACGGAATGGATTTATGATGCCTGCCTGCGGTAGGCAGGTATGATTTATGATGTAAGATTTATGATTTCTGGCATCAGCAGGAAGTTACCTAGAATGGCTATCTTTTTCTCCTACTTTGCTAGATACTTACCCCCCCCTAATACAGCTTAGCCACTTACAAAAGAATTGTCGAAATGCATAAGGGAGAAATTTGGGTAGAATCTGAAAAAGGCAAAGGCACTAAATTTATTTTACTATACCTGCCTAAGAAGTAAATTACCCCTTCCCCTAGCCTGCTTTAAGCCCCTTTGGAACAATAGTGTAACTATTTGGAACAATAGCTAAAGTCTCTTATCTCAAATATAAATACCTTGGCTCCCAATCAACACTTGGAAAATGACCAAAATTTCCAAAGTGGTTGATGGAAGCTAACTACACACAAAACGTCTTAACATACTATGCAAAACTCCAAAAAGAGAAAACTTACCTTATCCGTATTCAGGCTAGCCACTATGCTGCTGCTAATCCTTCCTATTACTACCTCCCCCCTCTTCGGGCAAATGACGCCTATTGATTCCTTAGCGGAACTTCCTTTAGACGCTTCGGCGAAAGAAAAAATGGTGCTACTTAATAGAATCGAAGTTTTTTTGAAGGCCATAAAAGACGAGGAAGAAAAACAATCCTTAGCTCAGCAATACTTTCAAATCGCAATTACTAGAAAGGATTCTATGTTTTTAGCTCAAGGACATTATTATCTAGATGATTTTCAACAACAAAAAGAAATTCAACGAAGATATGGCTGGCATCTAGATGACCATTCAGATGAGCAAAGTATCTATAGTACCTTAAATATTTATCACGACAAAGAAGGCAATACTACTTTTGAGGAAATAAGAAACAATGACCAGTTGTTTGAAAACAACAAGACCTCTGATAAGGAATATAATTACGACCCCAAAGAAGTCTATTGGGGTAAACTCATCCTTTATGGCGATAGCGAAAAAACAGATGATTACCTCTTTCACTTTTCATCAGATCGGTATTTCCAAAGTTGGGGAAATATTGAGACTTGGATGATTCATGCCAATGATAGCATCAGCTATTTTCAAACAGGAGACCAATTTAGGGTAACGGAAAAACCCATTCCTTCCCAATTCAATATGCTTCATTATACCATCCAACAAAATGAAAAAGTAGTCCTCTACTTTAGAATGGAGGGAGTGGATGAAGAGAAAATCAGGAAACCTAACCGCATAAGAATTTATCTTTTAGAAGAAGATAAATGGCCCGGATTTTTTCCAGATTACCCATTTAAAGGAGACTATCTTTTTGATGGCCCCAACTTAACTTTTGCAACTAATGTAACCATCAATCACGATTTTTATATAGACTCCAGCGGAACTAGTACCATTGAGGAGATAGTCTCTAATCAAGAAAAACTAGCTTGGAAGGATGCCTCCAAAACATTGATTGAAGCCGACAAGGTATATTGGCTACGGAAGCGTTTTTATGGTAGTCCCTATTTTAATGGGGAACAAATATTACATGTCGCGCCTTTCGGTGCAGTAGATTTATTTAGTTTTGATTATGTAGATAGCTATGTTGCAGATGGTCAAGGCGGATATCATCATCAACGTACAGGAGATCGTGTGCCTTTAAAGCATCGGGCGTATAAACATTGGGCTAATTTTATTAAACTGGATATTGGCCTGAGAGATACACTAGACCTATGGATACGGATGGAAGGAGCCGATGCTCGATTTATAGTCCCTAAAGAGCCAATGGGGCTATTTCATGTTGACCCTTTTTCTCTTTTCCCAAGTCAAAGTAATCATGCACTTTTCAATGGGCTTCTTTTCGGTATTGTAGGGATTCAAACTATATTTTTCTTTCTATTATTTGTTATCGAAAAAGAACGTATCCATTTTTATTTTTCATTAATTGGTTTAGGATTTTTTTTAACCTGGGCTTTTAACTTCATAAGTCTTTCTGGTATCAGTTATGAACTCTTTCCAGTGTTAAGAGATTATCAGGTACCGATATATTTCTCAGGCATTTTTTTGGTCTGCTTTGGTTTTTTAAAATTTGTAGAAACCTATTTTAATTATCACAAGACTTCTATTTATGCAAAGTGGGTCGCTCCTATATTGATTGTTATAACTTTTCTGGCAGCCCTAAATGCGATTTTACGATTTCAATTCCTCCTAGAAAATCGAACCATCTTTGCGATAAACCCTTATTTTTTGTCTGTCATATTGATAATTATAGTTGTTCTTATTATTGGATTAGGTGCCGCTTTAAAAGCACCCCGACAAAAAAGTGTTTCTAAAAAGTTTTTCTTCCTCGCTTTTGCTCCCCTAATTATTGTTTCTTTACTTCATCTAACGACTACTTTATATTCTTTGGCAATAGAAACACCCATTGGTTTTGAAAATTCCCTAGAATTAGGAATGAATGCAGGAGTAATAGCTATGTTGACTTTATTGGCGCTCAGTATCGGTGACCGAACCAATCGCCTCAAAGCAGACAAAGCAGCAGCCCTACAAAAAAACCTAGATGACCAAAAGGAAATCAATCAAGCCATCAGTCGGTTCGTCCCCAATGAATTTTTGAATGCCCTAGGCAAAACCAATATCACCCAAATCAAATTAGGAGATACAGTCCAAAAAGAAGTAACCGTTTTCTTTTCGGATATCCGAAACTACACCACCCTCTCTGAACAACTAACCCCCGAAGAGAATTTCCGATTTGTCAATAACTACAATGGTCGGATGGGACCCATCATTCAAAATAACAAAGGCTTTGTCAATCAGTATTTGGGCGATGGCATTATGGCTATTTTCCCTAGTTCACCGACCGATGCGCTACGAGCCGCTATTGAGATGCAGCAAGCCATTCAAACCTATAATCAAGAAAGGAAAGCAATCGGAAAAGACATTATTAAAGTAGGAATGGGCATGCATGATGGCTCTCTTATCATGGGCATAACGGGGGATAAAAATCGCTTAGATGCCACTACTATTTCTGATTCGGTCAACTCCGCTTCTCGGATTGAAAATCTGACTAAACATTATGGGGCTTCCATTTTATTGAGTGAGGTGAGTTTGAAAAAACTGGACGATGTCGCTGCATTTAATCTACGTTATCTAGGTCAAGTGCTAGTTAAAGGCCGACAGCAACCCTTAAAAATCTATGAATGTTTTGACGGAGATTTCCGAGAAAGCATCGCATTAAAGATATTGACCCTTGCTACTTTTAATCAAGGCGTTCAATTGTATTTTCAACAAAATTTCGAGCAAGCCAGCTATCTATTTCAATCCGTCCTACAACAACATCCTAGTGACGCAACGGCTAAACTATTTTTAACCAAAGCCAAATGGTTGTTAAAAGCAGGCGTAGCGGAGAATTGGACGGGTATTGAAATGATGGAGAAGTATTAAATAGTACAAGGGAAAGCTGTTAATTTTAAGTTATCTAACTTACTCCTTACTCTTTTCACCCCTATGGAACAATAGGGTAACTATTTGGAACAATACCTTAAGTCCTTTCCTACCAATAGGAATATCTTTGCCGTAGTGGTTTTCTTAGCATTTTCTTCTTAGCCTATAATAGTCTAGTAAATGCTAGGAGAACTCCATACAAAATGGTAAATTGCTTACCACTACACACAAATATTGTTATAACATACTATGCCCACTTCAAAAAACAGAAAACATACCTCATCGGTACGCAAGCTAGCTGCCATTTTATTCGCTGACATCGTCGGCTATACTGCCCTTATGCAAACTGACGAAAAGACGGCCAATCTATTATTAGAAAAATTCCATACTACCTTAAATACAAAAGTACCTTTCCACAAAGGTCAAGTCATCAACAACTATGGCGATGGTTGTGTCTGTACCTTTGATAGTGCGGTCGATGCGATGAATTGTGCTAAGGAGGTACAAAGCATTTTTCAAGCAGCACCCCAAGTTCCTGTTCGAATAGGTTTGCATAGTGGCGATGTGTTTTTTAAAGAAAATAATGTCTATGGCGATAGCGTCAATATTGCTTCTCGAATCGAGTCCCTCGGAGTTGCAGGAGCCGTATTATTTTCCAAAAGAATCAAAAGGGATATTGCCAATCAAACGGAGTTTAAAGTACAATCCATAGGCGAATTTGAGTTTAAAAATGTGGAAAAGACGATGGAAGTGTTTGCTTTGGCAAATGAAGGAATGGTGATACCGCTACCATCGGAGATAAAAGGAAAAGTCAAAGCTCAAAGCCCCGCAAAGCGTAAGTGGTGGATGGCTGCCCTCGTTTTACTAGTCGGCTTATTGGGGGTTTTCTTTTGGCAGAATAAAAGTAATACAATAGCTAAACAAGAAGGGGTTACCAGTATTCTTCCCGCAGAAGTTCGAGATAAAAATGTGGCGGTCATGATTTTTGATGATCAGACCAATGACCAATCACTCAGTTCTGTGGGAATGATGATCTCTGATTGGATATCAACTGGACTCATGGGGATTAATAAAGGAAAAGTAATCAGCGCAGCCAATGTAAAGGATAATGTAGCCTATGCTTCTGCTGTTGGTGAAGCACAACAATCCTTTGCAGAACGGACGGGAGCGGAGGTACTTATACAAGGAAGATACTATGTCGTAGAAAATCAAGTATTCATACATGCCGATATTGTCGATGCTTATAGTGGTTCAAGCATCAAATCTTTGGAAACCATATCTGGTGACAAAGCCCAAATCATGGAACTGATTGACGAACTCACCCAAAAATTACTAGGCTATTGGGCTACTGTGGGTCAAAATCGATATGCAAAAAAGCCCCCTAAATATGCTGCGTTTAAATTATTTCTAGAGGCGGAAGAATTGTGGTTGGAAAATGACCAATTAGGAGAACAAAAACTAAAGAAAGCCTATGAAATCGATAGCACCTATTTTACTGCCTTACTGAAGTTGTGTATTCTCTACAGGAATAATGGGCAGGGAAATGAATCCAAAGAACTTATAGAATTTATAGAAAAAAAGAATCCATATTTTTCAGCCTATGAGCAATTAAGATTCAAAGGAATAAAGGCTTCGAATAACGGTAACTTGTCAGAGGAAGCATCCGCTTATGAGCAATTAGCTGAATTTGATAAAGCCTCTTCTTTTATGGCAGGTTATGGGAATATAGATATGAATAGACCATTCAGAGCGATCCCATATTTGAAGACGGCAATCGAAAATTTTGACACCAAAAATCGAAACTATGCTGAACAAAGAGGAGAAGAAGAATATTTAAGTGCCTTGTTTCAAGCTGAGCAGTATGAGGAAATGCTCCAGTTTGTGGATGGGGTAGATTTTGAATGGAAAGGGGGCATAGGAGCTTCATTGCATTTAACCGCATTGGCACATGCTAATCAATGGACAAAATTTGATTCGCTTGCAAGTACTTTACAAGGTAAAGAATTACGGGGCAATTTTGGGGCACCGCCTTTATTTTTAGCTACTTTTTTCCTGTTGAACCAAGACCATCCGAAAGCAGCACATTATCTGACTGAATGCACACCTATAGTGCAAGCGTTACCAGATAGTCTTGGGCTATGGAAAGGAGCTCATGCTTTTTTTCAAGAAAATTATGAGGAGGCTATAAAACACTACAATAAGGTTGGAATTTTTAATGGAAGGATTGCAGCTTGCTACCACAGATTAAATGAAATTGATCTCGCCAAGACTCACGAACAAAAGCAAATTGATTTGATACAATCATTTAAAGATAAAAATTTGGAGGTAGCGTGGTTATATTATGATTTGGCAAGTTACTATGCGGCCATTGGTGATCAAGAAAAAACGGTAATACATTTAAAGAATTGCTATGAAGCAGGTGGCTCCTTTTTATGGTTTGCATATGGTAATGATCCAACCTTTAAAAATCTCCACGGTTACCCACCCTTCGACGAATTCATAAAACCCAAAGGCTAAGGGCAACTTGTCCAGTAATCTTTAAATAATTATGAAAGAAAAACAAAACAGAAAACATACCTCATCGGTACGCAAGCTAGCGGCCATTTTATTTGCTGACATCGTCGGCTATACTGCCCTAATGCAAAAAGATGAGGCCACAGCTAGACAAAACCTAGAAAAATTCCGCCATACCCTCAATCAACAAGTAGCCGCTCAAAACGGTCAAGTGGTCCAATATTATGGAGATGGATGTCTGTGTACTTTTGATAGTGCAGTAGATGCCGTGACTTGTGCCAAAGCCATACAATTTATCTTTCAACAAGCTCCACAAGTGCCCGTTCGAATAGGTTTGCATAGTGGGGATGTAGTTTTTGAAGCAGACAATGTCTTTGGCGATAGTGTGAATATTGCCTCTCGTATAGAATCTTTAGGCGTATCGGGTGCTATCCTTTTTTCCAAAAGAATCAAAAGAGACATCGCCAATCAAACGGAGTTTAAAGTACAATCCATAGGCGAATTTGAGTTTAAAAATGTGGAAAAGACGATGGAAGTTTTTGTTTTGGCAAATGAAGGAATGGTGATTCCCAAGCCATCAGAGATGCAGGGAAAAGGTAAATCAACGAGTAGTCGCAAAAATAAATGGTTGATACCCAGCCTCCTCAGCATATTGCTAATAGCCGCTTTAGCGGTTTGGCAACTCAACTCCACCGATAAGAATAGCCTAGAATTAACCGAAAGTCATTTAAGTCCAACGGGTACGCCATTACCCGCTGCGGTGTTAGAACAACGAATCGCCATCATTCCTATCCAGAATAATACGATCAATCCAGAACTAGACATCTTAGGAAAAATGGCAGCCGACTGGATAAACCGAGGCTTGATGGAAATCGAAGAGGCAGAAGTCGTCTCTCCTTATACAGTCCATCAACATCTAGATGCCATTGGCATTCTACCGAATAACCCACAAGGAAAACCTTCTTTTTCAGAACTGACGGGTGCAAGAAATTTTATCCAAGGTACTTTTTATCAAGAAAAAGAAGAACTCCTATTCTTGATGGAATTAGTAGATGCGATTAGTGGAAAAATTCAATTTAAATTTCCAGAAATCCGAGGCAATGCAAATGACAGAGAAGGATTGATTACGCAACTCCGAGAAAGCATCACAGGCTATTGGGCGACTAGAGATATGGTCGATTCGAAGGGCATCAAAGCCCCTAAATATGAAGCCTATAAAAATTATCTCGTAAGAATTGAGAAAGGTATGTTTGATGATAACCCATTGGAAGCCATCAAGTTAGACTCCACCTTCTATCTGGCAAGAATTCATTTCCTGAATAAAAATCGAGTTGGACTGTTGGGGGATAATAAAATTCACTTTGATTTTTTTAAGCGGCATCTTTCTAAACTTAGTGCCTACGAAAAAACTTGGGTTGATTTTCTTAGACATCTCTATGAAGGCAATTCTTTAGCCGCATTTAATAGTCTTAATAAGCTTAGGATAAAATACCCTAATGACTTTATGCTCAACCACGAATCCGCCACAGCAGCGTATGAATTGCTTCATAATCCTGAATTAGCATTATCTATATTCGAATCTTTACCATTGGATAATATTAATCCTAAAGCGATTGGAGTGATGTATAATTATAGGTTAGTTAATCAAGCTTATTGTTATATAAGAACCAATCAATTTGCAAAAAACAAACAACTATTAGAACATAATCCTCCCAATACAGATTATAAACCTATTTTTTATCCCTATGTAAGATATCTGGATGCTCTTAGTAGAAATGATACTTCTCAGCTAACGAAATGGAAGAAAGAAATAGTAAAAAACCCTAGTAATTGGTTTCCTTTCTCTACCCAATATAGTGCAGGAAGGGAAAAAGAATTAGCTGAGGAAATACTGGTCTTCTATCAAAAGAATAAAAATCCTGAGCTAGCATTATACTATTCCAATTTCATGGCTTATATAGCGAAGCAACCGAAGGATGTCAATCTCGAAAAAATAAATAAATTAAATAAGTTTTTGCAAATTTCAGAGCTCTTGTATGCTGGTTTGACCTATATAGAAGCTGGTCAAACTAACCAAATGAATTTTATTCTTACAGCCTTAGAAAAATTGACTGTAATTGATTATAGAACAACTGCTTATGTGGGAAGTGGTGGAGCCTATCATGCTCTTGGGGTATTGCATACTCAAATGGGACAATATGAACTGGCTTTAGAACATCTGCGTCAAGCAAAAAAATACGGGACTTTGTCAGGTTTTCAATATGATGATAGATTGTCTCCCTTGTTTGACATGCCCGAGTTTCAGGAGCTTATACAACCGATTTGGCCAGAGGTGCGGGATTGAGCAAGGGAGACTTGTCTAGCAAACAAATAATTGGGATTGATCCAAGTGAAGAAATGCTCCAAAATTCGATAGCTAACCCAAAGATTAGCTATCAACTATACAATCGTAAAAACCTTGAATTCAAATAAGGCATGTTTGATATTATCACTTTTGCAGGTTCCCTGTATTATGCTAAATCACAACAATTACTAGACGAAACCGTAAGGGTTTGCAAAAGGACTGCACCAATTATTGTTTATGATTTCAAAATACATATAAGACCTATTCTCGATTATTTGTGCAGCCAACCAGAAAAGGAAAGAAAAGAACTATACAACCATCAAGAAGACTTTGCTGGCTTAACGACCAATCAGCTGCATAAAATACGCTCCTGCAAAGAAGAAATCACCATAAATATACCCTTGCATAATATGGTCAATTTATTACTTTCTTCTAAGAAGAATTATGAACTGTTAGCCAATAAATTTGGTTCAAACAATCTTGAAAAACAAGTTTTTTCAAATCTTGCGAATGCAGAAACTCGAATTGATCGTACAATAAATACAAATATTTTTTATACCATTTATGAAGTTAAAAAATAAGCCTGTCTTAGTATCCGCAAAAGGTGTGTTAGCATTATACATACAAGCGAAATAATAATTTTTAAAGTCAAAAAATACTGGTGCAGAAAAAACAAATGTCTGATTTTATTATTTGGTTAAAATATAAAAATATATAATTAATCTATCACATACATGCAAAAAGAAATAACCATCATCGGAGCAGACATTGGCGGCTTAACCTTCGCCAAATCCCTAGAAAAAAGGCATCCCTTCCAATTATCCGAAAAATCAAAATCCTTTGAGGCTTTTATTTTTTTCTAATTCTCCTCATTTTTCAAGAAATTTACTTGGTTGGCAATTGCCGCAAGCGTTTCTTCAGATACTTCTGATGGAGCGATGAGATTATCAACAATAGCCCGAGCAACTCGAATAGAATTCATGCTAGTACCTTGATAGAGGAGGTATAAATCTCTGGCAGGTCCTTGGTGGTATTTATGTATTAGCTCGGTTAATTCAAACCCAGAAATTTGTTTTTCTTCCCAGCGTAAAAATTGGGCATGTAGTTTTGCTAATTCTAGATCTAAATTTCTTTCATACGCTACCCCATCTAAATAACGTAATTCCTTCTTGATTTTTTTTGTAAGATTTTCTTCCATAGTATGCTTCTAAAATTTTCATAGAAATAGGTACTTGGCAAATTTATAAGTTTTCTATTAAAGAAATGGCTGTCCCTCTAAATCCGTTACCAATCCATCCGTTGCCAATCTATCCGTTGCCAATCCATCCGTTGCCAATCCATCCGTTGCTAATCCATCCGTTAACAATCCATCCGTTAACAATCCATCCGTTGCCAATCCATCCGTTGCCAATCCATCCGTTACCAATCCATCCGTTACCAATCCATCCGTTGCCAATCCATCCGTTGCCAATCCATCCGTTGCCAATCCATCCGTTACCAATCCATCCGTTACCAATCCATCCGTTACCAATCCATCCGTTACCAATCCATCCGTTGCTAATCCATCCGTTGCTAATCCATCCGTTAACAATCCATCCGTTGCCAATCCATCCGTTGCCAATCTCCCGAAGTTCTCAAAACGAATAGCTTCCCGACATTTGTCAAAGAACCAATAGATTAAATACTATTCCAATACCACTTTTTTTGATTGAATGCCTAAAGCGCTTTTTAATTGAACAAAATATAAGCCCGGAGGATGACCATTTAAGTCAATTGGAACAGCTATATTTTGCTGCGCTGGTCCTATTGAAATTTCTTTTAGTAGGACACCTTTAATATCCCTTATGCTAATTGTTTGAGCCTTAGATTCAGCGTTTAATTGTATAAAACAATTTCCCTTGCTTGGATTAGGAAAAATAGTAAAGGTCTCCTTCTTCGCTTCTAAGGATACGGTATTTAAAGGTATTGACTTGTCTTTTTCCGTCAAATTAGAAGCTAAAATATCAAACATATTTCTTGAACTAGCACAACTCTTTTGAACTTGATTAATCGTATTGCATCCCGGTTTATTATCTTCAAAAACAAACCCATTATTTACTTCGCCTTCATTTAATAAATAGCATACTGCTTTGCAATTTCTTAAAGAACCATTATCATTAATAATTACCTTTCTGGTAACATACTCCAATTGATTGATTCCGGTTAAATCGTTTAACAAATCGTTCCAACCAATTAACAGATGACCATTGATAGTATGCAGTCCTAAAAGCGAAGAAATGTTAGTTAGTTTTTCATTATGTCTGATAACTACATTCCCACCTACACTACCTATATTTTCTCCATTTAACCAAGTGAGCGTAGTTAAATTATTCATGTTGAAAATCTTTAGTACCCCATTGATGGTATGGATGTTTTGTAATCCATTAATGGACATCAACAGCGGGCATTCCTCTATCAATAAGTCGCCATTAATCGTAGTAACAAATTGTAATTTATCAATAGAAGTAATGTCTGCACCTGAGATAATTAGATTTCCTTCAACTGTATTGCAATTGCTAAATAATTTTGCGTATAGATCTACTGCTTTTTGAGAATTTAGAACTACATCTCCATTTGGACAATAACAACCTACATTCTTATTGTATGGGATACATGGATTCAAATCATTTGGATCAACATCTGAAAGAAATCCATCCTGATCTTCATCTTTTAGACTTCTAGAATAACTAAATTCGCAACCATATACTTGACTAATATTATAAGCACTCTTACAATTATCCAATGGATTATCAATTGATTTTGAATGCAAAACATTTTCTAGAATAGGACAGGCTGCACTACAATCTGTTAGTACTTTATTATTTCTAATTGTTAGTAAGCGGTGTATTTTTTTAATATTATGAAGACCATTTAAACTAAATAGTTCATTATTATTTTCTATAGATAAATAGCGAATGGAATCTAAGTTATGTAACGAAGATATGTCTCTTAGTTGAGCATTATGTTGAATATAAAGGCCACCTCGTACATAAGTTAAATTTTCAAGACCTTTCAATGTTTTTAGAGAATCACAGTTGCCAATAATTAAATCGCTATTTAATTTTTCTAGTGAGTTTAAACCACTTAAATTCTTAATATCTGCTCCACTTATAACTAATTGACCTATATAATTTGGACAATTAACATGTTCTATACCAAACCTATCCACTGCTTCCTGTGAATCTAAATATAAACTAGCATGGACTTGGCATCCATAACTGGAAATAGGAACAGATACCTCTTCACAATAGGTATGCTTTCCGCCACAATCATTGGTAACCGTTAAACAAAGTGTGTGTGTTCCAGTAGGCAATATTAATTCGTTCCTACCAAATTCGGGCGTATATCCTGGAATATTTATAGTCAATTCTCTGCCCGTAATGTGTCCATAAGAATAGTCCCGAATATAAAGAATATCACCAACTTGACTAGAATAAAATAAAGCATTAATTTCTTGCTCCTCACAAGTTGGTCCTGCACATGCTTCCATTACTTGCAGAATATTTTGGCAAGAAGTTAATGGATTATCTACGTTTATAATTACCGTATTGTTTTTGATTAAATTACAAATAGCTCCACAATCAATTAAGGATTTATTTTCTGTGACCCTACTGTGGTTGCTAATCTTTTGCACCCAATTTAAGCCCTCCAAACTAGTTAAAGAATCATTGTTACTAATCTCTAATGCACTTTGTATTGTATGTATTCCTAGTAAAGCGGAAATATCAGTAAGGCTTTTGTTATTTCTAATAATTAGGTCTGTAACTAGCTCTAGATTCGTCCCATTAAGACCTGACAAGGTTTTAAGACTCTCCAAATTTTCCAATAATAATATCCCTCCTTTAAGAAAGGATATATTTTGCAGTCCTTTTAGATTAGATAAGGATTCGGAATCATGTATCTTAATTCCATGTGTTACCTTAGTCAGAGAAGAAAGACCACTAAGGTCCGTTACATCATCTCCGGTTATTTCCAGAACTCCAATAATCCTAGAACAATCGGAATACGTATTAACAAAGTCATCGACTTCTTTTTGACTTGAAAGAGTTACCCCACTATTAGGGCAGTTTTGACTTTGTAAGGAAGGTGTTAGCAATAAAAAAATAGCGAGAAAAACATAGGGGAAATTTTTCATACTCAATCGGTTTAAGGTTATTGTAAAATAATCAGTCAAATGACAGCTAACTTAAAGAAAGATTTAAACTCTTATCAACTAGTTAGTTAATTTAAGGTAGCGACCTCTTACATACAACGCTAAAATTTTCATTAACAAGGTATTAGGAGTTCACATCTAGGCAGAAATAGGTCGTTTTTCGACCAATGGAAAGAAAGATGGGACAAATGGGAATGAGCAAGTACTCAATGGGGCAAGGAGAAAATTAATAAATGAGTAAATTGGGGCAGCCGTTTGTTCGCTTATCTATCTTCAAGAAATAGAGTCTTTGGTAAAGATTTTGTAAATCAATAAAGGAATGTTTCCCCTCAATCATTCCTGTTTTTAATTGCGAACCAAAAGGAGAAAATCTACTCCCGCACCACCTCAAAAAAAGCATCCTGACTATTAAAAGCAGAAAACACCCCCAAGGCATTCGTCACATTAGAAGGCGGTTCATTCAAATCTCTCGAATCTTGTTCTCGATTTTCATAAAGTGCCGCATACTCTTGATTGATGTGATACACTTTGACCACATATTGACCAAAAGAAACAAGCGTACCACCTAGAAAAGTTAGAGAAGTTTCATCCGTTGGTTCAGATACAAAACGAAAACGAGCTAAAGCGTCTATCGCTTGACTTGGCAAAATAGGATCGATAGTATCTTTTACACTTTCCACAACCATAAAATAAAGGTCTTCATTGGGGTTATCCCAAGTAGCTTCTATACTAGACCCCCTTAGAAAATCTCCTATCGCCATCACTATTGCTTCTCTACCCTCACCAACTGGTAATCGCGGCACTTTTAAAGAATCTGTTGATAGGCTTAATCCAGTAGTTGGCGTAGGTACTGTAGTGGAAGCAGTGGCAGTAATACCACTATGCACCACTTCTAACTGAAATTCATCTCCTGTATTCACGCTTAAATCCTCCTTCGGATAATGGTATAAACCTTCACTCCCCGAAGACACTAAAGTATAGGATTGACCTTCTTTTATTAGGGTCACTTGTGCATCATTGATGAGTGCAGAGGTATCCACTTCGTCTATCAAAGGAAACGTACTTTTAATACGTATGTCATCAATCGGTTCCCCTTCATAAATAAAGGCTTCTACGACGAATTGATTCTCGGCAATATTATTTAAGTTTTCTTCTCCACAAGCACTGAAAAGCAGTGCAAGAAGCATCATATATAGACTATTTTTTTTCATTGTTCTAATGTTGCGGTTTTGAATTTTAAGCGATTATAGTATAAACAAATAAATATTAGACTTGTCCTGCTTTAAGAAACACCTATCTGAAATGCTCTTTTTCTGCTATGTTCCTCTAAAAAATAACTCAATAAATAGATTATTCAGTGATTTTTTAAAGAAAACTAGCAAAAAAATAGCTATTTCATATAAGTATTTTTAAAGAAGGACAAGTCTATTATCAATTCTGAATTAATATAAATGACTATTAACAGACCACTCATATTAGCTTCTAAATCGCCAAGGCGTAGCCAGCTTTTATCACAAGCAGGTTTTACCTTTACCGTACGAGCCAAAGACGTGGAAGAAAACTATCCTTCCTCTTTAGCACCTGAAAATGTTCCTGCTTATTTGGCAGAGAAAAAAGCAACCGCTTGCCTCGATTTCATTGAGGATCAAGAAATTATTATTGCTGCGGATACCATTGTTATTTTAGGAGATACAATTTATGAGAAGCCAAAAGATTATGAAGATGCAGTGCGGATATTAAGGGCCTTATCAGGTAGTGTGCATCAAGTGATAACGGGCGTGTGTTTATTGGCAAAGGAAAAGAAAACGGTTTTTAGTGGTTATGCCAATGTCCATTTCAATATACTTACAGATGCAGAGATAGACTATTACATTAAGACTTTTCAACCGTATGATAAAGCAGGTGCTTATGCTATACAAGAATGGCTAGGCTTGTGTAAGATTGCTAAAATAGAAGGGACTTATGCGAATATTATGGGCTTGCCTGTAGATTTGGTGTATGAGCAGTTGCAGAAGTATGAACTTTCTTAAAAGAAGTCAGAAGTCAGACCGAAAAATTACATTTTTCTGTCAGAAGTCAGATTTATGACGTGTTCCTAGACGTAAACTAGATTACAGCGTGTCTTACAATATAAATCTAATTTACGTCTAAGAACACGTCATAAATCTGACTTCTGACAGAAAAATATAATTTTTCGGTCTGACTTCTGACTTCTTTTTTATGACTTCTCACTTCTTTTTTTTCTTATAATCTCCGTCTTTCCAAGATTTAAAGAACTTCCCCCAAGCGATTGGATCAAAGATTTTCATTGGCTGGAATTGGCCATAATGATAATAATTATTCGCCTGTTCTCTTAAATAGTAATCCGCACTTTCATTTCCATCTACGGCGACCGAATTTCTTCTCTCTTCTAAAATATTTTGTGCTATATTCTCCGAAGCTCTTTTTTGTAGCTCATGCGTAACATCCATTGCCAAAAATTCTATCTTAAAATGTTCCTTACTTGGCCAAGGAAAAACGACGGTTTCTGGTAAGTTAAAGGTATCCTGCGTCATCAATTGAACAACAGAGTAGCGATTATCGGTTAAGGTATCCGGCACCACAAAGCGTACATCTTTATACCCAATAGAAGAAAAAACAATAGTTTCCCCTCTCTGTACAACTAGGGTAAAAAAGCCTTGAAAATCAGTAGACGTTCCTCTCCTAGTTTCTTTTGCAGCGTACACATTCGTAAAAGGAATGGGCAACAATTCATCTGTTGCACCATCTAATACCAATCCAGATAATTGAATTAAACTATCGGCCCTAGTCAGCTTTTGCGCTTGTAAAGAAAAAACGCTTAGCAAACAACAGGATAGAAAAATAAAAGTATATAAAAAATAATTTTTTACCATGATCTTAATTTGAGTCAAATCTACAAAAACAAAACGTTCTAAGTACTACCTTACACTAGCTTTTATGCATACTTAACAAACTTTTAACCCTATGTAATTAGCTGGACTTTAGTCTTTGCAGGCTGACCGATAATAGCCTAGATGTGCCAGATTTCAAAAATCTGGCACATCTAGGTGACGCAAAATCAGTCATCTAAAAAAGTGAATTTGCGAAATTTTGAATTAGCGGTCAGCCTGCTTACCACTATATGGATGAAATATTTCTTCAAAAAGTTGCCTCATAAGAAGATGATTGTATTGCTTTATTGCTTTATGGCTTTATTGCCAGCATCTAGCCATATAACAATAGAGTCATAAAGCCATACAACAATAAAGCAATATAACCATATAACCATCCTACTTAATCCTCCATCAAGCCTTCTTCTTCTCGCCAATCCGTTCGAGTCAACACCACTATCACAATGCCGCCAAGAATCATTAATAAGCGAGTAGCAAAACCAAACAATCGACCAGGCGCATCTATCCAAGTTAAAAAAGATAATTGTACGCCCACTAAACTCAATCCTAAAGCTAAAAAACCGAGGATGAAGAGGACAAAACCTATTGTAGTATATATTGCTTTTGACATAGAATTATTAATTATTGATTAGGGGTTTTTAACATAAGTTTTTCATCTAAAATAGCGCGTAAAAAGTATATTTTACAGATGTGTTCTTTATAGGGAGTGAATTTGATAGGTGTTTTGCAAAAACACCTATCAAATTCACTCCCTATAAAAATCTATCCCATCTACTGCTTGCTCAAAGTTAAAATTAAACAAAACAATTAATTACAAGTTCATAGCTATAAAAAAAATAAGAGGAAAACAATGCAATGCTTTCCTCTTATTTTTTTGCTAGATAGTTCTCCGTTTACACAAATAAATAGTTTAAACAAATAAACAATCTTACAGTTTACCTGTCCGAATCGCTTCTTTTTTAATATCATTGAGTTGAACAGGTGTGTGTTTTTTGCGCAGTTTCATATTCAAAAACTCTACAAGTAAGGAGAAGGAAATCGCAAAATATAAATAACCTTTAGGTACAGCACCTATTGCAGATCCGAAAGCCTCAAAATGTGCCAGATGGGCCCCTTCTGCTATCAACATAAAACCTATCAATAATAAAAACGACATGCCCAACATCTGTACAGACGGGTGCTTATTTACAAAGCGACCAACAGGCGTAGCAAATACCATCATAATCAATACAGAAAACACTACTGCTATTATCATGACAATTAATGCTCCTTCCAGACCATTGGTCATTCCAACAGCTGTTAAAATAGAATCAAAGGAAAAAACAATATTGATTAAAGTAATTTGTACAATCGCATTAGTTAGAGAAGCTTTAACTTTTCCTGTAGTGCTATTTGCTTCATTGTGGTCGTCTCCTTCTAGCTTATGATGAATCTCAGAGGTACTTTTGTAAATCAAAAATAAACCTCCTAGAATTAGGATAATACTCTGTCCTGAAAAACCACCCTGCATATAAGCATTATCTATTTTCAGCCAGGGTTCAGACATCCCTATCAACCAAGTAATACCAAATAACAAGGCAATCCGCATAACCATTGCTAGGACTAATCCAATATTTGTCGCTTTTCCTTGGTCTTCATCTGGCAATTTTCCAGCAGCGATTGCAATAAAAATAATATTATCTATCCCCAATACGATTTCTAGAAAAGTAAGGGTCAATAAACTCATCCATACTTCTGGACTTGCAAAATCAGGCATTGCTATTAGTGGCAGTAGTTCCATTTTTCTTAGTTAATATTTACATCCGAGTTTAAAAAAAACACGCAATTTTAAGGTTTTTTTAGGAAAAGGAGTAGGATAATTGAATGAAGAATTAATAATGAATAATTCGCTAGACGTGGAAGACTAGGTCTATAAGTCATACTAGCAATTCTTAATTCTTAATTCTTCATTTTTAATTAATTACTTAGTCTTCAAATTCAATATATTCCCCATTTGGTAACAAGTACGGCAACGAGGTTCATAAGTATCTTTTTCTCCCAATACAACTTGACTATTTTCCGTGGATAGTCGATAAGAATGGGTTGCTAAATTACCACAATGTTGGCAGATAGCATGTACTTTGGTAATATACTCCGATACAGCTAATAAATCTGGCATAGGTCCAAAAGGTTTCCCTTTATAGTCCATATCCAGACCTGCTACAATTACCCGTACGCCTTTTAAAGCGAGTTGTTGGCAGATTTCTGGTAAATCGTCATCAAAAAACTGCGCCTCATCTATGCCCACCACATTAATGCCTTCCACCAATTCTAATATTTTGGAAGAGTTGTCTACGGGAATTGATAAGATGGAATTCGCATCATGAGAGACCACCTTTGCTTCATCGTAGCGCGTATCTACTCGTGGTTTAAATATTTCCACTTTCTGGTTCGCTATTTTTGCTCGTTTTAAACGACGAATTAATTCCTCCGTTTTCCCAGAAAACATGGAGCCACAAATAACTTCTATCCAACCGCTGCGTTGTCCTTTAAAGTGAGGTTCTAAAAACATTAAAAATGTGGTTTATTTGTTGATTTGTTGATGCTGTTTATTTGTTTAGGAATGCTGTAATAATAAAATATTCATTTTGTTTAAAAAAACCCTTTCCTTAGTTCTACATTAAGACGCTAAGAAAGTCTAATTTTTTTCTATCTAAAAGAGTAGATAAAAAGTATACTTGGCATATAGATCCTTTAGAGGAAGTGAATTTGATTTGTTTTTTTATAACAAACCAAATTCACTTCCTCTAAAAAAAATCTATCAAAACTACTGCTTGCCTGATACCAAAAGCTATCAAAAATCTAGCATCTTACTATAGAATTAGGCACTTTATATCTAAGTATTGATTAAAAAATATTTAGTCTTTTTGTTTTTGAATTGACCTTTTTTCTCATAGGTTTTCAACCCATTAGAAAAAAGCCCATTTCAAAAACGACTAAATATTTTTTTATCGTTACTAAACTGCTTAAACAAATAGACAGACTAAACAAATAAACAACACTATTTGCTCCCTAAAAGCTATTTTTTGTAAGCAATCCTAGACATCACTATCGGAATTGCTTATTTTGCAGGTCAAAATTTGAATAAATGGATTGAAAGAGATTATACGGGAAATAGCTGAATCGTTATCTACCAACTTACATGCAAGCTTTTCAATGTTACAATCCCTAGATAATTCAATCCTTTTTTTTAATAAAAGTGGTTTATTTGTTTATTAGAGCAATCATCTACCTGTCAGGATTTTATAAACAATTAAACTAATAAACTAATAAACAACTCTATTTATATCGTTATGAATTTAAATAAAGCACAACTATTATTAGAAAAAATCAATCGCTTGTACAAAAGTATGAGCCTTGATCCAGAAAATGTAGCTGCAATTGAAAAAGATTTGATGAGAGACTACGTCAAACAATTATATGCAGCCTTTTTGGAAGAAAATATTACAAAACCATATAAGGAACCTACTTATACTGCTCGTACAACGTATGCACCGCCCGTGGAAGTGCAAACCCCACCAGCAGTAAGACCTAGACGAGAAGAGCGAATTATCGCTCCTCCCCCACCAAAGAATGAATATAGAGAAGAAAGAACTAGGATATCGCCTCCGCCACCAGTGCAAGAGCGAATTATCGCACCTCCGCCAGTGGTAAAAGAAGTAGTAGCTAGTACCCCTCCTCCGCCCGTTTATCGGCAACCAACGGTAACGGCTGTTCCACAAAGTTCTCGACATCAAGTACCTAACGAAGAATACGAACAGCTCTTTCAACAAGAAAATTCTAATGAATTATCTCATAAGTTGAGTACTTTACCTATTTCTGATTTAAACAAAGCGATGGGCATCAATGAGCGTATTTTCACCATCAATGAATTATTTAGGGGAGATTCTGCTGCTTTTAAAAGAACCATTGCTGCCTTAAATCAACTTCCCTCGTTTAGAAAAGCTAAAGCTTATTTAGCAGAGAATGTGGTCAATGAATTTGATTGGACGAATAAACTGCGTAGAAATAAAGCAAAAAATTTCATCAAATTGGTTAATCGTAGATATCTTTAGTGAGAAGCGAGAAGTGAGAGCAGAGAAGTGAGAGAGGTATCTCACTTCTCTACGCTCACCTCTCTATTCTCTGTTCTCTGTTCTCACTTCTGTTAAAAAACCTATGGCAAAAAAAAAATACTATGTCGTTTGGGAAGGGGTAACACCGGGTATTTATGAATCTTGGCCTGCCTGTCAACAACAAATCAAAGGCTACCCAAATGCCCGATATAAATCTTTTAAAACCTTAGCGGCAGCCGAAGATGCCTATGGCAGTGCGGCGGCGGACTATATTGGCTTAAAGAAAAAACCAACCTTAGATGTTTTATCAGAATCGGATAAAAAAGACATTGTTTGGGATAGCATTAGTGTAGATGCAGCTTGCAGCGGCAATCCCGGTAAAATGGAATATCAAGGAGTAGATACTCAATCGGGTTTTCAGTTTTTTCATCAACAATTCCCTTTAGGTACCAATAATATCGGAGAATTCTTAGCTATCGTACACGCCTTAGCGATGTTAAAAAGAGACAATAAAGACACACCTATTTATACGGATTCCAAAATTGCAATGGGTTGGATCAAAGCTAAACGTTGTCGAACTAAATTGCAACGAAGTGCTAAAACCAGCTTTTTATTTCAATTAATTAAACGAGGAGAAGATTGGTTAAAAGCGAATGACTTTCCGAATCCTATCTTAAAATGGGAAACTAAAAAATGGGGAGAAATACCTGCGGATTTTGGGCGAAAATAAGGGAAAATAATTGAGAATGGAGAATGGAGAATTGAGAATTTATTAGACGCAATTTGACGGAACTAGACGTTTTTTTTGAAACACAAAAGGAACAAAAGACACAAAAGGGTTTTCACAAAAGGATTTTTATTTTGAAACACAGAATAAGAATTGAGAATTGAGAATTGAGAATTTACTAGCCGTGGGTTAGACGTAAACGTTTTTTGAAACACAAAAGGAACAAAAGATACAAAAGGGTTTTCACAAAAGGTTGCTATATGTTTTACGTTTTATTTTACGGATATATTTCAATAATAAAACTTTTGTGAAAACCCTTTTGTATCTTTTGTTACTTTTGTGTTTCAAAAAAAACGTCTAGTTCCGTCAAATTGAGTCTAATAAATTCTCAATTCTCCATTCTCAATTCTCAATTATTTCCCTTATTTGTTTTTGTTTGTTTTTTGAAGTTTACAATTAAAGAAAGAACGTGTGAGTAGGTTTGATTTCGTTGCTCGCCTACATCTGTAAAAGCATAATCGATTCTAAATTGTGCTATATCTAAACCAATACCTAGATTTGGTTGTACCGTTAAAAAGTTTTCCGTAAAAAAATTATTATCTCTTTGAAAATTATTAACGCCTACTCTAAAATAGAGGAAGTCTTTAAAATCAAATTCTAAACCAACACCTAAATCTAAACTAATAGGATCTTGACTAATCAGTGTATTTCTTTGACCATCCGTAGTAGCTATCCAATCCATTTCTCCCAACACATCCCACTTGTCATTTAATCTAAAAGACCGAGCCACCCCCAATATGATTTGAGGTTTGGTTTTTTCTACTGAATTAATAGGTAAATCATTGCCCGTTAAAGATAAGACCGAACGCTCCTGTTCAGACAGACTAAAACTCCAAGCATTGAAAGTGGTAGACGCATCTCTTAGCACTAAACCTAAACGCCATTTTTTGGCATGATACAATGCCGATAAATCAACCCCAAAGCCCCAAGAAGAAGCAAAAGAACCTATTTGACGGTATATTATTTTTGCATTTCCACCAACAAAAAACCGTCCTTTATTCGTATTTAGCCGCTGCCCATAACTTAATAATAAAGCATAATCTGCCGCAGAAAACGGCACCACATTATCATAATTAATACTCCCATCTGCTTCAAATAAACTCAAAGTATTGGGAATATCGTCAATACCAAATCTAATTAGAGAAGCACCTAATCTTTGGTGTTCTTTTGCTAAGGGTACAACAACTCCTAGGTAATCAAACTTGGCAACCCCTGCAAATTGCTCAGTGTGCATTGCTCCTCCTTGTATGCCTTCTAGTTCTAAACTAGCCAAAGCCGCAGGATTCCAATAACCAGCCATCACAGAATTAGTACTGGCTACGGTCGCATTGCCCATTGCTCTAGCTCTTGCCCCTATTCCAATGGTCATAAACTCATTAGAATATTTCTGAGCAACACTATCAAAACAGATCAGGAAGATAAATAAAGTGGCTAATAAGTATCTCATTCATTTTTTATTTTGTATATGCTCCTTGAGAACGTACACAGAAAAAGTCAAAGGTACAAACCTATATTAAATAACCCAACTTCGTTTTTTCTAAAATGACGCAGTGTAGATAGTAGAAGAGAAAGAAAATGAATTGAATGAAGGATAAACGACAGAAAAAGGGAAAGGGAATAGGGAAATGAAAAATTAAGAATGAATAATTAGGGGTGTAAAGAGAAATTTTTTAACCGTTTTTAGTCTATAAAATTAGGGGGTAATGAGAAATTCTATTGATGCCCCACGTCTTTTGAGTGGGGTAAAAAATCATAAATCATACATCTTACATCATATATCTGTCCCACTTGGAAACAGGCAAAAAAAGCAAGTAGGGACTTAAATAGCGTAAAATGGATTTATGATGTATGAATTATGATGTAAGATGTATGATTTTTGCTCCGCCCAAAACATGTGGGGTATCAATAGAATGAGAAATTACCCCCTAATAGTGCACTTTAGCTCTTAATTTTTCGATAGATTATAAAAGTGCGTTATTAGGGGGTAATTTCCCATTCTATTGATACCCCATATCTTTTAATGGTGGGGTGAAAAATCATAAATCATATATCTTACATCATAAATCACCAATCCATATAGTTTTTGTATGGTTTGTAAGGCGCAAATAGGACGTTTTTAGGTGGATTTATGATTTATGATTTATGGTTTTTCACCCCACCATTAAAAGATGTGGGGTGTCGTTAGGTTCTATTGATACCCCATATCTTTTTGGGGTGGAAATAATAGGAGCGTAGCTCCGACACCGTCTATAGAAATGCCGTTGTAGCGGTCCATAAAGGAGCGTAGCTCCGACACCGTCTATAGAAATGCCGTTGTAGCGGTCCATAAAGGAGCGTAGCTCCGACACCGTCTA
>ENA-ORXT01001516-ORXT01001516.1-marine-metagenome-genome-assembly--contig:-NODE-1516-length-30900-cov-8.839081_pt1 | contig 30900 bp, 26 predicted proteins | sample MGYA00237868_ERZ511482 | MGnify/ENA metagenome assembly ERZ511482 | reverse complement strand
CTTGTAATTGGAAAGAACCTTGCCCTTCTCCCTGGCCAATTAATTGATCATCTTCCCTCCTTATCGTCAGATCAATCGGCAAATCATCACATGAATAGGTTCCTACATAACTATCCAAATCCTCCGCAGTTTTTTCAACTGGCTCGGTAGCTTCTACTGATGCCTCTGTTTTTTCAGAAGCAACTGCTTCTTGTAAAACAAAGTCAATCTCATAACCTTGCTGATTAAAATACATTCTTCCTTCTGAAGGGAAGAACTCTATTTTTACACCTAACTCAACAAATGAAAACTTATGGTTTCCCTCAGCAGTTAATGCTTCTGGCTCCTGCCCTGTCGCTTGAAGGAAAAGTGTATTCTCCTTCGCAGTAATGATCATATCCATCGGTATAGCTTCAGTAACGTAGGTGCCTAGATACTGATTTAACTCCACTTCTGATATCTTGATATTCTCAACAGATTCTTCTGCAACAGCTTTTTCAGCATCAGCTGGATCTTGTAGAACCAAGTCAAACTCATAACCTTTCTGTTCAAAGTGCATTCTTCCTTCTGATGGAAAGAATTCAATTTTTACACCAAGCTCTACAATCGAAAATTTATGATCTCCTAATGCATTTACAGATCCACGAGACTGTCCTGTTGCTTTAAGGTAAAGTACGTTATCTTCTTTTGTAAAGATCATGTCCATCGGTAATTCGTCTGTTACATAAGTTCCTATATATTGATCAAGATCTTCACTTGTCAATTCTACAAAATCAAATGAAGGAAGCTCATATGGCTGATCAAACAATTCACTCAACACAGCCTGCTCCACTTCATGTGTTCCGTATCCAGCCCCATTACAACTCAAGGCCACACAGATATCTTGTTCATCAAAACATATAAGATTAGAAGCAAAGGCATCTATGTTTCCACCATGTCCCAAGCCATTCAATTCATTAAACTCTGTTCTGTACATTGCAAAACCATATTTATCATCTCCTACAGGTCTCATTTGTTCTAGACTTTCCATTGATATAATTTGGCCACCAAATAGCGCTTCACCAAATAGACAAAGTTCAGTAGGCGTAGAAACAACACCACCAGCTCCTAAAGGAATAGACATATCTCCTTCCGGTTCTATTAACCAACTCTCATCCATCGTATAAGACCTAGCTTCGTTGTTTGAGCTATTAATAACACTACCGTATCTAGTATTTTTCAAATTTAAAGGCGCAGTAATATATCTTTCAAGCAAAGTAGCATATGTATCTCCGTAGGTATCCTCAAGTATAAAAGTCAATAATACGTAGTTAGAGTTACTGTAAGCAAAATCTGTATTAGGCTCAAAATCAATTCCCTTACCAATAATTGTATCTATTAAAGCTGGGCGTGTTATCTGATTCTGAAACCATGTGTGATAACTTCTGTCTGTAAAATTAGTAATGCCACTTCTATGATTTAGCAAGTCCCTAACCGTAATCTTATCTGCATTTTGAACATTGGGAAAGTAAACATCAATATGCTGATCTAAATCAATTTTTCCAAGCTCAACAGCTTTCATAATTAGTGTAGCAGTAAATGTTTTTGAAATTGAGCCTATCCTAAATTTTGTTTCGTTGTTATTCGTAATTTGTGCCTCCAAGTCTGCATAACCTAGTGTCTTACTGTAGATAACTTCCCCACCTTGGGTCACTGCAACACTTCCAAAATATCTTTCCTTTTCTTCGAGAACCTGAAAGAAGCTATCCAGTTTTGTGTATGTATTATTTTGGCTTACGCAAATAAGAGAAGTAAGTAAAAAAACAAATATTGTTATAATAGATTTCATGATTATAGAATTTACAAGTGAATAAATATTGATTGACAATTCAAATCTAGAGCGTTAAAAGCTCGAAATATCATTATAGTGACCCAGTGATAGGCTCATGTGACCAGCTATTTCAAAGCTGTGACAAAAGGCGTATATCACAAAAAACAAAGTGTAACATATTTCTTCCCTAAATTGCAGTATGATCCAGTTTCTGAAAAAAAGATGGGTATATCACAGCTTAATATGGTTAACATCATACTTGCTCTTTGCTTTGATAACTTATTTGACTGTAAATAATGATGAGCCTATAATTAATAGTTTTATAGAACCACTCTTCTTTTTCATTCCTGTTACACCAATTGTCTATTTAAGTTTTTGGGCCAAAGAATATTTCTTTGACAAACGACAATACTTATTCTTCATTATTGCTGTGATAGGAATTGTAATAATTGGTGTCATGCTTTATGAATTCATAAAACAATTCGATCCAAACTTTCGTAATTCAAGAATTCAGAATGTTATTAATTTTGTATTTATACAATCGTTTGTACTTGGTCTTCAATATTTCAAAAGAGGCATCGTCAATCAGTATCAGATTCAAGAACTTAAAGCAAAGTCTGCAATAACTGAACTCAATGCACTAAAGGCACAGCTTAATCCACACTTTCTCTTTAATACCTTAAATAATATTTATGGCATTAATCAAATAGATGCCGAAAAAGGATCAGAGATGATTATGGAACTGTCGGATGTAATGCGATATCACTTAGAGTTTTCAAAAATTGGAAAGGTAAAACTCGAAGATGAAATACAATTGCTTAATGCTTATATCAAACTAGAAAAACTCAGACTAAGAGAAACATGTGATGTGCAACTTGATTTTGAACAGGTTAACGAAAGTCTAATGATTTCTCCACTACTTTTTATCCCCTTTGTAGAGAATGCTTTTAAACACGGAACTCATCCAACCAAAGAGTGCTTTGTTCATATTAGCCTAAAGACAAATGAAAACAAATTATCATTCACAGCTAGGAATAGTACAATTGTTAACCGCAAAGTTGTCAAAACTAATATAGGCTTACAAAACACACAAAGAAGATTAGAACTGATATACCCAGAAAAACATAAGCTATTTATCTCGCAAGACGAACACGAGCATTTAGTTGAATTAGATATTGACTTATGAAAAAACTAAAACTGTTAATTGTAGATGATGAACCACTAGCACACAAAGTACTAGAAGGTTATTGCGAAAAACTAGATTATGTTGAAGTCGTAGGAAATTGCTTTGACGGCATCTCTACTCTAAATTTTCTAAACAAAAACAAAGTTGATGCGGTTCTTCTCGATATTCAAATGCCTGACATTACCGGGCTAGAATTACTAGATTCCCTAAAGACGAATGCACCAAAAATAATTTTTACAACAGCCTATACTCAATATGCATTACAGGGATTTGACTACGATCAAGTAGTAGACTACTTACACAAACCTATACGACTAACTAGATTTATAAAAGCCCTAGAGCGATTAAAAAGAGTATTACTTTTAGAACAAGAATTTGGCTCAAACACCTCACCTGTTCAAATCGAAAAAAAACACAACACTTCTGACTCAGATTTTATCAGCATCAAAGACAATAAAGTTATCTACAGGATTTCACATGCTGATATCACTCACATACAGTCTTGGGGCAACTATCTCAAATTTTTTCTTGCAGATCAAGATGTCAAGATTGTAAGAAAGACAATAAAAATGGTAGAATCCGAATTGCCATCTTCTCAATTTCTAAGGATACATAAATCCTACATAGTCAACATTAATAATATCATCTCCATCGAGGGCAATCAAATTAAACTAAATGACTTGAGATTACCGATTGGTAAAAGTTATTCAGTCAACGTAAAGAAGACAGTCCTAGGTTAAGAATACCATTTCATATACTCAAAATTAATTTGTGCTGTCTCATTTTATACATAGACTCTTGTCCGTAATTTCGAAATATGGAATTTAACTTGAGCTTATAAGTATTTTTGTATCTTAGGTTGGAGGTATAGTAGTCGTATACGCATATTCCGTATCTAACTATCAAAAATATATACTATGAAAAGAATATTTTCAATCTTCATATGTACCATAGTGGCATCATTAAACCTAAATGCACAAGTACTTGAAACAAAAAATTGGTGCATTTCGATATGTGATATGGCTGGTGACGAACGAGAAAATACGGAGTTGGTATATTTGAAATTAAAGAACGATTCAATCCTTCATATTTCTAATTTGGATTCAATTAACAGAATACCACTTAGAATAGGAATCATACAACAAGATTCTATAGAAATACAAATTGAAGAATTAACAATAAGGAGAGCCGTTGATAATCTAAATAAGTCCTTTGCTAAATTAAACTTTGTCTTCTACATCGAACGAACTGATGTTATTCTATCTGATTTAGGTTTAGAGGATCTTTCTGTAGATTCCTACGAACCCTATAACGAGTTCTCTGACAAATATGATGAACCTAATTTATTAAGCATTTATATTTTCGATCATAAGGATGAATTTTGTGAAATTTCAACTACAAGAATAAGTTGTGGAAGAACTGGTGGGTTTTCATATATCCTCTCCAATAGAACCAATAATATAGTTTTGAGCAGATTCGATATATCAGACTTAAAAGTTGTAGCACATGAAATGGGTCACTTCTGGGGCTTGTACCACACATTTGAAGAGGCACAATTTGGTAAAGATGACTTTACAGAAGGAAAATGCAATACAAGTGGAGATATGATTTGTGATACCCCACCGGATCCTGGAACTATCTTTGAAGTTTATGTCAATTATAGTACATGCGAATTACTAAATCTAAAAAATGAAGCAGGCATAGATTACAAACCGCAAATTCAAAACTATATGTCATACTATAAACCATGTTATCTCAAAGAGTATAATTTCACACCAGGTCAAATGATGGTCATGCAAACTGCTGCAAGTCTACCAATGAGATCAAAGTTTATTAGATAATTTCTTATCAATAAATCTTATATCAATATTGAAGTTTTTACTGTAAGGTATTGTGTTTTAATTTCAACTTAAAGCAAAATGCTTCTATTGAAACAGATTTTTGATTTTTGAACAGAGTCATCAATCAATTAAGTTGAGGGATTTTTCGATTTGGAATAATTATTTACAATTTATTTATTCTGGATCTATACTTTTCAATTCTTGTATTCCTAGAAAAAATGCGATACTGAACAAAATTGTTATTAATCCTCCAAAGAATGGCATAAATTCGGTCATTTCGTGTCAATTTTTATAAGTTTCAAATAGATGGCAAAGGCTAATATAGAGGGCACCCATAAACCTATGAATAGTGCTTCGTCTTTATCCCCCCTAAACCACATGACTTCAGAATAAATGAGACATATAAATGCTAACGCAAACATAATCAAGTCAGTATTGCTCAGTTTTCTTTTCATTTTTTTCCGTTTATTTTAATGATTGCTATAAAATATAAACCGCATTAAAACCAGAATGTTCAATATATTTTGGACTATGAAGTTTAAGCAGAGATATAATCTATACTACCCTACCAGATCAATATACCCCATGAGCTTATTATAGATTTTTGATTTTGCTTTGTTGGACTGATAAGAATTATTAAATATGTCTGGACTACGATATAATATCCATATGCACGGATTCAAAAGAGTTGATGATTCCAACATTTAGCTCTTTGAAAAATTGGATAAAAAAACCAATTCCACATCAAAAATTATTAAGCCACTTAATTCCAATTTTCACTGCCTACGATTCCAAGTTTGGCCCTTAATTTTTATCTTTAAAAATACAATAACCAAAACCAGCAATTTCTTTCTACAAGCTAGAAGCTCAATTGAAAACAAATGAATAAAAAATTAAAAGTACTTGTATCAGGAACTGGCTTTGCTGGACAAGGACATACCGATAGAGACTATATCTGGTTGGCAATCTCATAAGGCCTGACTCCAACCTGTACTGAAATAAGTGATTCTTTTTTCTTGGCCACATCCTCAACTACCTACAATTCCTACTACTTCAGTTCCGGAATTGCTTTAGGAAAAGAATTTAGCTATGTAGTGAATGTTCATGAAGGAATCATGTACCTAAGTTTTTCAGCAGAAGGACATCCTACAAAGACCTTCACAAAAAATCTACATAAATCGGATTTCGTAAATAAATCTGATATACCAGAGCAAGTAAGAACACTTTTTGGACCTATCGATAGAGATGGTACTGAAAGAGCGATTGCTTACGCTGGTGAAAAAAACTACTTCAAACAAGGAGCCTATAATCAAACCAATGGTGAGGACCCAAAAACAAATATGGTCTGGAGTACTGGATCTGAAACTTACGATGGTGATATCCCAAAACAATATGACAACGGCAGTTATACTGAAGTTTGGTTTAAAGATGGAAGGATTAGTAAATCTACTATGCCTGACACCAAATAGTTTTATAATCTTCATTTCCCATTATGAAATTACCGATGTAAAAATATTCGCCAACAGCTCCGACCGTAATTTTGTTGCCGTCAAAATCGAAACTGATGAGGGCCACTATGGTCTCTGTGATGCAACACTCAATGGAAGAGAAATGGCAGTTATCACATATTTGCAAGAGCACATCAAACCCTGCCTGATCGGAAAAGAGCCCCATCAGATTGAAGACATTTGGCAATATCTATACAAAGGCGCCTGTTGTCGAAGAGGACCAATAACCATGACTGCCATTGCTGGTATTGACATCGCACTATGGGACCTCAAAGGGAAAGTAGCAGGACTTGCTGTCTATCAATTACTAGGCAGCAAGAGTCGTTCAAAAATAAAATTATGGCGACCTCTATGAAATAATGAATTTTGACAATTGGTTAAATGCGCAGCCAAAGCAATAATTTTCCAAAAATTGTTTTGACATTTGAACAAATTGATTGAAACTGAATTATATTATTGATAGATTGTAAGAATTAATATTAATTGATTAAAATGATAAGAGAAGGAACAGAAGTAAAATGGAAATGGGGCCAAGGATATGCTACAGGAAAAGTAGAAACTACTTACACCAAATCGATCACTAGGACCATAAAAGGAAGCGAGGTAACTAGAAACGGGTCAAGTGAGGATAAAGCACTTTTTATAAAGCAAGATGACGGAGGAGAGGTTTTAAAACTTGAAAGTGAAGTAGATAGAGTAGATTAACAAAACTGAAAAAAGTATAATCCAAGTGACACTTATGATGCCCATTTGGTGTGTAGCGGATTGCCTTGAACATATTTAAAGGCTTGACTAAATTTTTTTGATGTTCACTCCAAATCCTTGCCAGTAAGAATTTGGAGGTCGTGATTATATATCTACTTAATTCTCATCTGCCTATCTGCATCCCTCTTTAAGTCCTTATCCTTAATCGAACTTCGTTTATCATAAGTTTTTTTACCCTGAGCAAGTGCGATTTGAATTTTTACAAATCCTCGCTCTGAAAAATATATTTTATAAGGAATAATTGTTAGACCCTTTTCCTTCACTCCTCTATCCAACTTCTTAAGCTCTGTTTTCCTCAAGAGCAATCTGCGATCTCGTCTTGTTTCGTGGTTGTTGACATTACCATGAGAATACTCCCCAATGTACAAGCTCTTGATTAAAAGTGCATCATTTTTAAAATGACAATAAGCATCTTTTAGATTTGCATTTCCTGCTCGGAGAGATTTTACCTCTGTACCCACGAGCATTACACCAGCCTCAAATTCTTGAATAAAACTATATTCAAATTTTGCTTTCTTATTTACTATTTCTTTAACCTTAGACTTTGCCATTATAATTTTTCCAATAGGAAGTTTGTCATTTTAGTGTATAGGTGTAACCTTGTGGGACCACCATAGATTCCATGATTACGATTTGGATAATAATACGTATCAAACTGCTTATTTGCTGCTATCAAGGCATTTGCCATTTCAACTGAATTTTGCCAATGTACATTATCGTCTCCCATTCCATGGACCAAAAGATAGTTTCCTTTCAATTGATCTGCAAAATAAATTGGGGAGTTATCTTCGTATCCATCCTTATTCTCCTCTAGCGTTCTCATGTATCTTTCTGTATAGATTGTGTCATACCACTTCCAAGATGTTACAGGAGCAACTGCAATAGCCGCCTTGAAAACATCATTTCCTTTAAGGATACAAAGTGAAGACATGTAACCTCCATAACTCCATCCAAAAATTCCAATCCTAGATGCATCGGTATATGGCAATGCACCTAAATATTTTGCTGCATCAATCTGATCGATCGTTTCGTAATGACCAAGCTTCAAGTAAGTCATCTTCTTAAACTCTTCTCCTCGTCCACCTGTACCACGATTGTCAATGCAAGCAACAATGTAACCTTCCTGTGCAAGCATTTGAAACCACCAGTAATTTTGCCCTTTCCAACTATCCGTCACTTGCTGACTTCCAGGACCACCATATAAATACATGAATACTGGATACTGTTTATTTGGATCAAAGTCATTCGGCTTCAACATCCAACCGTTTAAGTTCACTCCCTTCTCCGTATCAAAATTTATAAATTCAATTGGTGCCGTTCCTCTTACAGATTTAGTCTTACTAAGTTTTTTATTATCCTCTATACTTCTCACTTCTACTCCCTTCTTATCATAGACTACATAAGTTGGTGCTGAATTAATCGTACTATGATTCAATACAAAGTAATCAAAAGTTGCGCTAAATTGTGCTGAGTTAGTCCCTTCGTTTTTTGATAATTTTTTTGTTTCCCTTCCGGTAAATGAGCTTGCGTACACCTCTTTCTGCATAGCATTATTCTTTGCTGCCTGGTAGTATACCATTTCATTCTTCTCATCAACCCCATAAAAAGAAGTTACATCAAAATCACCTTTCGTAATTTGATTCTTCAATTTACCATTCATATCGTACAGATAAACATGATTGTACCCATCCATTTCACTTGTCCAAATAAAGTGTTTTTTATCCTTTAAGAAAGTTAGGTTATCTGTAACATCGATGTAGTACTTATTTTTTTCAGTGTACATTACTTTTGCAGATCCATCTTTTGCATTAGCCAGATAGAGCTCTAATAGATTCTGGTGCCTATTCATTTTGTAAATACACAATTTATCATTTTCCTGTGTCCACTTGATTCTAGGTATGTACTTATCGTTCATATCTCCTAGATCAATCTTTTTCGTTTTTCCAGTCTCGAGATTGTAAAGATGTACAGAAACCACTGCATTGTTCTCCCCCACTTTTGGATATTTCCAAGTTACATATTCCGGATACAATTCATCCCTAAAATTTACCATAGTAAATTCTGGTACTTCTGATTCGTCAAATTTTATGTATGCCAGATTTTTTCCATCAGGACTCCATTCAAATGCCTTCACAAAAGCAAATTCTTCTTCATACACCCAATCCGTTATCCCATTGATAATATTATTTTTTTCACCATCAGAGGTTATTTTCTGTGCATCACGCTGAGAAAGGTTTTTTATATAGAGATTGTTTTCAAACCCAAAAGCTACGTTGTCCTTTGTAGGAGACAAACTTGCGTTCATAATTGGCTTGTCGTATACATCCATCAATTGCTTTGACTTGGTATCATAGACATGGACCATTGATGTATAAGATCTTCTGAAAATTGATTTGTTGTCTGATTCAATCATGATATATGATTCATCATCATTAAATTTATAGCTCGACATTTCTACATCATATCCTTCAGCTTTGAAGAATATACTATCGACGATATCTTCTACAAATTCGCCAGTAGTTATATCATACTTCTTGATTGCTTTATCCTCCAACCTAGCATAGTGCTTTCCATCTTGCATAAAATTAAATCCAGGAACTCTTTTGTCAAGAAATTTATAGTCCCTCCAGATATCTTCTATGGATATTTTGCTTTGCGCAAATGAAGTTGAAGAAAGAATAAAAAGGATTGGAAATAATAAGATCGCCTTTTTCATCGAATTTTTTTTGTAAATATAATAAAGTGCTTCAAGTAAATGAATAAAGCCCAATCAGTATGATGACATATGATTAGGCTTTACCTTGTATTTTTTAAATTATTGTCTTAAATCTTGTATCCACAAGTAAACATCGCTTTGAAATTATTTTGATTTTTATTGACCAATTGATTTCTTCCATCTGTTAAAACCAAGTATGGATAATATCCTTCAACATCAGAAAAAGAGAACGCAGCAAAGTCGATATAAAACCTATCACCTCTAAACCCTAAGCCACCTGTGATTGTTTTCCTTACAAATTCATTATCATCTATCAGATAAGGAGACCCTTGGCCATTAAAGCCCACTCTGACTCTAAACTTTTTATATGCAAGCTCTGCACCCAATCTAAGGCTCAATGCATTTGTCAACTCACCACGGATATCATCATTTACCTCTTGTTGATAATCTATTGTTGATGGAGAATTATCATTGATTGTAAAGTCAAAGTTTGCTGCCTTATAATTTTGGAATTCTGCATCCGCATTTACAAATCCTTTAAAGTCTCCAAAAGAAAACAAGGTTCCTGCGCTGGCTACAAATCTACTGGTAGTTTTTAGAAGGTAGTTAAATCTTCCATCCGGTGATTCAGAATTCAAGGTTACATTTTGATCGCTGGTATTAAAGTATTCATATTGCATCTCAGTATAATAATCATCTTGAAGTCTTAACCAACTTGGACTGTGATAAGCCAAACCAACTCTTACTTGCTTACCCAACTTTGCAGTAGCTCCCGCCTTGATGTTTAAGCCAAATCCAGAGGTGCTCAAACTTTCTACATACTCTAATCTATTAAACGGATTGATGCTACCAGCATCGGGACCCATATTCTCTTTATATGTTTTTATCTCTTCAAATGAAACAAATGGAATCGATCCTACCACTCCTACATTCACCACATTGGCTATATTGCCAGCCCACCCTAGACTAAACTCATTCATTTTACCTGATCGCTCTACAAACTGATTTTTTAATACCACTGTTGTTGTATCATAGATATCTGTTTCATAATTTAGGTCAGAATCAGAATCAAAAATTGCACCTGCATCATAAGCCACACCACCCTCAAATGGATCTAGTTCATTTAATCCGTTCCCATTTGCCACCTCTACAAAACGCTCTGTTATACTTCCTACTGTTGCCGCAGAGTAATTAAACTCTTCAGACAAGTTTTTTGTCTGTGTCATACCAATAGAAAAATTTGATGTCAGCAAGGAACTTGCCCTCGGTTTTCTATGGATAACAAAACCAATATTTGAAATGTTGAAGTTTGTATCATCGATTCTGGTGCCATTGGAGCCCATTATTGAATTAGGTCGGACGACTCTAGAAGTATTATTAATTCTATTTAAAGCAAAACCAAAATTAAATTCTGATTTGTAAAAATCTCCCATTCCAGCTGGGTTGATCAAAAGTGAACCAAAATCTCCACCCATGGCTCCAAAGCTACCGCCGACACCTGCCGTTCTTGCTGTACCTATTGTCTGAAGATCAGAATATCTAACAGCGTCTGTCAAGGATTGAGAAAATAAACTTGTTGACAAAAAAATTATAAAAATGCTACTTAAATATTTCATATTAATGTGATTGAATTGTTTGTAAATGGAAGTTATAGGTATAAAAATGGTGGACAAAATTTCACAATTAGTGTCCACCATTCTTTTATATGCTTGTCATCGCTGACCGATTATTACTTAGTTTCCTCTACCGCCACCGCTTCTGCTTGAAGAACTTCTCGATGATCCTCCTGAACTTCTTGGAGAACTACTTCTGCTTGAAGCTCCACTACTTCTACTTGAAGATCTACTCGATCCGCTATTGTAAGATCCTCTTCTTGATGATGATCTGCTTGAGCCATTATTGTAAGATCCTCTGCTTGATGATGATCTGCTTGAGCCACTATTATACGAACCTCTGCTTGATGACCCTCTTGCAGAAGAACTTCTTGTAGATGATCCTCTTGTTGAAGATCCTCTTGTTGATGAACTTCTTGTCGATGATCCTCTCGTTGAGCCACTATGGTATCCTTGTCTACTTGATCCATTGTATGTGTCTCTCTGCGTACTTCTAGTAGGAGCTTCTCCTCTAAACACACTAGATCTAGGTGATTTAGTAGTTGGAGTTGACCCGCTATTACTTGTAGAAGGTCTAGGTCTAGGAGAATATGTCGGAGCCTCTGCCGTACCTCTTGTTCCATTTCCTGCTGATGGTCTTGGAGTAGATGCTGGTGCTTCCGCAGTGCCTCTTGTTCCTTTTCCTGCTGATGGTCCAGTTGATATTCCAGGAGAAGTAGGCCTTACTCCTTTAGGATTATCTTCTGTTTGTATATTTCTTGGTGGTCCACTAGTTCCAGGAGTTACCGTAGAAACAGCTGAAGGTGATGATCCAGTTTTAGATGATCCTCCATTCTCAGAACCTCCTACAAATCTAGGTCCCTCTGTTCTTCCTTGAGAACTACTGCTTGTGCTTCCACCAGTTCTAGGACCATAGTGTCCATTCCAGCTATTGCTATTGTTGGCATATGGGTTGCCATTATTAGAGCCATATCCATTGTTCCAACCATTATTATTACTCCAGCCATTACCCCAGCCGTTGCCGTATGTTCCACCATACCAACCGCCACCTGGTGGGCAACTATTCCAAGAATTAAATGCCCATGGATTGTATCCTGCATAGTATGCTTGAGCATAGCCATATCCGCCACCAAATCCATATCCGAAACTTGGTACCCATCTTCTCACTCTAAATCCCCATCTATCAATGGCCCATACGTAGGATCCTCTTGAGTAGTGGTTTCTATTATAGTTTACAAACGAGTAGCTCCCAGCGTAAAACGGATCAGCATAGCATGCGCTATTATATCCGAAATTTCCAAATGGTCTATGGAATCTTCTTATTCGTGATGAATAGTAATTATCATACTCAGACCAGTAATCAAAGTCAGAGTATGTTTCATCATCATAGTAGTAATCTTCTACATCAGTATACTCAGTCACTTGTTCTGTCTCGTAATAAGTAGTTTCATCATCTGGATTGTAGTACAAGTCGTCAAACTGTGCTGACATGCTTGTTGAGAACCCGAGAATGATGGCCAAAAACGATGTTAACTTTAGCGTTTTCATAATCTTATTTTTAGAATTAACAGAAATCATTTTATATCATTTAATACACCCTCAATTTATTAGTTTTGCGGGTGATATGCTGTTAATGCACTCTTAAATCTTGTGTTCACCTTAGTTAAAAAGGGTTAAAACATTGATTTACAACATTAGTAGCACTATTGAGACGTAGAATATCAGAATATGTTCACTATAAAATGAGAAAATGGCTAAGGAAATAACAAACCGTTCGGAGGACTACTCGCAATGGTACCTAGATATTGTAAAAAAGGCACAACTCGCTGATAATTCGGCAGTTAGAGGCTGTATGGTTATAAAACCTACTGGATATGCAATCTGGGAGAATATGAAAGCCCAATTGGACAAAATGTTCAAAGAAACCGGTCATGTCAACGCCTATTTCCCTCTGTTCATTCCCAAAAGCTTTCTTTCTAAGGAAGCTGACCATGTGGAAGGTTTTGCTAAGGAGTGTGCTGTGGTCACTCACCACCGTTTGATGAATAACCCAGATGGTCCTGGCGTAATAGTTGATCCTTCTGCCAAATTGGAAGAAGAGTTGATTGTAAGACCTACTTCTGAGACCATTATTTGGAATACATACCGTGATTGGATTCAGAGTTACCGTGATCTGCCTCTATTGATAAATCAATGGGCAAATGTGGTACGTTGGGAGATGAGAACTAGACCCTTTCTAAGAACTGCTGAGTTCCTTTGGCAAGAAGGTCATACTGCTCATGCAACAAGTGAGGAAGCATTGGAAGAATCAAAGTTGATCCACGAACTATATGCAAGATTTGCAGAGGACTACATGGCCATGCCTGTCATCAAAGGTGCTAAAACTGCCAATGAGAGATTTGCGGGAGCGGTAGAAACCTTTACCATCGAAGCCATGATGCAAGACAAAAAAGCATTGCAAGCAGGTACTTCTCACTTCCTAGGACAAAATTTTGCGAAAGCATTTGATGTAAAATATCTAACCTCAGAAAATAAAGAGGAACATGTATGGGCTAGTTCTTGGGGCGTATCCACAAGGTTGGTGGGTGGACTGATTATGACCCATTCCGATGATGAAGGATTGGTCTTACCTCCAAAGTTGGCTCCTATCCAAGTCGTGATTGTTCCGATTCCAAAGCCACTACCCGAGCTTTTGGAAAAAGCCGATGAAATCGCAAAGGAATTGAAAGCGCGAGGAATCTCTGTGAAGATTGACAAAGATGAAAGCAAAAGACCTGGATTTAAGTTTGCAGAATACGAGATGAAGGGAATTCCAGTTAGAATTGGAATAGGACCTAGAGATTTGGCAAAAGGTCAGGCAGAGATAGCTAGAAGAGACACGAAAGAAAAGACCGGTGTGCCATTGGATGGTTTGGGCCATTATGTCGAAGAATTGCTTGTAACTATTCAAGATAGCTTGCTTAGCAACGCAAAGGCCTTCCAAACTGAAAATACTCATAACGTTGATACTTATGATGATTTTAAGTCTGCCCTTGAAGAAAAAGGCGGATTTATCATGGCTCATTGGGATGGTACTTCAGAAACTGAATTAAAAATTAAGGAGGAAACGAAGGCTACGATACGATGTATTCCTATCGATGGAGATAAAACTCCAGGCAAATGTATACTGACGGGAGCGCCTTCAAGCCAGCGGGTCATATTTGCGAAAGCGTACTAAAATAGGGCTATACAAAGGAAAAGGACCCATCCTGGGGTCCCATAATTTTTGGTCATCGTTTCATCTCAGGTAAGAGTTTTAAGTTGACCATGGATCTCATGAAGTAAACTATTTGCAAGATAAGAAAAAGACCACTATTGGCAATGTGGAAAATTTATAAATAAGGGCTTGTTTAATGCAAATGAGTTGCATACATTTGCATCACTTTTCGCACAGGCGGAAAAAACAGATATGAAGTAAATGGTGAAGTGGGTGAGTGGCTTAAACCAACGGTTTGCTAAATCGTCGTACTTGGAAACAGGTACCGGGGGTTCGAATCCCTCCTTCACCGCCATATATATTTAAGAATTAATGATAGGGATGTAGCGCAGTCCGGTTAGCGCACTTGGTTTGGGACCAAGGGGTCGAAGGTTCGAATCCTTTCATCCCTACTATCATTCAGAAGACCACGAGCAATCGTGGTCTTTTTTTGTTTAAGGGCTTTTATTCGACGAAGAAATTATCTCACCATTGCCATAAATTACCCAATATTTAGCTCGACTTTTGCCATTATATATGAACACAAACAAAACGACACTATTCTTCATATTCATCACTGTACTTATCGATGTGATTGGAATTGGAATTATTCTTCCCATAGTTCCTGATCTAATCATGAAATTAACTGGCAAAGGAACGGCAGATGCTGCCATCTATGGAATGTGGTTGACAACCGCATTTGCAGGTATGCAATTTTTGTTTGCACCAGTACTCGGGGAGATTTCTGATCGTTTTGGTAGAAGACCTATTCTATTGATTGCTTTGTTTGGTTTGAGTATCGATTATATGATTCATGCTTGGGCACCTACAATAACTTGGTTGTTTGTTGGTCGGTTTTTGGCTGGCATCATGGGAGCGAGTTTCACAGTGGCGACAGCCTACATTGCAGATATCAGCAAGCCAGAAGAGAAAGCTCAAAACTTTGGGATGATTGGTGCTGCCTTTGGATTGGGTTTTATCATCGGACCAGCCATCGGAGGATTCTTTGGTGAGATAGATGTACGTCTACCCTTTTATATTGCAGCAGGACTCAGCTTTCTAAACTTTTTGTTCGGTTTCTTTTTTGTGCCAGAGTCACTTCCACCAGAAAATAGACGTCCGATGGAAGCTAAGAAAATGATAGCTGGTGTATCATTATTAAGCTTGCGCAAATATAAAGGCGTGCTACTTTTAATCGGTGCATTTTTTATTGCCAATCTTGCTGGACAAGTTCTGCCGACTGTCTGGTCTTACTATGGTATTGAAAGATATGACTGGAGTCCAAAAGATATAGGAATCTCCTTAATGGTTGTCGGGCTTTGTGTTGCCATCGTGCAAGGATTTTTAATAGGAAAAGCAACCAAAAGATTTGGTCAAAGAAAAGTGGTCACCGTTGGCTTTCTGTTTTGGACCATAGGAATGTTTTTATTCTCCATAGCAACTGAACCTTGGATGTTGTATATATTTCTAATTCCTTATGCTTTAGGAGGTGTAGCTGGTCCAACAGTACAAGGCATGATTTCAAATGAAGTATCTGAAAAAGAACAAGGAAATCTGCAAGGAGCTATAGCCAGCCTTTTAAGTGTAACCGCAATTTTAGGGCAACTGATATTCGCACCTTTTTTTTACTTCTTTATTAGACCAGGAGGTACAATTTATTTTCCAGGAGCATCATTTGCCTTAGCTGCATTCTTTTTATTCATTGCATTCTTGATGGCGATGACTGCCATGAAAAATATTGGCATACAAGAAAGAGCGCTTTCAAATAAAAAAATTATTTAATTATTAAAGAAATCTCAATACGAAAGACGTGAAAGGGAAAAGAAAGAAGAGTGTATTGTCCACAGGAAGTATTACTGTATTACACTTGCTACTAAACTGCTAATTTTTTAGCGATGATATTCTTGATGCTCACACCTTCAATTTTTGCCTCTAGCCAAGAAATGATATCGAGATATAGAAATGGTCTTTTCTCGTAAGGCCTGGCTTCAATTTTTGAAAGTTCATCTTTTAATTTGATGAATTCAAAATTCATATCTTTTGGAAACATCTTTGGAGTTTTCCGCAAAAATTTGATGATCTCGATTTGGGTTTGTTCTAGTTCTTTCATTTTAGAAAGAAAACGATATAATGATTTTACTTGATAATTAACCAAGGTTTCATTTCCTTTATCAAAATTTGAAATGAGATTTAAGATCCTAGCAAAGCTCTGAATGTCTTGCCTGAAGTCTGGATAATTTTGATTGCAAATATTATTCAAGTAATCAATCGCCTTATCCAAATCCCCGATACCGAAATAACAACAACCCAATTTATAATTTAAGATTAGTGTTCGGTGTTGATCCCAACCATATTGATTCTCTTTTAGTATCCTTCCTAATTCTTCTAATTCATCCGATACTTCATATTCTCCATTTAAAAAAATATTATTTAGAAAATGGGTCCATTTAAAAAGTTGAAAAAGTGAAACCTCATTGAAAGAAGGAATCTTATTTTTATGAATATCGAAATCAAGGAATTGACTGTATGCATCATTGAATCGATCTCGACTTTTCGTCATAAATAGCGCATTCAACAAATTATGATATCCTTTGATATACGGAGTGGTACTTGTAATTTTTCTTACCGGATTAACCTCGTATAGGTTGACCCACTTCCGTGAATATTTATAACAATTGATAAAATCTTGGGCCATGTAATGGAACCATACATATGATTGATACAAATACAGTTTTTGATAAAATTTTAAATCTTGTTCTTTATAAACAGGAATATTTTTATCAAAAAATGATTTTAGTTCTTCATACTCACTATCATTCTTTACAAACCCTATTCTCAGAAACCGCCCATAAAGTAATAGTGATAAATTTGATAATTGATTGGTCAAGTCTATCTGCTTAAGGATAGTATTTGACTCACTACTAAGCTCATCAGCTTTTATCGACATTGAACCAGTAACATGTTGAGATTCGATTTGTTTTTCAAAATATAAAATCGAAAGTGTTAGAGTTTCAAAATTGATTTCTCTCGACTGTTTTTTGGCTTTGTCCAAAATCTCTAAACATGTTTTGTACATGCCTTTGTCGTATAAAATTCTTGCAAAATCAATTTGCTCTCTTACTTGCAGCTCGGCAATCTTGTTTCTTTCCAAAAGTCTAAGACAAGAAAGGATTTGCTTAAACAAATTTGCCTTCAAATTAGAAACTTGGGTCTTCTTTAAATCTGGAATCTTCTTTAATGCACTGGCTTCATCAAAGTATTTGTCCTTGCTTATAAGTTGAAATAATTGCATAAACTTAGTATCACCATCGTTACCATTTCGCTTAACAAAAAGTTTAAAACTTCTTTTTTCAGCTTTGGTAAGACTATTGATGAGGCTAACTAGCTTATCTGACTGAGATTTCAACATCTATAAGTTCAAAATTATCATACAAAGTTAAGTTAAATGGATTCTTAGCATAAGGTTTTAGTCGTAGATACTTATAACGACCCAATAGAAATACTGGTTTAGCTTTTGTAAATAACCTGTAGCTATATCACTAACTATCAATCAGTTATAAGCTGAAAAGCCAATTTTTGGCATTGTAATCCTTACAAAATATGGTTTCACCCACCAGCTAATTGGGATTAGATTTATATAGAGCTTGAATTAAGTTCTTAAATATAAAGGAAACTCATGGAGAAAATTCACATTTTTGACACAAGCCTGCGAGACGGCGAACAGGTCCCAGGTTGCAAACTAAATCCAAAGGAAAAGTTCAAACTCGCTATACAATTAGCGGATTTAGGAGTAGATATAATTGAGGCAGGTTTTCCTATTTCAAGCCCCGATGATTTTCGCGCGGTCTGTATGATTGCCAAGGAAATTAAAGACACAACAATCTGCGCGCTTTCTAGAGCAGTTGAAAAAGACATCGACATCGCGGCTGAGTCACTAAAGGATGCCAAGAAGCCTAGAATTCATACTGGGATCGGAACATCAGAACTTCATATCAAATACAAATTCAATTCTACAGAAGATAAAATAATTGAGAGAGCTGTACAGGCAGTACGTTATGCAAAGTCATTTGTTGAAGATGTAGAGTTCTATGCAGAAGATGCTGGAAGAACAAATAATATATTTTTAGCAAAGGTTATTGAAGCAGTCATCAAAGCTGGTGCCACTGTCGTTAATATTCCAGACACAACAGGTTATTGTTTACCTCAAGAATATTCCAACAAGATTGCTTTTCTGAAGGAATATGTAAATGGGATAGATAAAGCCATCATCTCAACCCATTGCCACAATGATTTGGGAATGGCTACAGCAAACAGTATTGCAGGAATCGAAAATGGAGCACGTCAAATAGAATGTACTATCAATGGCATTGGGGAGAGAGCAGGAAATACTGCTTTGGAAGAAGTGGTCATGACAATAAAACAAAGAATGAGTCATCAGTTTTATACAGATATTAAAACCCCTTTACTTAATAAAGTAAGTAAAATGGTTTCTGAGGAAATGTGTATGATGGTACAAGCTAATAAGGCTATTGTAGGAGAAAATGCATTTGCGCATTCATCAGGAATCCACCAAGATGGCGTAATCAAGAAAAGGGAAAATTATGAAATAATAAACCCATTGGATGTCGGTGTTGATCATTCATCTATAATTTTGACAGCAAGAAGCGGTAGAGCAGCCCTAGCCTATCGTTCAAAACAAATTGGCTTTGACCTTTACAAAGAACAGCTTGATATAGCGTATGAGAATTTCATTAGTCTTGCAGACATTCATAAAGAAGTCAAAGAAGCAGAATTATCAAATATGCTAACAGGTCTTTTTGGTGCTTCATGTAGACAAGCCGTTTAACAATAAAAAAATGGAAAAGAATTCTATAAAGCAAAATCAAACTTTGTTCGATAAAATTTGGGATGCACATGTTGTCAAACAAGTAACAGAGACTCGACAAGTAATTTACATAGATAGACATTTTATACATGAGGTAACCAGTCCTCAAGCATTCTCTGGACTTATCGAAAGAGGAGTCCCCATTTACCGTAAGGATAAAATTACGGCAACTGCAGATCACAATGTTCCTACTATCAATCAACATCTTCCGATTCAAGAACCAAATTCGCGTAAGCAGATAAATACACTGATTGAAAATTGTGAAAAAAATCAAATTCCACTTTATGGTCTCGGTCATAAGAAGCAAGGGATTGTGCATGTGATTGGTCCGGAGCAAGGACTGACAAAACCTGGGATGACGCTCGTGTGTGGAGACAGTCATACTTCTACTCATGGTGCATTTGGTTGTGTTGCCTTTGGAATTGGAACTTCGCAAGTTGAGCAAGTAATGGCGACTCAATGTTTACTTTTGGAAAAACCGAAGAGAATGAGGATTACGGTTGACGGCCAATTATCAAAAGGTGTGTCAGCGAAAGATCTTATTTTATATGTCATTGCAAAACTAACTACTGGCGGAGGGACTGGATATTTTGTAGAATATGCTGGAACTGCCATCGAGCAACTTTCGATGGAAGCTCGGATGACCGTTTGTAATATGAGCATAGAGATGGGAGCAAGAGGAGGACTCATTGCACCAGATCAAACAACTTTTAAATATCTTAAAAATAAAGAGCACAGTCCAAAAGAAGATAAGTGGGAGGAGGCAGTTAAGTTTTGGTCCAACTTATACACGGATGAAAATGCAGTCTTTGAAAAGGAGTATAAATTTGATGCAAGTGACATCGAGCCGATGGTAACTTTTGGAACAAACCCGGGAATGGGAATTGGCATTAAAAATAGCATTCCAAAAAAGGGGAATTACAAAGCACTCAGCTACATGGGCTTGGAAAATACTGAATCATTGTTGGGTAAAAAAATTCAACATGTTTTTATAGGCAGTTGTACAAATGCAAGAATAGAAGACCTGAGATCAGTTGCTAAGTTTTTAGAAGGAAAACAAAAAGCAGAAAGTATAACCGCTTTGATTGTCCCCGGCTCAAAGAAAGTTGAGTTGCAAGCAAGGGCTGAAGGTCTCGACGAAATATTTAAGAAAGCGGGTTTTGAATTAAGAGAGCCAGGTTGTTCTGCTTGTCTAGGAATGAACGAAGATAAAATACCTTCCGGAGAATATTGTGTCAGTACTAGCAACAGAAATTTTGAAGGAAGACAGGGGCCTGGAGCAAGAACAATATTGGCAAGCCCACTTACGGCAGCTGCAGCTGCAATTCATGGTAAACTTGTAGATGTAAGAGAATATATATAATGGAAAAATTATCAAATTTAAAATCAACTGCTGTACCTCTTCCAATTGAAGATGTGGATACAGATCAGATAATACCAGCAAGGTTTCTAAAAGCCACTAGCAAATTAGGCTTTGGCGAAAATTTATTTAGGGATTGGAGATATGACAAAGAAGATCAAAAAAACGAATCTTTTGTATTAAACAATCCAAATTATTCAGGATCAATATTGGTGGCTGGGAAAAATTTTGGCTGTGGTTCGAGCAGAGAGCATGCAGCATGGGCCATTTACGGACATGGTTTCAAGATTGTCATCAGTAGCTATTTTGCAGATATTTTTCAATCCAATGCTCTCAATAACGGAATACTACCCATTGTGCTAAATGAGCAGCAACTCGATACTGTATTTCAAGAAATTGAGAAAGATCCTAATGTAATTTTTGAAGTAAACTTGGAACATCAACAATTAATCTTCGGGAAAAATGTATTTGGTTTTGAGATAGATCCATATAAAAAAGATTGCTTATTGAATGGTCATGACGATATTGACTACCTGCTTTCAATAAAAGAAGAAATTGTCGCTTTCGAAAATCAACAAGTAGTCTATTAAAGTTCGAGTATGAAACAACTAAGAAAAATCACAGTACTGCCTGGGGATGGAATCGGTCCAGAGGTTATTGCTCAGGCGATAAAAATTCTTGACAGCATCAAAAATAAATACGGTCATAAATGGATTTATTTTTATGCTGATATTGGTTCGATTGCAATTGACAATCACGGTGACCCTTACCCAGAAGAAACTGAAGAATCTTGTATAAATTCTGATGCAATTCTATTAGGAGCTATCGGTGACCCTAAATATGACAATGATCCTTCTGCCAAAGTTCGACCTGAACAAGGCTTGTTGAAGATGAGAAAAACGCTTGGTTTATATTCAAACATTAGACCAGTAAGAGTGCACCCAAGTGTAGCTCACCTAAGTCCTGTAAAAGAAGAAAGGCTTAAAGGAGTAGACTTTGTTATTTTTAGAGAATTGACTGGCGGTTTGTACTTCGGAAAAAAGGAAAGGCAGAAAGATTTTGCTTCAGATTTATGTAATTATACAAGAAAAGAAATCAAAAGAGTTGCCAAGCTGGCTTTTGAGATGGCACAAAGAAGAAAAAAGAAACTTACGCTGGTAGATAAAGCAAATGTTTTGGAAACCTCAAGATTGTGGAGAGAAGTTGTCAGCAAAATGAGTGTAAAATATCCTGACGTGGAAACCAATTATCTTTTTGTCGATAACGCTGCCATGCAACTAATCATCAATCCAGCACAGTTTGATGTTGTCTTGTGCAGTAACTTGTTTGGGGATATTATTTCTGATGAGGCAAGTGTTCTTGTTGGGTCACTTGGTTTACTTCCAAGTGCATCAAGAGGAAAAACACATTCTTTATATGAGCCCGTTCATGGCAGCTATCCTCAAGCTGCTGGAAAGGATATTGCAAATCCGTTTGCCACGATTCTATCTGTAGAAATGATGCTTAGAGATTTTGGTTTAACCGACGAGGCAGACGATATCCTCAAAGCCTTCGATTTTTGCATTCAACATGAAATTGGAACAGTAGATTTAGGTGGTAACTTCAATCTGTCTTGTAACTTGGTAGGAGATGCGATGAGCATACTTATTGATGAAGGAATAAATAAAATCAGAAGTGATAAATTTATTCAGAGTTTTTCTACTATTATTTAAATCTAATAATTACTAGTTTAAAATCTTTCCAAGAAATTCTTCTTTTTTTCTTCTTGCAACTGGAACTTGAGATCCGTCACTCATCACCACATTTCCATCCTTTAGATATTTATCTATAAGATGAACATTGATTAAATGTGATTTATGACAAGAGTAAAAGTCATAACTTAATAGCATGTTTTTGTATACTCCGATGTTGTAGGAGCTGACAATTGTGTTGCCATCTAAAAGATGAATTTTGGTATATTTCTGCCATCCTTCACATCTAATTATGTTAGCAACTTTGACAAAATCGTATGCTTCGGTATTGGCTAATGCAATTTTGGTGTCTTGCTTTCCAACATTTTTAATATTGAATTTAAGGACCTCGTAATGCTCTACTTTTTGTTGGGTTTCAATATTATTCTTTGCCTTTTCAACAGCAGATTGAAGATCTTCAGTACTAATGGGTTTTAAGATATAATCTACTGCACTCACTTTTAATGCGTCAAGTGCAAATTCATTATAACCGGTAGCAAAGATCAATTGAAAATTAATCCTATCAAATTTGTGCAATAAATCGAATCCTGATTCTCCAGGCATCGCAATGTCGAGAAAAACAATATCTGGATTGGTCTTGGTAATTAACTCGTATGCCTCTGAAGCGTTTGATGCTTTCCCAATAACTTTTATTTCAGGACAATAACGACTTAATTTTATGTCTATAACTTCTCTTAATTTTGGTTCATCATCTACAATAATAGCTGTATACTCCATTTTTGTCTTTTAGAGATTAATGGTATCTTATTAAAAGGAATGCCACTTGTGTTTCGGTCTTAAAAAATACCCAAACGCTATATGTAAATTGATTAGTAGAATAGAAAAATAGCTAAATTTCATCTAACTGTCAAACAGAATAAGAAATTATGCTTGCAAAGCTATTCTTCATACAAAAAATTGATTTCTATTTGGGTTCCTATAGCGACATTGTTAACGTGGAGGTCTATACTTTGAATATGAACTTTTATATCCCTTTGACTATTAATCGTATGTAATCTGTCTTTCACAATTTCTAAGCCACGAGACTTATGCTTCGTTGTTCCTAACTTATTTGCTGCGGCTCTTCCAATACCGTTGTCAATAATTAAGCAGGTCATTTTAAACTCATCTATATATTGAAAATGAATCGTTAGTTTTCCATCTCTGCCTTTTAGATGATACAATCCATGGTTTATGGCATTTTCTATAAATGGTTGAATAATCATTGGAGGAATTGGGTTTTCCATATCAATATCTTCGTCTACAATAAGCTCAAAATCAAACATTTTCTCAAAACGCATCTTCTCAAGCTTCACATATAATTCAATCAGTTCAATCTCTTCTTGTAGAGAAATTTGTTTTGATTTAGAAGACTCCAAGATTTTACGCATCAACTTTGCAAAGGCAGATAAATATGAATCAGCTTGTTCTGTTTTTTGGGTTTGAATAAAGTACTGAACAGAGCCAAGTGCATTAAAAATGAAATGTGGATTCATTTGAGATTGGAGTGCTCTTAATTCAAGCTCAGCGATTTTGATATTTACTCTCGTTTTCTCCTCTTCAATTTTTCTTAATTGATTGACTCTATATTTTATAAAGAGATATGAAAGGAATAAACCTAAAAAGAACAATGCAACCAATACTTTAATCTTACTGTTATCTCTTGAAATATTAAGCTCCAATTTTTCAGAATACGGATTACTCGAATTACTAAAAGAAAATTCATAGTCGTTGATAGGAATTCTAGAAAATGTTATTGACTCCTTTTTTAATCGCGCTATGTCTTGTAGCTCTTTATCCAAGTCTAAAGAAGTAGACCAATTATCAAACCTATATTTATAATAATCAGGATATGAGACATTTAATCTTAATGAATCGTAATTATTATAAATGTCAATAGGTTGGCTTAGGTCTATAAATGTTTGTACAGAGTTATTTTCAAAAACTTCAAGACTTGACAAATGAAGACCATGTGTCCTTTTTCTTTCAAGGAGTTTTTTAGGATCAAGCCGCACCAAACCATTTAAGGTTCCTAGGTATATTTTTCCTTCTTTATCCTTGGCAATTGCATTGGTATTAAATTCTCGATTTGGTAATCCATTATACTCATAAAACTTATTAATAATCTCCAATTGATCATTTAGAACAGTCAATCCATTGAAGGTAGAAACCCAAATATTACCATCATCATCTGTAATCAATCCTGCAATTGCATTATCGCTAAGTCCATTGGCTTCAGAAATATTCTTGACAATCTCTTTTGTCTCTTTATTGATAACATATACTCCACCTTTAAAAGATCCTACAATTACATATTCGTGAAATTCAAGTGCGACCCTTATCTCTGGGTGAGAAAGGTATTTTTTATTTGAATTTAGATCAGAAATTATTGACTCCTTAAATTTAAATTGGCTATCATAAATATAGATTCCATATTCGGTGCATAGCCAATATTCATTTGTACTTTTTATAAACTCAATAGTTCTTATAGCAGGAATGTTCTCAATAATTTTTTGAAGTTCCTTAGTGGTTTTATTATACTTATATAATTGACCTGCTTGATCATCATGCTCCCTAAATATTATGTGCCCAGCAATTAATAGGTGATCACTATCCAAGTTATAAAGATCTCTTATCCTTAGTTGAATAATTTCGGTTTCTATAGCATTGCTTTCAAGATCAAATTTATGAAGCTCAAATTCACCTATTCTGTCAAATGAATAAGAATAGAAACATTCATTAAATTCATCATAAATCATGGTTTGGTTTTGATGAAAAGACTCAGGCATTTTTTCAAATAATAAATTTACATTATCTAATGAGTCTAATTCACGCAAACCATAAGACTCTTTAAGAAATAAAATTCTATCAGTATCGGCATTTACGGAAGTGACAATATGACCAAATTGACTTTTTTGTAAATTAGGGTATACATAAAAATTATTGATACCTTCTTGTGGAAAATTAAAAATAAAAATTCCATTAAATGTGGCAACCATCCATTTGTTATCAATATCATCAACATAGACATCTAAAATGTTATTATTGAAAGATAATAATGAGGAATAATCTGCTATAGTACCATCATTTCTTATTACAATAATTCTTTCTGTAGTTCTTGCCTGATATCCAAAAAATGCGATAAAGTTTCCATATTTATCCTTCTTGAGGATATGGCAATTCAAACCTAAGTCTACATTCAAGCCTAGGCTCTCTTTTGCACCATTTTGAAATTTCCAAATAGTACCTTTTTCTGCAAAATACTGTTGATTTAAAATATCAAATTCTACAGATTGATTTTCTGAATTTATTTGGAACGGAGGAGTGATTATCAGATTTGGAGTGTCGACTAATTTTAGTGTTCCTGCAGCGATGGTGAATGAAGAATTTTCAATAGAAAATTGAATGCCACCGTCTATGGAAGAAGAAACATTTTTGACATTGGCCAGATTAATATTACTCAGCTGGACAGAACTGACATTTTCAAAGTTTTTCCCATCATATCTCTGAATTCCTTGATCGAAAAAAAGATAAAAATATCCAAAAGTGTCTCGGTGCACTTTATTAACAATTCTGTCCAGCAGACCATCCTCTAATTCTATTTGCTGTACATCAGTCAATTCTTGACTTAATACAACTACACTTGAAAGGAGAACTGAGAATAATATGCCTGCTAATTTTTTGATCTTATATCACTTTAGTCTTTACTAAAATAATACTATTAAAGTAAATAACTAGCAAACAGGATTATGGGAATACTAACTGTTAAAAATATATCTAAATTCAAATAGGAATTTAGCTAATTCATTATGTTCTTGCTTCTAATAATTGACTAGATAAATATTATTTTAACCAATACTTATATCAAGTTATATGATAAAATTTAGCACACCAATTAAATTGGACATACGGTATGAATGATTAAATCATCGGTAAGAAATCTAGGTTTAAAAGATAAAAGTCATATAGAATTACTCTATCAGGCTATAATAAGTTATATTATTTTACCTTATTGCTTTTGAATGGAGTTGTCTACAGAATATTTTCCACTACCGAGAAAAAACAAGGATAGGTAAATTGCAAAGTACATCAGCGCTAATTCTTTCTTACCAAAAGGATCTGACCCATGTACAACAAATGCTGCTACCAACATTGTAATCATCAAAGGAATGGATGCAGCTTTCGTTTTTAAGCCTACCAAAATAAATACAGCGCATAAAACTTCTGCAAAAACAGTTAGGCCTAAAGTAGCCGCTGGACCAATCCCAAACGGATCTGCAAATTGAATAGGTCCATCACCAAACAACTTCATTAGCTTTGGAATACCATGTGACAGCATAAATCCACCCCCTACTAATCTAAGCCAAAGAATTGGCCAACTTGCATGTGGGAATGATACCGTACTTGAAAAAATTCGTTTCATAATTGATTATTTGTTTTCTTAACTCAAATTACTGTTTTTTTTAAAACCAAGAACTATATGCAAATTGCTTGATTATAAGGCTTAAAAACTTAATTCCTCTAAAAAATATTAAGCCTCGTTACTATCTAAGTTGAATATTATACTTTTGTAGTAATGAAAAGCTACCAGTGCATAATATTAATGCTCTTCATGTGTACTATTTGTAGAGCACAAATGAACAATATAGAAGAAGCTATACCTCAGGTTGATGTTATTTATATAGACGAAGATATTGAGCTCGACGGCATTTTGAATGAACAAGTTTGGAAACGGTGCACTCCAGCTACTGACTTTTCTCAATATTGGCCCTCCGATACCATTAGGGCTCATGGTCAATCAGAAATTTTTTTCGCTTATGATGATGAAAACCTTTACGTGGCTGCCATATGCCATAGCAAAGGAAATAACTTTATCACAGAGTCTTTAAAAAGAGACTACGGATTTAGAAATACTGACAATCTCAGTATCATGTTTGACACCTATGCCGACAATACCAATAGTTTTTTGTTTGGTGTAAATGCATATGGTGCCATCAGGGAAGCCAATATTAATAATGGAGGAAGACAAGGACGAGATTTTGATAATAGTTGGGACAACAAATGGTATGGTAATGCAAAAATATATGAAGATAAATGGATCGCCGAATTGAGAATTCCATTTAAGGCAATTAGATTTTCAGAAGGTAGCGAACAGTGGAGAATTCAAATGTATCGCTATGATTCGCAACACAATGAAATCTCAACTTGGATTCATCTACCGCGTAATTTAGTATTGATGCATATGTCCTATATGGGAGATCTAAATTGGGAAGATTCCTTAGAGAAGCCAGGTAAAAACATTGCAGTAATTCCTTACATCATTGGATCTAGTTTTAGCGATTTTGAGGATAACTTGAAAGACCCAAACAATAAGTTTAATTTTGGAGGAGATATAAAATTGGCAGTAAGTTCGAGCCTAAATTTGGACCTTACTGTTAATCCAGATTTTTCACAAGTTGAAGTAGATCGACAGGTTACAAACCTCGATAGATTTGAAATTTTTTTTCCAGAAAGAAGACAATTCTTTTTAGAGAATGCCGACCTCTTTGCCAATTTTGGTCAACAAAGATTAAATCCATTTTTTAGTCGTCGAATCGGAGTAGCCATTGATACATCTACTGGAGTCAACATTCAAAATCAAGTACACTATGGTGCGAGGTTGAGTGGAAGGATAAACGATGATCTAAGAATTGGTGTTATGAACATGCAGACAGCCTCCGACCCACAAAATGATGTACCAGTATTTAACTACAGTGTTATTGCTGCACAACAAAATATTTTCTCAAAATCTAATATTGCATTTATTGCACTAAACAAACAAGCCATCAATATTGACAAAGTAGGTGGCAGTTTGGATTCTTACAATCGCCTAGGCGGAATTGAGTACCGATATTTTTCAGATGATGATAAATGGTATGGTAAGGCAAGCTTGATGAGAGTTTTCTCAGCCTCAGAAAAAGAAAACAACTGGGCCAATTTTTTAAGGTTAGGTTACATTGTCAGAAATTATACGATTGAGTGGGAGCATTCAATGATTGGAGATGGCTTTGATGCTGAGTTAGGATTTGTCCCAAGGAGAGATATCTTAAATTTAAGTCCCTTTGTTCGATTTAATTTTTTTCCTGAAAACAGCAAAGTGTCTAAATACAATTTAGAAATTAATACCAATCAATTTTATAAGTTAGGAAAGGAAGAAGATAGTATCGTTGAAGATTTTCGACTCATTGATGCTGCCTACCAATTGAGATTTGATCTTGAATTTAATACAGGAGAAAGATTTAATGCTAGAATAAACTATTCGGATATTTTTCTTCTAGATGATTTTGATCCAACTAGAATACAAGAAGAGGATGTATTTCTATCTGCTGGAAGTGATTATCAATTTACCAATTTTACACTATCCTATGATTCTGACAGGAGAAAAATATTTAGTTATGAGTTTGATTCTACGATTGGTCAATTCTTCAGTGGAAGTAGATATGGAATCAGTACCAGTCTCAACTATCGTTATACTCCTTATGGAAATGTTTCACTGAGTGTAAATTACAATCGGATTAACTTAGAGGAGCCATTTGTTCCAACAGATTTATGGTTGATCGGACCAAAGTTTGACCTTAGCTTTTCTAAGAAAGTTTTTTTAACCACCTTCGTTCAGTATAATAATCAATTGGACAACCTAAATATCAATACAAGGTTGCAATGGAGATATAAACCGGCTTCTGATTTGTTCCTAGTATATACAGATAACTATTTGACAGATCAATTTGACCAATTCTCAGTAAGAAACAGAGCGATTGTATTGAAAGTAAATTATTGGCTTAGCATTTAAACATATATGGATATTTTCAAAAAACACATAGCAGACAGTAAAAATTATATTGGAGGAAAATCAGCTGAAGAAGTTGGAGGTGGAAGAAAGATGCACAAGATGTCTTCCAATGAAAATGCTTTAGGCATTTCTCCGAAAGCTGTAGCAGCAGCCAAAGAAGCGGCAGAAAAACTTTTCATCTATCCCGATGGTACTCCAAAGAGACTAGCGACAGCAATTGCCGAAAGCTATGATAACAAAATTGACCCAAGCCAAGTAATAATCTCAGATAGCGGATCAAGCGTTATAGAAATAATTACCAGAGGATTCCTAAATGAAGGTGATGAATACATTGTTACCAATCCAACCTTCCAATTATACAGAATCTTAGGCATAAAAATGGGAGCCGTCCAAGTTGACATTAGACTACAAGGGGATGAATTCAAACTTGATATAGATGGTATTCTGAATGCAATCACTGATCGCACTAGATTACTTTACATCACCAATCCTAATAATCCGACGGGTACAATTTACACCCAAGATCAATTAGATCCACTCTTCAATGCCCTACCCGACCATGTAGTTGTTGTACATGATGAAGTATATGAGAAATTTGTCGAAAACCAAAATTACAGCACAGCACTGAAGTGGGTTCTAGAAGGCAAAAACATCATCGGCCTCAACAGTTTTTCCAAAATGTATGGAATGGCAGGAATGAGATTGGGATATGGATACACCACTCCAAAATTAGCAGAATACCTCAACAAACTTACAAAACCCTTCTCCACCAATAGAATTGCTTTGGAAGCAGGAATCGCTGCTGTCAAAGACACAGATTTTTTACAAAAGTCAGTAGATCATGTTCACCGTTCAAAAAAATATCTATATAAAGAGTTGGACCGATTAAGCGTCAAATATTGGAAAACAGAAGCTAACTTTATTCTAATAAAAACAGAAAAACCGCCTTCAGAATTGGAGGAGTTTATGGTTTCGAAAGGAATCATGGTAAGGCCAGTAAATTACTTTGGTGCTGATGGATGCACGAGAGTGACGATTGGAGTGGATGAGGCTAATGAGGCGTTTGTGGGAGCACTAGAGCAATTCCTGTAGGGGAATTGTCAGACCTTTAGACATTCGGACTTTTGGACATTCGGACTTTCGGACATTCGGACATTCGGACATTCGGACATTCGGACTTTTGGACTTTCGGACATTCGGACTTTCGGACATTCGGACTTTTGGACTTTTGGACTTTTGGACTTTTGGACTTTCGGACATTCGGACTTTCGGACATTCGGACTTTTGGACTTTTGGACTTTCGGACTTTCGGACATTCGGACTTTTGGACATTCGGACATTCGGACTTTTGGACTTTTGGACTTTCGGACATTCGGACTTTCGGACATTCGGACTTTTGGACATTCGGACATTCGGACTTTTGGACTTTCGGACATTCGGACA